>Ga0209777_10004942_pt1 | contig 15596 bp, 9 predicted proteins | sample FrelakmetHBP12HB_FD_187147 | JGI IMG/M metagenome (GOLD analysis project Ga0209777, IMG submission 187147) | Freshwater lake sediment microbial communities from the University of Notre Dame, USA, for methane emissions studies -HBP12 HB (SPAdes)... | ecosystem: Environmental > Aquatic >... | reverse complement strand
GCTGGATATCGATTCTGACCTGGCGAGCACCCGTCCTTCCAAACCCGCCATTCCGCCGAATCTGCTTGTTACAGTTGCCGGACAGGAAACACAGAAATATACACTAACGAAAAATAGGATTTCATTGGGCCGGGCAGAGGACAATGACATTATCGTGCAGTCAATGATCGTGTCCCGTCACCATGCCATTCTGGAAATGACCACCAGTGGGTATGAGATCGAAGTTCTGCCTGGCGCAACCAACACGCTTACTTGCCAAGGCCGTCCGGTCACCGAACGGAAACTCCTTGCGCATGACGATGTGATCCGCATCGATAGTGAAATTGCCGGCATAATGGTGAGCATGACATACCAGTCACCCTTGCAGGCATCTGCGAAACTTCCTTATGTGGTGCAATTCGGCGAAAAGGAAAAGCTTACCTTCGGTCGCGATCCTCTCAACGATGTTGTATTGGATATGCCCAACGTTTCGCGCTTCCATGCCCAAGTGACCCGGGTGGGAAGACGATATTATGTCACTGACCTTCACAGTGTGAATGGCACCTTTGTCAATGACAAGCGCGTATCAGGCGATGTATGGCTCAATCCTCAGGATACCATCCGCATCAGCACCTACAGACTGGTGATGGGGGAGAATCAATTCACCCGTTACGATGAAACAGAGGGAATGCGAGTGGAAGCATACCAGCTAAATAAATGGGTGCGCAAAGATCTGAATCTACTGCAGGATATTTCGTTAGTTTATCAGCCGCGCGAGTTCATCGTTGTGGTGGGACAAAGCGGCGGCGGAAAAACCACGCTACTCGATGCTATCGCTGGCTACCGCCCTGCAACGCGCGGGAAAGTATTTGTCAACAATATTGACATATATCACAATTTCGATGCCATTCGAAGCGAAATAGGCTACGTTCCACAAAGAGACATTATTCATATGGAATTGACAGTCTACCAAGCGCTAGATTTCGCGGCCCAATTGCGCATGCCCAAGGACACCAGCAAGGAAGAGCGCCACAAGCGCATCATGGAAGTATTGGATGAACTTGACCTGACTTATCGCAAAGATGTACAAGTCAGCGGTCTGAGCGGCGGGCAACAGAAACGCGTCTCGATTGGTGTGGAGTTACTTACTCGTCCGGGACTGTTCTTCCTGGATGAGCCTACTTCAGGTCTCGACCCAGGCACGGAAACGGCTTTTATGCACCTGATGCGCCGCCTGGCAGATCAGGGCCGCACCATCATCATGGTCACCCATGCCACCAAGAATGTTATCCTCGCAGACAAGGTGGTTTTCCTAGCACGCGGTGGTTATCTGGCCTGGTTCGGACCTCCGGATGAGGCCCTGGCATATTTCGACCAATACCGCAGCGAGCAAGAACGGCTCATCCGTCCGATGGAATTTGATCAGATTTACGCCATCCTCGATGATCCCAAGCAAGGAAAAGCCAAAGATTGGGCGGAGCGTTTCAAAGCCAGTCCGGCGTATTCCAAATACATAACCGAATCGCTGAAGGGGCATGAAAAACCGCTTGAAACAAAGCCAGCCAAAACGGTCAAGATAATGGGACGGGTAAGTTCGCGCACTTCATCGCTACAACAGTTTTGGGTGCTGTCCAAACGCAATATCGCCATTTTGACGCGGGACCGATCGAGTCTAATCCTGATGCTGATTGCAGCACCCGCAGTGGGCGCATTGGACCTACTGCTAGCATTTGCGATGGGGAGGAATCTATTCAACTATGTAGGGGGTAATCCTTCCAAAATATCAACTACCCTGTTCTTGATGACCATTTATTCCTTTCTGGTGGGTGGCATGTCGCAAATGCGAGAGTTCGTCAAAGAGGCCGACATCTATAAGCGCGAGAGGTTGGTAAACCTGCGCATCCTCCCTTATGTTATGTCGAAAGTGTGGCTGGCGTTGATCCTTGCCTTCTGGCAGGCACTGGCTTATACCGTCCTGCACTATATTGCTTTCAAGATGCCGGGCGGATTATTAGAGTTTATCGAAGTATATGTGACCCTCGTGCTGGCTGTAATGACCGGCATGATGCTCGGTCTCCTGGCATCTGCCCTCGCACCCAACGCTGCGTCAGCTCCGTTGACCATGATCATGTTGGCCGTTCCGCTGATCGTGTTAAGCGGCGCGCTGGCTCCCATTCCATCTGCAATCAGCCAGGTGGCCTCATCCAGATGGACTTTCCAAGGATTGATGGGAATTACGGGGGTAGGGTCCGATGTGGCTGCTGACCCGTGCTGGCATCTCGATAAAGACCTGCGGGATGCCATGAATCTGGATGACAAGGCCTACCAGCAGTGCCGGTGCATGGGAGTGCAGATGTTTAGCCAAGATAGCTGTAACTTCCCAGGGATAGGGGATTATATGGTGGATGCGATTGCGGAACAAGCTCCTGCCGAGCCCACACCCTTGCCAGACCCTCCAACAGAGCCGGCCATTCCTCCAGCGCCCAGCTTGCCTGCTGATAAATATAACCAGGTAAAAATGGTTGAGTACCTGAATGCTTTGAGTGACTACCAGAACAATGTGAAAGCCATCCAAGAAAATTATCGCAATGAAATGGAACTCTACCAGGTTGAGGGGGATGTTTATAAAGCTGAAATGTCTAAGTACTTGGAAGAACTGGCGGGCTATAATATCTCCCGAGCTTCAGCGGTTAAAGCGGCCGAGGGGATTATTGAGATTATTACAAAGAATTTTGGTTGGACCTGGGTCAACAAGGATGATCCAAAAATATTCGTTCCCTGGTTACTTAAGACCTGGTTTGCCCCGATCGAGATTGTGGTAGTGTATCTTGCCATCATCCTGGTTTTGATCAAGAGGAAGGATGTTAAATGACACGCCAACCAAAGCCCATTATTCCGATAATTATTCTGACTGTTACTCTGTTGTTCGTTGAGGCTTGTGAGATAGGCACGAAAAAAATAGATCCCATCTCGCAGACACTTACGCCGATGAGTGCCTCAGTCAAAGGGACCGCCACAGCCCGGGCTGAGAATGCAGGCTCAAACGATACCCTGGCAACCGCTATCACCAAGGCAACTGAACAGGCCGGGTTCATCTATGGAACCCAGACTGCCGTTGGAGCGCTCAACGAACCGTCTCGGTTGGCGACTGCCACCGCGATCGCACCAATGGTGGCTGAATTACCCCGCTACGGGGTTGACCCAGCGGAGGGATACGTGGCCTGGCTGCACGACCCGGCGACGATTGAATTGCAAGGCTACCAACAGACCGGTTACGTCAATGATTATCAACAAATCATTGCCAAGGATTTTGTGATGGCAGCTGATATTACCTGGAACACCAAGAACAGTGTTTCAGGCTGCGGGTTCATGTTCCGTTCGGACGGCAATACCAACAAACCCAACCAGTATTCTGTGGTCATCACACGCGTTGCCAGCGGCTACCTGGCGTTCATGGCCATGGCAGATGGAAAGATTGCCAACTTCCGCACATTCTTCCCGAAAACCGAAGACCGATCCTTTAGTTGGTTTAACGATGCGACCAACCGGCTGGCGGTGGTGGCAAAAGGAACGCTGCTTGACCTGTACACCAATGGCGTGCTGATCGGCCAGGTGGACACTACTGTGCCACCCCCGAGTTCTATCCCTGCACCGCCTGTCATTTCCCTTCCCGCCGATGCTAACGCTCAAATGGTGCAAGATTTTGCCGACCAGACTGCCCTTTATGGTGATGGCATTGACCAGATCAATTCTCAACTGGCGGAGGCCAAACGCAACTACGGCAACCAGCCAGCCATTTTCACCGATGGCTTCTTGGGATTTATCAGCGTCAGCCAATCAGGGACAATGGTGTGTAAATTTGAAAACGCCTGGTTATTTATCCTGGATAAATAGATCCTAGATTGAGACAATTATATCCTAAGGGTCTGTCATTCCCAACTTGCCCTCATCTTACAAATACCTCCGAGGTCTTAAAGACCTCGGAGGTACTGCTTTCCTACTTGATTACCGGTATTGCGTTTGGAACTGCCACATCATACGCCTGTTCCTTCTCGACCTTGAACTGCTGAGTGTACAGGCGGTAGTAGTGACCGTGCATTTTTAGCAATTCAGCGTGCGTGCCCATCTCGGCGATGCGCCCTTCTTCGATGACTACAATGCGGTTCGCCCGGCGGATGGTACTCAGGCGATGGGCGATAATGAAGGAGGTACGTCCAGCCATCAAGGCTTCCATGCCGCGCTGTATAAGAGCCTCGGTCAGCGTGTCCACACTAGAGGTGGCTTCGTCCATGATGAAGATCTCAGGTCTTGACAGCACCGCACGCGCCAGGCTGATGAGTTGTTTTTGTCCTACCGAAAGCAAGTTGCCGCCCTCGCCAACATTCTGTTCATAACCTTTCTCGAAGGTGGTGATGAAATCGTGCGCGCCGGCGATCTTTGCCGCAACTTCGACCTCGTCGTTCGAGGCATCCAGCTTTCCATAGCGGATGTTCTCACGAATCGAACCGGAGAACAAGTGCGGGGTTTGAAGCACGATGCCCACCCGGCTTTGGATGGACTGCAGGGTATAGCTTGTATAGTCACGCCCATTGATGCGGATGAAACCTTCCTTTGGCTCGTAGAAGCGACAAAGCAAATTGACGATGGTCGTCTTCCCGCCGCCTGTCGGCCCGACCAGGGCGATGGTCTCGCCCGGCTTGACTTTCAATGAGAAATCGGTCAGAATCGGTTTGCGGTCCTCATAGTAGAAGTGGACATGGTCAAACTCGATTGCGCCCTGAATCGTCTCCGCCACAATTGCTTCGGGACGGTTTTGGACCTCAGGGACAGTATCAAGCAATTTGAAGATACGCTCAGCCGATGCAATGGAGTTCTGCATGTCGGCATAAACACGCGCTAAGTCTTGCACTGGCCAGATCATGAAGGTCAGGTATGAGACAAAAGCGTGGATATCGCCCACAGAAAACTTGGCGGTAACACTCTGCATCCCGCCATACCAGACGATGGCGCCCAATGCAAATGCCGCAACAATCTGCACGGTTGGCAGGAAGAGCGCTGAGAGCCAGGCGGCACGGTAAGAGGCTTTGAACATGTCGTCGGTCAGGACGGAGAACTCTTCCAGGTTTTCGTCCTCGCGGCCAAGCGCCTTGACCACCCGTACCCCTTGAATGTTCTGGTTGTACTCGCCGGTGATCTTCGAGTTAACTCGCCGTGACTTGCGGAACTCCACCAGGATCTTTTTACGAAAATTGATAGCAATGATGAGCAGGATGGGAATGATTGCAAAAACGATCAATGCCAGTTTCCAGTTGATGTACAACATGAAAATCACCGACATCGTCACGCTGACGATGGCCCAGGTCACATCGTTCATACCCCAGGTCATAAGGCTGGAAATGCGGCCTGAGTCCGAGGTCACGCGCGCCATCAAACGTCCCACCGCGTTCTGGCTGTAGTATGAGAGGGACAGGTCCTGCAGGTGGTTAAAAATAGACCGGCGAATGTCATATTGGATGCGTTCTCCCATTATGCCGACCAAGTAAATAAAGATGAAAACCGAGACGGCCTGCACCAGTTGCAACCCGCCATAGTATGAGGCATATCTCAACAGGGTGGGAATGCTCTTTTGGGCGATGCCCTGGTCGATCATATCCTTGTTGATGTATGTGAAGATGGCATCCAAGCTGGCGGTAAAGACGATGGCTACCAGGAATCCAGCCATCCAGCGCCAGTGAGGTTTTATAAGCCCCATAATGCGTTTGAAGGTGGGAGTGGTCAGTTGGCTGGTATGTTCTTCTTCTTCGAGTTCAATAATTTCGTCAGGCATAATTCATTTCTCCGCCAAGGGTACAACGCAACTACTGCCTCCGAACATTATACAGAGGCAATCTCTTCTTCCAATTCCTCGTCAATTCGAGTCTGGATATCGAAAATCTTCCGATACATCCCGTCCTGGGCAACCAGTTCCTCATGGTTACCCATCTGGACTATCTCGCCTTTATCCATTATCAGGATCAAATCAGCATTCATCACAGACTGGATGCGGTGGGCTATGATAAAGGTCGTGCGGTTTTTCATCAACCCATTCAGCGCTGAGCGGATCTCTGCTTCCGTTTCGGTGTCAACGCTGGAGGTTGAGTCGTCTAAAATCAGGATGCGTGGGTTTTTCAGCAGGGTGCGGGCCACGGCCACGCGTTGCTTTTGCCCGCCGGAAAGCGTCATACCCTTCTCACCGACGAGTGTGTTGTAACCGTCCGGGAAGGACTGGATCACGTCATGAACAGCGGCAGCCCGGGCGGCTTTCTCGACCTCATCCTGCGGCACGTCCCGACCCACGCCATAGGTGATGTTCTCGCGGATGGAACGGCTGAACAGGAACGGTTCCTGTTCCACGATGCCGATTTGCTGGCGCAGTGCCTCGCGTGAATAATCCTTCAATTCCGCTCCATCAAGCAGGATATGCCCATCGGTATATTCATGAAAACGAGGCAGCAGGTTGACCAGGGTGGTTTTACCCGAGCCGGTCGAACCGAGCAGGGCGACGGATTGTCCTGGCTGAACAGCGAACGAAATACCCTTCAAAACATCGACGTTTCCATCGCTGTACTGGAAAGAGACGTTCTCGAAAACAAGCTCACCGCGTACAGGGCCTTGAACCTGCACTTTGCCATCGGTCAGAGGTTCACGCTCCTGTTTGACGATTTCCATCAGGCGGTCATAGGAGACCAGGCCGGTGGAGGTGTTAACAATGATGCGGCCCAAATTGCGCATCGGCCAGATGAGCCAGACCACCAATCCGACATATGCCGGGTAAGTACCGATGGTAATCTCGCCGTGGATGGCCAGGAGGCCGGCGTAGATGAATCCTGCCAGCATCTGAAAACCGCACAATAGGTCCGAGAGCGGCCAGAAGAGGGACTGCATCCGCATGAGTTTACGACCGCGCAAGAACTTTTCCCAGTTATCCTTTTCAAACTTGTCCATCTCGTAACCCTGACGGGCAAAGGCCTTTACCACGCGCACGCCGGTCAGATTCTCCTGCAGGGTGGTGGAGAGTTTTGCTTCCTGTTCCTGATACTTCTCGTAAGCCTTGGTCACCTTCCTGAAGAACCACATCGAAACAAGAACGATTATCGGGACAACCGCTATGGAGGCCAGTGCCAGTTTCCAGGAAAGAATCCAAATAGCAATGAAGTTGATAATAAACAACAGGACAATACGTCCCGCTCCGATAGCCTGGTCGTTGAAGAAGGCGCGCACCGAGTCCACGTCTGAGGTGACGCGCTCAATCAAATCACCGGTGGGGGTTTTGCTGTGGTATGCAAAGGACAGGCGCTGGATGTGGTCGAACAAAAAGTTGCGCACGCGGCGGGTGATATTTTCAGCCGAGTAAGAAGCCAGCCGGCTGGAGATGTAGGCGAACCCACCCTCAATTAAAGCCAGACCGATGAATCCCAACGCAATCAGGATCAGGGTCCGTGAAAGAGTACCGGCGAATGGTACAACATTACCGACCACCGTGTCGGCAAAATTCCGCAGCAGGAGATAGGTCAGTGTCTTCGCCAGCGCCGAAACAGCTAACGTCAGGTTGGCAGCCAGATAGGTCAGCCGGTAGCCAGTCATCATGCGCAGCATTCCAGCCAGTTTCTTCTTGCTCATTGCTTTGCGGAAGTCAAAATAGGTTGAGGAGGCGATGGTTGCCATAATTCATTTCTTTCCTTACTTACCTTGTTGAAGGTGGCGCGAGTGAGGATCCGAATAAAAAAAGCCACGGTGCTGAAGCGCACTGTGGCAAATGAACAGGGGGAGTTGATATTCAGTCAACAGGCGCACTCCGAGAAGGTGGAATCATACCCTTGACAGCAGAAATAAGATCACAAAGGGTATTAATTGGGGTGTTGCTCATGAAGTGCGCCTCCTTTCCTTAGAATTATATTAACGGGGAAGAGTTTATCATTGGAATAGGGGAGTTGTCAAGAAGAATCAGCTTAAACTCCTACACCATGGTCAAGCCAGAACAGAACTCCCAGGCCAGCAGCCCGGCCGCTTGCAAAACAAGCCGTGAGCAGATACCCGCCGGTCGGCGCTTCCCAATCCAGCATTTCCCCCGCACAGAAAACGCCCGGCATGGACCGAATCATCAAGTGCTCATCGAGCTCTTCAAAGAGAATACCCCCCGCACTGCTGATGGCTTCATCCAAAGGCCGGGCTGCAATTAGGGGAATGGACAATTCTTTGATGGCTGAAGCCAGGCATTCTGAATCAGCAAAATTCTGTTTTGGTACAAATTCTTGCAGTAAACCAGCTTTTACACCTTTAATTTTGACTGCTTTTTCAAGATGGCCGGAGAGTGTCCGCGAACCCCGCGGCCGGGATAATCTATCCTTAAGGCGCTGCTCTGACCAGCCAGGGGCGAGGTCAAGTTTGATCACTGCCCACCCACTAGCTTCGATCTCATCCCGTAATTGTGCCGAGATAGCATATATCAAACCACCTTCAACACCGGTAGCGGTAACAATAAATTCGCCCTGCCTTTGAAATGAATACCCTTTCGAATCGGCGAAAGTTACAATGACCGATTTTATGGGAGATCCTTCGAAACGATTCCGGAAATGTTCGCTCCAGGAAACGTCAAAACCACAGTTGGATGGTTTTAACGCCGCAACTGCGACCCCGCGATCGACAAGCAGCGGAACCCACTCACCGGTGGAACCCAGCCGCGCCCAACTCCCGCCGCCCAGTGCAAGTATCACCGCATCGGGACTCACGCTAATCTCGCCATCCGATGCTTCGAAACGAAGAGAACCGTTATTGCTCCAACCGCGCCATTTATGGCGCATGTGGAATGTCACTCCGGCTTTGCGCAAACGCTGAAGCCAGAGATATAAAATTGGAGCTGTTTTCATACCCACCGGAAACACACGTCCGGATGATCCCACGAAGGTATCGATCCCAAGTTCATGTACCCACCTGCGCAAATCTTCAGGACCGAATGCATCTAGAAGCGGTTCAAGTTGGGTCCGGCGTGTTCCATAATGAGAGAGAAATTGTTCATGCGATTCTGCGTTAGTCAGGTTTAAACCCCCCTTGCCTGCCACTAAAAACTTGCGCCCGACCGATGGCATGCTGTCGTAAAGATCAACGCGTACATTGCCCTGAGTTAGAACTTCGGCGGCCATAAGTCCGGCTGGACCACCACCAACGACTACGACCGAGCGGGATTGGATGATGTCTGACCTCAATGCTATTACAGGAAGGTCTCCAGCAATCCTCCCACCTCTTCCATGTTGAAAACCGGTCCATCCACGCAGATTAGTTTCTCGCCCAGGTTGCAGCGCCCGCACTTACCTATCCCGCAATGCATGCGCGCCTCGAGTGTAACGTAGTTGTTTTTTGGAGCAAAGCCCATCTTCTCCTGGAGCATCTTCGTTACGAAATGGATCATAATTGGCGGGCCGCATGTAATTGTAACGGTGTTCTCCGGGGAGGGAGACACTTTTTCAAGCAGTTGAGTGATCAGCCCAACGTTATGACCCCATTTTTCGTCTGGGTTGTCCACTGTCAGGTGAAGATCCGTGTCTGGTGCGGCGCGCCACTCATCGTACTCGTCGGTGAAAACCAATAGAGATGGATGACGGGCCGCCCATAGGATGGTCAAGCGTCCATAATCAGAGCGGTGGTCCAGCACATGCTGGATGACTGGGCGCAGGGGTGCGCCACCAATGCCGCCCCCCAAGACAATCAGGTTTTTTTCCTGAAACTTCTTCATCGGGAACCAGTTTCCCAGAGGACCGCGCACGCCGATGACATCACCTTCGCCGAGTTCATGCAAGCCGGTCGTCACAGATCCGAGGCGAGCCACCGCGAAATCAACCGCTGGGCCGCGGCCTGCGGCGTTGGCAATACCGAATGGTGCTTCACCCAGGCCGAACGCCGAGACGAAGGCGAACTGCCCAGGCTGAAAGGTACGGAATGCTTCGCCCCCACCATTCAACATTTCGACGCGGTAGAGTTTGATCTCGGCTGCCAAGTCACGCACTTCGATCAGTTTTCCCAGGTAAGGAAGCATGGGGTTCTCGTTCATGCCGATTTCTCCAGGCCTATCAACACTTCGGTGATGTCTACTCCGACCGGGCAGACTTCAATACAACGTCCACAGCCGGTGCAGGCTGAGGCGGCCCCCAGCCCGTATTGTTCGGGGTAATAGTAGAACTTGCAAAAGAAGCGGTTGCGCAGGCGTTCTCCTTTTTCAGCGCGGGGCTTGTGCCCGCCTGCCACGCGGCGGTAGTTTTCCCCGGCACAACTATCCCAACAGCGGATGCGCTCGAACTCACCAGCGGCAAGCATCTCATCACGGACGGCAAAACAGCGACAGGTCGGGCAAACATAGGCACAGGCCCGGCAGGAAAGACAACGCTCGGATATTTTCATCCAGTAATCGTCGTTGAAATGATCTGGCCATTTGCCTTTTTCCGGAACTGGGAACTGTCCACTGAAGGTTAACTGCTTAGTGCTGGCGGTGGTTTCATTCCACTCACCACCAGGGATGAGGAAGCGTCCTTTCTCCGTTACTGCTTCTACCAAGTAGCCTCCTTCCACCTCGTAGAGCATGATGTCCATATCGTGGGCATCGTCGGGCGTACCGCCGACGGATGTACAGAAACAGGTGGGACCCAGTTCCTTGCAGGCCAGACCGATGAGGGTAGTATTCTCACGTCGGCGGGAATAGAATGTGTCAACCGGGTTGGTGTCAAGGAAGAGGGCGTCGAGCAATTTGACCCCGCGTGCGTCGCACGGGCGGACGCCGAAGACAACCGTTTCCCAATCTGGAAATTTTTCTTCCAGGTAGATTTCCTGTCCGGTTTTTTGGATAGTGAACATGCGCTCAGTCGGTGGAAAGAAGATTTCCTTTACTGACAATAACGGGCGACCGACCAGAGCGAGCCCTGACGTCTTTCCATGCCAGGCAATTTCCTTGCTTTTCGCCACTTGGCGGTAGAGGATTATTCCGGACACTAGGCGCGGGGCGATGAGCGTCCGTGCGTTAGCAATGCCGTCCAGCCAAGTCTCCAGTTCGGTTTGCGAGATGAGCCAGAGTTTCTTATCAGCTATGGATTTGCTCATCTCAGCCCTCCTTGTACTCGCCCGACAGGACGGTCACAATCGGGGACGTGGTAATAGTAAGGCCGGCTCGGAAGTCGAAGGCTGCTTCAATTTCCTCGGTCAGTTTCTGGTTCAATAGGCCGATGGGAATATTCATCGGGCAGGCACGTTCGCACTCGTTACATCCAACGCAGCGGCCGGCGAGATGATAGGCGCGCCCCAGGTGGAAGGTGCGTTTTTCGTTTAGACCAATGCCCAAGCCGATGAATGTCGAGTCATCGCGTTCATAAAGACATTCAGGACAGTTGCATAATGGGCAGGCTTGCCGGCAGGCGTAACAGCGAATACAGCGGTCGAATTGTCCCAGCCAGAACTCCAGGCGTTCATTTGGAGTAGCGTTCTGAAGTTCGTCAATTTCCTCCCGGGCATACGATGAAAGCCGTGGAATGAAGGATGATGTGGTTCCGCCAATCAATGTATCACAGACGATTGGCACCGCCTCCTGGCAAGTGACACAGCGGGTTTGCATGTTCCCACCCGGATCCCGGATGCCCTCGCAAGCCACGCCCAGAGCATAGACCTGGTCGCGCCGATATTGGTTCTCTGCCACCATGACATTGATTGCTTTGCTGTCGCATGGTTTAACCACCACAGCAATCGGCTTCGGCGGTTCTTTCCCTTTGATCGGACGGAGCCTGGCAGGAAGGTAGCTGGTCAGGTTGTTCGTGCAGTCTGGGTTCCAGACGAGACAATCAGCCTCTTCCGGGGTATAAATGAAGACCGGTCGAGTCCGGCCGCGCCGACTCACCTCGTACCCAATTACGCAACTGACCTGGTTGCTTGCGAGCAGTTCCCTGGCTTTCCGGCGAATGGCGTCCGTTTTGGCGGCGCAATCGGCCTCCGGGAAAGGAATGGCTTCATGGGCTGTTACCAACTCCGGACTGGCAGGTTGCCGCTCATCCGGGCTGACCCGCCAATGGATCGGGCCCAATGCACGCACAGCCCCGGTGAACTCCTCGGCGATCCTTGAGAATCGTTCGCCTTCTGAAGCAGATACCCAGTCCAGGCGCAGGCGCTCCGGTTCCAACCCGACAAAGGTCATCAAGCTGTGAAGAATGGGCAAACGTTTGGCGGCGCGATGGTTACCGGAATCATAGTGGCATTCGCCAATATGACAACCGAGTACAAGCACCCCGTCTGCGCCCTGGTCGAATGCGCGCATGACCAGTTCGGGTGAGACGCGCCCCGAACAGGGCACACGCACCGCCCGGATATTGGCTGGAGACTTCATACGGGCAATCCCTGCCGTGTCAGCGCCGGTGTAGCTGCACCATGAACACAAGAAAGCAATTATTCTGGGTTCGTACATCATTTCTCCATATGGGCTAGGAGGTCTTTAGGGTCTAATATGGCTGAATTGCCTGATCTGTACTTGCCAGATTTTTAGACCAATGAGGACTCCACTGCCAGCATACCAATAATCTCTGCAACCAATTCGCGGTCATCGTAATGGATAAGCGTTATGGCTTTGTTCGGGCAGGCTGCCGCGCAGGTGCCACAGCCCTTGCACAGGTAGTCGTTGACCTTTGCCGTACCTTTTTCCAACTCTATGGCTTTGTACGGGCAGGCCGCCGCACATTGACCGCACCCGGCGCAGCGGGCAATGATCACCTCGGCAATGGACGGGTCGAGGGCAATAGTACCTTGGTCCATGAGCGAAAGGGCGGCCGCAGCGGCTGCCCCGGCCTGGGCCACGCTGTCGGGGATGTCTTTGGGCGACTGGCAGGTTCCTGCGATATAAATACCTTCGCTGGTCGTTTCAACGGGGGCCAATTTCGGATGGCGCTCAAGAAAGAACCCGTCCCGGCTGCGGCTAACACCAAATTGCGCTGCCACCTGACCGGTGTCTGGCTGCGGCTCGAAGCCAGTCGCCAGGATGACCATGTCTACATCCACGTGATCGGGCTGGCCATGATAGGCTTCATCCCAAGCCACGCGCAGTAGGTCATTCTCTTTTTCAATACTTTTGACTTTTCCATGGTAGAAATGAACACCCATTTGCGCAGTGCGGTTATAGAATTCCTCGTAGCCTTTGCCAAAGGAACGTATGTCGCGGTATATCTCGTGGACTTCTGCCCCGGCGTATTCATGCACCAATTGCGAGAGTTTAAGCGAGTACATGCAGCAGGCGCGCGAGCAATATTCGTGAGTCCGGGCATCACGCGACCCGACGCAGTGCACAACCGCCACGCTCTTCGGGGGTTGGCCGTTTTTTAACAGAACCTTACCGTTGGTCGGCCCGCTGGCGTTTACAAGCCGCTCGAATTCCAAAGCAGTCAGGATATTGGGGATCTTGCCGTAATTCAATTCGGGGAGACGCGCTGGGTCGAAGTCTCGGAATCCAGTGGCTAGAATGATTGTCCCGACAGTAAATTCCTCATGGCGTTCCTGCATATCGTGGTCAATCGCGCCGCGCTCACAGGCGGCCACGCACTCCAGGCATTCAGCGCATGTGCCGCAACGTACACAACGCTCGGCTTCCAGCAGGGCTTCCTCCTCGGTCAGCGTCAGATCCGCTTCGCGGAAGTTGTGATAGCGTTCTTCCAGGGGAATAATACGGATGCGGACTCGTTGCGCCTGCGAGGCTTCACCGCGGGCGATCCGTGCCCGGACTTCGGCCTCAGCCAGTTCTACCTTCGGTGGCAGGACCGGTTCGTGCACGCCCTGTTCGCCGCGCAGGTAACGATCCATGCTGCGGGCAGCGTGATGCCCTTCGCCGATGGCATCCACCACGTAGAAGGTGGAACCGCGGTGGACATCTCCGGCTACAAAGACCCCAGACAGGCTGGTCATCATATCATCGTCAGAATCGATCCCGGATTTGCCAGGTTTGACCGAGCCATCCTCAGGCAAGAACGACAGATCGCAGCCCTGGCCGGTGGCCCAAATGACAATATCAGCAGGCAGGACATGCTCTGTGCCGGGTAATTCATCTATCAGGATGCGACCTTTGGCGTCGTAACCGTGGTATTCGGTGCGGATTCCCTTCACGCCAACGATTTTATCGTTCTCGACCAGAATTTCCTTGAACATGGTCGCTCCGCACATCGTGACGCCTTCTTCCTCGGCAATTTCCACTTCCCATTCGAAGCCGGTCATCTCACCTTTAGGCTTGCGGAAGATCATCCGGCACTCGCTGGCCCCGATGCGAACCGCCGAACGAGCACAGTCCAAGGCCACGTTCCCACCGCCGATCACCGCAATCCTTTTACCGGTCAGATCGGGCGGGGTGCCAAGGCAAACCTGTTTGAGGAAAGGCAGGCTGAGCCAGTTGTCGGGATGGTCTTTGCCGGGGATATCCACCTTCTTGGCCACGTGAGCGCCTGTGGCAACGAGCACAGCGTCATATGGACCGTCCAGTTTATTTGTATTGAGTAAATCTGGAATGTTGTCGATCCAAGTATTTAGCCGCAATTCAACGCCTTCGTCCAAAATTTGCTGGACTTCCCAATCAAGCATTTCATACGGTAGTCGGTGCGGCGGGATTCCGACACGGATCATGCCGCCCGCTTCGGGCTGGGCATCGAAGACTTTGACCTTATGTCCGAGACGGACCAGGTCGAGGGCGACGGTCAGGCCGGCAGGGCCGGCTCCGATTACGGCCACCTTTTTCCCGGTCGATTTAGGTTTGTGCTGGAAGGGAGTTCCAACGATGGACTTGTCGCGCATGTTCGGGAGTTCGTCGCGATGTTGGTAGGCCCAATCCGCCACAAAACGCTTGATACCCATAATATTGACCGGCTCATCCACCTTTCCGCGGCTGCAGGCTGCCTCGCAGTTGCGGTTACAGACACGACCGCAAACAGAAGGGAATGGATGCTCGCGCCGGATGGCCCAGTAGGCGTCTGCATAGCGTTTCTGCTTGACCAGGGCGATATAACCCTGGGCGCGCTGGTCGGTCGGACAGGCAGCACGGCAGGGCGCCACGCCTTTTTTATCTATGGCATATGCGCCAGGTACGGCCTGGGCCGAGAAACGGTAGGCCGCCTTGCGTGTGCTCAGACCGTGGTCAAATTCATTGCTGACATCAATTGGGCAGACCGATGCGCAGTTGCCACAACCGGTACACTTGGACTCGTCCACATAACGCGGCTTGCGGCGTACCCGCACCTGGTAATTGCCGACGTAACCTGAGACCGATTCGATCTCGCTGTAAGTCAGGAGTTTGATGTTGGGATGGCGTCCCACGGACACCATTTTCGGTGTAAGTATTCAGGCTGCACAGTCGAGGGTTGGGAACGTCTTATACAACTGGGCCATATGCCCACCGATAGACGATTCCCGTTCGACCAGATAGACCTGCTTGTCTGCGTTTGCTAGTTTTAGGGCTGCCTCGATGCCAGCAATGCCGCCGCCGACCACCACGGTGGCGGGTGTCATTTGGACCTGGCGCATGTCCAGCGAGTGATGGAGGTGCACGCGCTCCACCGCAGCAGCCACCAACGCCCTGGCCT
>Ga0209777_10004941_pt1 | contig 15598 bp, 4 predicted proteins | sample FrelakmetHBP12HB_FD_187147 | JGI IMG/M metagenome (GOLD analysis project Ga0209777, IMG submission 187147) | Freshwater lake sediment microbial communities from the University of Notre Dame, USA, for methane emissions studies -HBP12 HB (SPAdes)... | ecosystem: Environmental > Aquatic >... | reverse complement strand
TATCAACGACGGCGGGGCATTGAAGAATCTGAGCCGGAGTGGAACCCGGGGGATCAAACTCGGCAGCGCGTCCGACGTTTTCAAGATGTCCGGAACCGGCCGTTACATACATGGGACCTCGTCGGGTTCATCCAAGATTCCCCAGCCGACCTCCGGCGCAACGGCATCAAACTATGATTTCTCCCCGACGTCGGTTTTCGAGCTCCAAACAGGCATCTTCGATTCAATTCCGGCTTACGGGACCCTTGAGTACAACGACAGCACAACAAAGAGCGCGGGCAAAAACCTGACAATCGGCGGAGATCTCCTGGTCGACCAGGGAACGCTCGGCGTCTGCGCCAGCACAAGCAATACATTCACCATCGGAGGGAATGTCGCGATCGCGAATGGCGCTACGTTCCGTGGAAGCAGCAGTACGGGGACATCGACAATCACTGTCGCGGGAAGTGTAACCGGCGCGGGCACGTTCCAGGGAAGTTCATCGGGCAGCGGAACGACGATCATCACGGTCGGCGGAGACCTCACGTCCCTCATATCCTTTGGCTCCGGCACGACCAATGTCACATTTTCCGGAGGAGCGTCGTCCGTGAACTTCAGCCCCGCGAATGGAGCCACCCCGATCGTAAAGAACATAACGGTCGCCGCCGGCAAGACGGCGGCCTTCAATCCCGCCGGCGGCGTTAACCTCTCGATTGCATCGGGCGAAACGTTGACCGTGCGCGGAGTCTTCGATCTGGGAACACACGCAGTTTCAGGTTCAGGAAATATAATCGTCAGCGGCTCGCTCGGCATCGGCGATTCATCGGGCCTAAACGGAAACGTGAAATTGACGGGAACGAAGACATACAACGGAGCAACATTCATCTACAAGGGCACTTTGCCGCAGGTGACCGGAACGACCTTGCCGGCGGCGATCGCCAACCTGACCATCGATAACATCAGCGGCGTAGCTCTCAGTCAGAACACCACAATCACTGGTATACTGACACTCACCGCCGGCAACATCATCACCGGGACTAACATCTTAACCATCAGTTCGTCGGGAGACATCGCCGGCGGCTCGTCGTCAAGCTACGTCGTCACGAACAGCACCGGTTCTCTTGTTCGCGACAGCGTGGGCGCGGCTCCCGTACTATTCCCGGTCGGCACGCCCTCATCCTACGCACCCGTTTCGATGAACAACTCCGGCTCGCCGGACACTTTTTCGGTGGTAGTCCGGAAATCATTCACGCATCCACCCAATACATCGGCCTGCGTAAATTTGCAGTGGACGGTCAATGAAGCTGCGCCCGGCGGCAGCAACGTCGCTTTCACGTTCCAATGGAGTGCCATCGATGAGTCCACGATGACGTTCAAACGGAGCAAACCGGTATACATCGGCAGGTGGAATGGCACGCAATGGGTGCAGACCCCGGCGACGCTCGCAGGCTCGAATCCCTACACCGCGTCCGCCGGTGGATTCACGCAATTTTCGGATTTCGGCGTCGGCAACGACGGCGCGCTTCCCATCCAGCTCGCCTCATTCTCAGGCACCGCCATGAATGGAAATCACGTGAGACTCGATTGGACAACGATGAGCGAGACCAATTGTCTCGGCTTTTATGTCGAGCGGCGGGCAGACAGTTCACAACCGTATGTGACAATCAGCGGATTGATTCCCGGCGCCCGAACTTCGACCGGCCGGCACGATTATTCATGGGTCGATTCAACCGCAGTGTCCGGCATCTATTATTACCGGCTTCGGCAGGTAGATCTGGACAGTGACGTTTCGTATTCAAGCGAGGTGATGATTACGCTGGCCCCGCTGGCCGTGCCGGAGAAGCCGGGTGCGAGAACTTTTTCACTGCTCCAGAATTATCCGAATCCGTTCAATCCGTCTACCGATTTCGAATTTCGGATTGTCAATTTCTCCGCCGGAGGCGGATCCGCCTCTGGCGGAGTATTTGTATCGCTAAAGGTTTATGACGTGCTTGGCAGAGAGGTGGCTACCCTGGTAAATGAAGTAAAGCAACCCGGTGAGTATACGGTTCAGTGGAAAGCGCAGGGAATGGCAAGCGGAATCTATTTCTACCGCCTGGAAGCAACCAGCTTATCCGACCCGGCTAAATCCATCGTGCAAACGAGAAAAATGTTGATGATCAAATGACGAACTGCTGTTATCAGCGTTCATCAGCGGTATCAGCGGTCCGCGTTCTGTCGCGGGACTGCTCTTGAAGTAACAGGTCCCCGTCTTGCTGACATTTCCCGAAGGGATCTGCCGAAGGCATCACATCGCGACCTTCGGGACTTTTGGTCAGCGTCCAAACGTCGCCACGCAATCATGGCAATCCTTTAATCACGTAAATCCCGGTTCAGACAACGCGGAATGACGAGTTGACTTTGTTCGCCGTCCTCCGTCTTGCCGATACGTTTCTGATCGGCATCCGAACAGAGCGGGCTAAGCCCAGATCCCGACCAGAAGCATCCTTCGCCTCGTCCGCCTTCCGGCGGACTTCGCTCAGGACAGGTGTCGGGATGACGTATTGGGGGGCTGGAGAGCCGGTTTTCGAGCCGTTTATTGAAATCCGGCCCATTTTGAGGCGAATCCTGATCATTCATTTCAGAGTTTAAGACCTTTATAGTTGATTCTCCCCATTATATTGGTTAACTTGAAGTATCATTCAAGTAGCGGGCGGGAAAAATGAAACCGCTGCGCGGAGAAGCTTGGATCCATAACACATCTAAAAAAGGAGGTTTCTTGAAAAGAAATCATTTCCAGTTCTTGTCCCGCTGTTTGCTCGGGATGCTTGTTTGCGTTGTCTTCTCCTCGACAATAGCTCTTAGCCAGAAAAAAATGGTTCTCACACCATATGGCGAAGTTGCCCAGTATAAGACGGATGTAACTATAATTGCCTCGATAGTTTGGTCAGGGACTGTCACAGTGTCTGCCCACTCTGTGGGTGTGACTTATATAGATAGCGAGATGATAGCTAGAAGTACTCCACTTTGGCATCCCCGTTCAGGATATATAGTGGCCTCCAAAGTCGTTGGGGAATATGCTGTAGACAGAAACGTAAAGGTCTTGTTAGATGACGGAAGCCTTATTGTACTAGACTATAGGCATGCAAGCTACAATAAACCTCCAAAAGAATATGACGCGGGGAAACTCACCAAGAAAGGAGGATCAGAGAGCTGGATGAAAGTTGTCGGCGACGCGACATACGTTCTTTCAACTTATTTCGTCTATGTTTACCGCGACTCGGTATCATCGTGGCAGGTGGATACGACGGGTTTAGGGAGTGCAACCATCAACGATATCTCTCTGGACACGGCCCAATATGTCTACGCAGCAACGTCAAACGGGGTGTTCAAACAAAATCCCGATTCGAGCGTCTGGCATCAGATTACGAATCTTCCTACGAACAACTTTCAATCTATCTTCGTTGACAGGCGCAATAGAATCTTCGCGGCATACTATCCAAGTTATAATGGCCAAGGAACCTACATCAGCACCGACAACGACTCCTCATGGACGCCGGATTCGGTCGGAATCGGAACAATGCAAATCCTCAAACTCTCCGATGATGCCTACGGCAACACCTATGCTATCGCCAACGGATACGAGCAGGTGTACCGGCGGGCGAACAATACACCCGGATGGACGCGTGTTGACGGCGGGATCACCGCAATTACGGTCAACGCCACAACAATGAATTCAATCGAGGGTGACAGCGTCCTCTTTGCCGCAACGTCGTTTGGCAGCTATCGCAGCACAGACCATGGCACAACGTGGAGGGAAGATAACGCGGGAAATCCAGCCGAGAATTTCTATGCATTCGCGAGGGGTGCGGGCGGCAAGTGGTTTACGACAACGAACCTCGGCATGTATTCCTTGAATCCCACGGACACCGCGTGGATCAAGGTGTTTCCCACAAGCGGTTACATGGCACAACTGCCAATCTATACCGATGGTCTCGGCAACATCTATACATCAATCGGCACAAATAACGGACTCACTGTCTATGAGAGTTCAAACAATGGATCGACCTGGAACGCCGACAGTGTAGGATTGAATCTGTATGGCCTTTCTGCCTTCTTCATCGATGAGAAGGGTGGTCAACATATTGCAACCGGTCCTTACTCGGGCACTTGCCTTCTCTACTCGAAACCGTTTGGCGGAAGCTGGGGGCTCGACACTGCCGGATTTCAATTGACCAGCAATTATAGTTACAGCGGCACGTACGCTATTGCATCGGATCGCCACGGGTATCTGTACATTTCCGGAACCTATTTGAACGGAAGCACATCGATCAATGGAAAGGTGATGCGCAGACCGATAGACGGCGGCACGTGGGTACCGGATACCCTGGGCCTTTCCGCTTACGGCTATTTTGACAGGCTTGTCCCGGGCAAGAATGCCGACATGTACGGGACATTCCGTCCTCACCTGGTTCATCGTTCGAATGGCACATGGTCGGCGCTCAATACGCCTTCCATTGCAAACAGCACAATCAATTCTATGGCTTTGTCGGTGGATTCAAGCGGCGCGCTATTTGTCGCCATAATGGGCCATGACGCAAACTATGTTTATCGAGGACTCGGCGTCTATTTTTCAAGAGATACCGGAGCGACGTGGACGTTCGCCGGCGGTGATAGCATTGATTTCACAAAACTTGTTTCGTACGGCGACTCGACGTACGCCTGTTCCGGCTCCGGATTATATATCTTCACACGCAAAGCGGCCGGAACGACGGGTGTCCGACCGGTTGAGTCCAGGCCGATGACCTTCGCGTTGTTCCAGAATTATCCGAACCCTTTCAACCCGACAACTGATTTCGAATTTCGGATTGTCAATTTCGGATTTGTATCGCTAAAGGTCTTTGACGAACTCGGCAGAGAAGTGGCTACCCTGGTAAATGAAATAAAGCAACCGGGTGAGTATAGGGTGCGGTGGAAAGCGGAAGGGATGGCAAGCGGAATCTACTTCTACCGCCTTGAAGCTAGCAGCTTGGCAGACCCGACGAAGTCGTTTGTGCAAACGAGAAAAATGCTGCTCCTGAAATGACGAAGTCACTTTATCAGAAGTCCCGATACTCTTTATTGAGACTGACGCCCAAACAACGAAGTGCTCTCATCAGCTGTTATCATCTTTCATCAGCGGTATCAGCGGTCCGCGCTCTTTCGCGGGACTGCTTTTGAAGTAAGTGTCTTGTTCAAATCAAGCCGACTCGTTCTCATCGCGGGTCGGCTTTTTGTATTGTAGAAAACCAACCGAAAACAGCAACACCTCCGGAGTAGCAATTCGGTTCACTCCTTCAATCTATCCCTCGTGAGATACTCCCGAACGTCGAAATTCCCTTCATTTGGCGGCATCGGCAGGATGGGGAAGGTTTGGCCGAATGGACATCCGGGTGATTAGGATATCAGACTATTTTATCTTATATTAAATGCGTGATTCTCTTCCTGCTGGTTTGAGATGACCGACTAAGCATCCCTCCACTAACACCTTCTGAGTCACAAAGCGCTAAAATACCCACAGCGCGCGAGGTTTACTGGCTGGCCCGTTTTCATCCACAGCGAGATCTACATCGGCACGGCGATGTCAGCCGAAATACCCGTTTAAAGTTTTTCATTGCCATAACTTACTTCGGCCACTAAATTTCACAAAAGGATAAACACATGAAACACCTTCTCCGATTTGTTTTGCTGGCGACGCTGCTGTATGTAACTCCAGCGCTCACGCAGTGGTCCAACAATCCAAACGTCAACACTCCCATCTGCACTGCGGGAGGCAATCAACAAAATCCCATGATCGCCCCGGACGGCTCGGGCGGCGCTATCATTACATGGTACGACTATCGCAGCGGCTACTCTCCTCACATTTATGCTCAGCGCGTGAATGCTTCCGGCTTTGTGCAGTGGACGGCAGACGGTGTTGCCATGTGCACTGCGACAGCGGATCAAGTGTATCCCACGATCGCTTCCGACGGCTCGGCCGGAGCCATCATTACATGGTACGACAATCGCGCCGGCTACCCTAACATTTATGCTCAGCACGTGAATGCTTCCGGCGCTGTGCAGTGGACGGCCAACGGTGATACCATCTGCGAGGCGGCGGGCACTCAATCGAGCCCCACTATCGTTTCAGACGGCCGGGGCGGAGCCATCATTACATGGTTCGATACTCGCAACGACGCCGGTGACATCTATGCCCAGCGTGTAAACGGATCTGGTACTATACAGTGGGCGGCAAACGGTGTTGCCATCTGCACTGCGTCAGCGTCTCAACTGTATCCCCAAATTGCTTCCGACGATTCGGGCGGCGCCATTATTACATGGTGGGACACTCGCACCGGCAATTCTAAAATTTATGCTCAACGCGTGGATAGTTCCGGCGTCGTGCAGTGGACACCTAACGGTGTCGGCGTCTGCACCATAGGGGATGAACTGTATCCCACTATCGTTTCAGACGGCTCGGGTGGCGCAATCATTACATGGCGGGACCAACGCAGCGACGGTGGCGACATCTATGCCCAGCGCGTGGATCATTCCGGCGCTTTACAGTGGACGGCCACCGGTGATACCATCTGCTCGGCGGCGAACATTCAATCGAATCCCACTCTCACTTCAGACGACTCCGGCGGCGCAATCATTACATGGCAAGACCAACGCAGCGGCAACTACGACATCTATGCTCAACACGTGCTTAATTCCGGCGTTGTGCAATGGACGACTAACGGTGTTGCAATCGACACAACGACGGGTGACCAAACTCTTCCCACCATCGTTCGAGACGGCGCGGGCGGCGCCATCATTACATGGGAAGACGGGCGCAACGGAGTCAACAACGTTGACATCTATGCTCAACGCGTGAATGCCTCCGGCACTGTGCAGTGGACGGTAAACGGTGTCCCCATCGGCACGGCGGCAAACGATAAGGGGTTTCCCACTATCGTTTCAGACGGCACGAACGGAGCGATCATTACATGGCAGGATGGGCGCACCGGAAGCAACTATGACATCTATGCCCAACATGTATCTGTAGATGCCGAACTGCCCATCCAGCTCGCGTCGCTGACTGCCACAACGCTGACAACCGGTGTGAAACTAGATTGGACAACGGTGAGCGAAACCAACGATCTGGGCTTTTATGTCGAGCGCCGTGCGCAAAACACCGGCGCATACAGCACGGTGAGTGATTTGATCCCCGGTGCCGGGACAACGCTGCAGCAGCATCACTACCAATGGACGGATACAAAAGTGACGAACGGGAATTACGGCTATCGTCTGAGACTCGTCGATTTGGACGGTACGACTGCATACTCGAACGCCATCGCGGTCACGGTGAGCGGCGTGTTAGGAGTTGGCGATACAAAGTCTGCACCCACGGAATTTGCCCTGCGGCAAAACTACCCCAACCCCTTCAATCCTACGACAGTCATCAATTATGCATTGCCAAAAGCAGCGTACGTCCATCTGGCAGTGTATGATATGCTGGGTAGAGAGGTTGCGACACTTGTGAACGGAGCTCAGGATGCAGGGTACAAATCGGTGGAGTTTAGCGCAGCGAACTTACCGAGCGGCATTTATACCTACAGACTGACTGCAGGGACATTTGTGGAAGTGAAGAAAATGTTGATGCTCAAGTGACGAAGTCACTTGAGCAGAAATCCCGCATTCTTCTGCGGGATTGATGGGAATTTGGAGAAGTCATTTTAACAGAAATCCCGCATTCTTCTGCGGGATTGATGGGAATTTGGAGAAGTCATTTTAACAGAAATCCCGCATTCTTCTGCGGGATTGATGGGAATTTGGAGAAGTCATTTTAACAGAAATCCCGCGTGCTTTCCGCGGGACTGATAGAAACATGGAGAGGTCATTTTATCAGAAGTCCCGATACTTTTTATTGAGACTGACGCCCAAACAACGAAGTGCTCTCATCAGCTGTTATCATCTTTCATCAGCGGTATCAGCGGTCCGCGCTCTTTCGCGGGACTGCTTTTGAAATAGATCAACATATCGATGAATTAAATCCCGACCGGGACTCCGGCCGGGATTTTCTTTTCCCCGTCTTGCTGACCCCGAACTTGTCTCGGGGTCAGCATCTAAACATTCCCACGCAATCATGGCAATCCTTACATCTCGCAAATCCTGGTTCAGACAACGCGGTCTGAACCACGATTTTCAGGATTAAGGGATTACCGCGATGAAAGATGAAGACGATAAGACGGTGAGAGATTGGAAAATTGGAGTGATGGAGAAATGGAATAATTAGAGATTTTGAGATAATGAGATATTGAGAGATGGAGGTGGCTGGGTTTGGAGAGAAAGATTCAAGGATGACCGGAATGAGAGATAATCATGGCAATCCTTAAATCATGCGAATCCCGGTTCAGACGGGTTGACTTTGTGAGGTGGCACAACGCATTTTATTAAGCAGTTGAGTATATTTGTTGCTGTGCGGCCGGGATTCCCGGGCCCAAAATTACACCCGGCGTGTCAAAACGGTCGATAACTCAGCAACGCTCATGAGATTCAGAATGAAAGATATAGCCTTTTCTGCACCATTGCTTACAGCCGCAATTCTCTTGTCGGTTTTGGCAAGCGGTACGACAATGGCAAGAAACCGTAATCCTGTCGTCAAACCGACCGTTGTATCATTCCGGAACCTGCCCGGCATGACAAGCCCCGCCACACGACGAATCCGCGAAGTGCCGGAGGGAATTCCTCCCTACCGCCCTCCCGGCCGAATACCGGACATTCGTGAACTGAAGAATGTCACGTTCGATGTTGGCAGGCCCGGCGGTTTCACTCCATTAGCTACATCGCTCGGCGTGAACTTTGAAGCCATCACGCAGGGCAATTATATTCCCGGTGAGCCATCTGCGGCGGCGGGACCGCTCAACATTTTCTCAATCGGCAACGTTTCGGTCACAGTGACCGACAAGGACGGCAGCAACCGCGTGGAAACCGACGGGAAAGTCTTTTTCAATGTGGATACATCCGAAGGAGACATTACCGACCCCGTTGGGATGTTCGATGCGCTTCACGGTCATTTTATTGCGCTCTGCTTTACGACCGACATCAAGACCTATTGCTCCTACTACCTGGCGATCTCCCAGACAACCGACGCGCGGGGGAATTGGTACGTCTACAGATTCAACTGGAGATATGACAACACAACCCTCACGAACAACTTCGGCGACTTTGAGGAGTTCGGAATCTCCGACGATAAGTTTGTGATCAGCAGTCAGCAGTACACTCTTGGTTCCACCAATCCATATCGGTACCAGAAACTCCGTGTGATGAGCCGCGACAGCCTTTACCAGGGGCTTCCGGTATCGTACATCGATTTTACAAACTTTCACGGGCAGCAATTTGTAACGAAGCCCGATCGCAATCTTAGTCCCGATCCGACCATTTACCTTCTTGCGACCAATTACGCCGGCGGCAGTTACCTCTATTATGGAAGAGTTACAGGCCCTCCTAATAATCCAACGCTTACGTTCGGAGATAGTATTGCTGTGCAAACCTACGGTACGACGGCGGGCAGCCGCAATTCAAATAACACGGTCCCCGGCGGTAGCACGGCAAAAACCGTCAACGACGGCGACTGCCGTACGTCGAACTTCGTCGTCCGTAACGGCATCCTGCACATCGCCTGGCACTACGGCGTCAGTGTCAGCGGAACGGTGGTCGACGCGCTGCGCTATGTGAAACTGAACGTCGGAAGCTGGCCTCCAACGCTTGTCACGGACCAGTCACTTACAGCTGCAGGCATCTATATGTACTACCCGCACGTCATGGTTGATTCTGTTGGGACGGTGTTTCTGGGCTTCGGACGTTCGAGCAAAACGGAGTATCCTTCGTCGTGGGTTACGGGCCAGCGCCGGACGGACGCTTCCATCGAGCCCAGCACGCTGGCAAAGAGCGGAACCGCCGTTCTCAGTTCTTCGCAGTCTCGCTGGGGTGACTTTACCGGTGGTGATATGGATGAAACGCTCTCAAGCGACACGGGGTCAGTTGCGTGGTACGCCGGACAATGGACAAAAACGAGCAATGCTTTTGGCGCCTGGATCAATCAATTAACGTTCACATATTGCAAAATCCAGGGTCAGGTCGTTTTTGATTCTGACGGCGACACATCGACCACCGGCGACCGCTCCCCGCTGTCCGGCAAAACCGTCGCCATGAAACTTGGCTCGACGACGGTTGCAACGACAACAACCGATGCTTCCGGTAACTTCGGCTTCAGATACGTCGACCCCAGAAACTACAGCCTCATCGTGACGGTTCCGGATGGGTACGCGGCCTTGACCGCAATCCCCGGGAACGGTGGAACGGCTCAATCCAGGATCACAAGTTCCACGCTCGGCGACAGTGTTACCGGTACGCAAGTCTCAAACGGAAATGTCTTTGTCGTCACCAATACGTGGCGTTCGGCCTCGTCCGGAAATTGGAGCTCGAGCGGAACCTGGCAGGTCGGTTCACCGCCTGCATCCCCGGGCAGCGTTGTCGTCAATGGCGGCCACACGGTGAGCATCAATGGAAACGATACGTGCAGCAACCTCGCCGTTAGCGGAACGCTACAGTTTGATGCGGTGGGAGGACGCACACTGACCGTGAACGGAACTTTGACGTTGAACACTGGAAGCGCGTTCAGTGTCGGAAATAATACGCTGGTAATCAACGGCCCTCCAATCGCGGGAAATTCTGCTCTTCTCGCGACGACATCGGGCTCCTCTCTCTCGTTCGGTGGCTCATCGGCAGGTCAAACGGTACCGGGCAGTGTGTCGGCACTCAACAATCTCACCATCAATACTACGGCAGGCGTTGCACTCGCCGGCAGTCTCGTTGTTAATGGAACTTTGACACTGGCGAATGGTGCACTGACGACATCTTCGAACACATTGACGGTTGCAGGGGCCGGGGCTGTTGCCAGAACATCGGGGTGGGTCATCGGAACACTGGCGCGAAATTACTCCTCCGCCGGAAGCAAAATTTTCGACGTCGGAACCGCGAACGGATATTCCCCCGTCACGGTGAACGCAACTGCCGGATCATTCCCGACTTCTACACCGTTCACCGTTTCGGCGGCACAGAGCGCGGGACCCGGCGTTCCGGGAACAAACGTGCTGCAGCGATACTGGACGCTCACGAACGGCACCATTTCGACGGCCGACCTCACATTCCAGTATCTCGCTTCAGATGTTGTTGGAACAGAAGCTGCTTATACCGTTGCCCGGAGGAATCCCTTGACGAGCATTTGGGAGGTTCAGGGCGGAGTCGTTGACCCGGTGAACCATCGAGCGACCATTCCCGGCATCGGCTCATTTTCGTTGTGGACGCTGGGGGAGTCGGGAGCACTTCCTATAGAGCTTGCCGCGTTCACGGGCTCCGTCGCGAATAGCACGAGCGCCAGGCTGAGCTGGACGACGGTGAGCGAAACAAACATCTACGGCTTTTTCGTCGAGCGGCGGTCCGGGCAGGAAACTGCATTCACGACCGTCAGCGATTTGATTGCCGGTGCCGGCACATCGCTTGAAGTACACCAGTATGCATGGACGGACCAGAATCTGAAACCTTCAACGTACCGGTATCGGCTGAGACTGGTGAATTTGAATAGCGATGTATCGTATTCGAACGAAATCAGTATTGATGTCAAAGAACTTGCGGGAGTCGATGGCGAGGCCGCACCGAGAGTGTTTATACTTCAGCAGAATTACCCCAATCCTTTCAATCCCACGTCGGTCATCAAGTTCAGCGTTGAAAAGGCTGAGCACGCAGTTCTCACCGTGTACAACATGATGGGACAGGAAGTTGCGAAGCTGTTCGATGGGCCGGCGGAGCCGGGGCATTACTACCGCGCACAGTTTGACGGTTCCCACCTTCCGAGCGGATTGTATTACTACCGGATCGTGACGGACAGCCGCACAGACGTTAAGAAGTTGCTGCTGCTGAAGTAGCAGGCCCCCGGCCTGCCTACCCCGTCTTGCTGACATGTCCCGCGGAGCGGGATGGCGCCAGAGGCGCTCATTTTTGGTCAGCATCTAAACGTTGCCACGCAATCATGGCAATCCTTAAATCATGCGAATCCCGGTTCAGACAATGCCGTCTGAACCACGATTTTCAGGATTAAGGGATTACCGGGATGAAAGATAATCCTGGCAATCCTTAAATCATGCGAATCCCGGTTCAGACACTTTCTCGCGGGGGCATTCTTAGAGCGAATCGTTAAAATTGCTTCGATTTCATCAAATCTCCCGGTAACAAAAATCAATTCTTGGTGTGATCTTCCCGCTTTACTTTCTTTGCTTATTGTGATATATTCATACCATACAAGGAGAACGAGTGAGGGAACCGAGACACATGAAGAGTTTTGAGATTTGGGTTTTGGGTTTCGCCTGGGAACAGAATGCTCTGTTTTGTTCGCTCTTCTTCCTCTACTACAAGAGAATTTCAATCACTTAATCAACTCATAACTATTCACAATCAATCTCATGGAGAATCTCATGAAAAGATCTACTCTTTTTATTTGCCTGTTGGCTCTTCTTGCTCTCGCCTTCGGACAGACGGCACAAGCAAACACCGGCTGGCATGCGAAGGCCTCGGGGCCCTGGAGTTCGACCTCGACGTGGGACATGCTTTCAGTTCCGACGGCTGGCGCCAACGTTTACATCGACACCAACTTCACGGTTACGGTTGATATTAACAACGCCGCCTGCTACTCCTTGACCCTCGGAAATAACAGTGTCGGCTTTGGTATCCTGAAGTTCAATAACTCGAGCCAACTTACAGTTAACAGTACCTTCTATTGGGGCACCGGGACCGCTGCCGATTCGGGCACCATCGACATGACAAGCGGCGGGACGTTGATACTGAATGGAACGGTGACGGTGACAACCGCGCAGGCCCACTTATATGCAGGAACGGGCACCGTTAACTACAACGCTGCCGGCGCACAGGCCGTTGCCGGCTTTACATACGAAAACCTCACGCTATCTGGTTCCGGCGTGAAAACAACGGCCAACGATACGGTCAACGGTATTCTTTCGATGGAAGGAACTGCAACAGCTTCTGTCGCCCCAACGTACGGTTCAGCGGCTACGCTGCAATACAACACTGCAACCGGAGGAACTGCCGGTGTAGAATGGATTACCCCGTTTGTGGCAACCGGTGGCGTAATTATTGCCAACACAGGTATCATCACTATGGATGCTGCCAAAGTCTTTGATGCTTCAGTCCCGCTCACTATCCAAAGCGGCGCAGCGTTATCAATGTCAACCTTCTTATTGACATTGAATGGTGATCTTATCAATAATGGCGGCACAGTAGGAGGTGGCTCAGGTGGAGTCACCATCACTGGAACAGCAACCCAGAGCATTGGAAGCTTTAGCACAGCCGGCATAGTTTCGATGACGAAGACTGCCGGCACTGCAACGTTTACGGGCAACTCGAATGGTGACGGCGGACTGACTATCAACGGATCGGGCGGAACGCTTGATATTGGTGGCGGAACTCATACGTTTGACGGTACGTGGACGATGACCGCAGGCACGGTCGACGGTGGCGGATCGGGCGGCACGTTGAGATTTGGCGGCGGCGTGAGCGGCACGGGCGGAACATTCACTGCCAACTCAAGTACAGTTCAATGGTACGCTAATGGCCCGCAGACCATTGCCGGCGTTACATACAATAACCTCCAGCTATCAGGATCCGGCGCGAAGACAGTCACAGGGGCCACAGTCAATGGACAGTTCGCTTTGGGGGGAACCGCGACAGTGATAGGAACGCCGACTTATGGCGTTTCTTCCCAGCTCTACTATGAAGGCAGCGCCCAGCAGACAACGGGCCCTGAATTGCCGGCAACAATGGCTCAGCCCGTCAACATCTACAACAGTAACGGCGTTGTGCTTGGCGGCTCGACCACGATTAACGGCATGCTTACGTTCAACGCAGGCAACCTCTCGCTCGGTGCAAACACCCTCACACTTGGCGGCGGGGTCAGCGGTGCAGCGGCAACGCAGTGCGTGGTAACGAATGGAAGCGGGTACGTTTCCCGCGATATCGCTAGTGGCTCTAGTGCCGCATTTCCCATCGGTCCGTCTACGACAACGTACAACCTAGTCGAGATATCCAACAATACAGGATTAATCCATACCTACACAGCGCAGGTGGCAGTCGGCGACAATCCAACGACGCCGGATAACACGCAGGCCGGGAATCAGACATGGACCTTGACGGGGACTGCCACTGGCGCTGGCGTGGACCTATTTTTCCATTGGCTGACATCAGACGCCGGCGTGCATGTCACTCCTGCCAGCGCAGTCGCCTGGTACAACAACGGAACTGCATGGGTGCAGGCCGGAGGAACAACCGCAACCGGAACACCAAATGTCACAACGGTTGGTGGGGTACCATCGCTCTCGCCGCCGTGGATAATCGGAAATCCCAATGCACTCCCAATCCAGCTTGCCTCGCTTACTGCGAACGCAGTCGCCAACAATGTCAATTTGGAATGGTCGACGATAAGCGAAACGAACACGCTGGGATTCTACGTTGAGCGTGGCACCGGCAAGACTGGGCCGTTCACCGCTGTCAGCTCTCTCATCCCCGGCGCCGGCACATCGACCGCGCAGCACAACTACTCCTATGCAGACAACAGCGTGAGCTCCGGCACGTACTACTATCGCCTCCATGAGGTTGACAAGAACGGCAAAGGCTCATATTCGACCGTTATCACAGTCACCGTCGCAGGCGTGCTTGGCGTTCGTGAAGAGGAAGGCGTTCCAACGGTGTTCAAGCTGCAGCAGAACTATCCGAATCCGTTCAACCCGACGACGGACATCAAGTTCTGGATCAAGGACGCGGCCTTCACAACGTTGAAAGTGTACAACTCGCTCGGACAGGAAGTCGCGAGCATGGTGAACGGCATGATGCAGCCCGGTCGTTATGTAGCGACGTGGGATGCAAGCGCATCACCAAGCGGCGTGTACTTCTATCGCCTGACAAGCGGTTCGAACGTCAGCGCCCAGCGAATGCTGATGATCAAATGACGAAGTCATTTGATCAGAAGTCCCGCGTTCTGTCGCGGGATTGATGATCAACTAACAGAGTCACTTGATCAGAAGTCCCGCGTTCTGTCGCGGGATTGATGATCAACTAACAGAGTCATTTGATCAGAAGTCCCGCGTTCTGTCGCGGGATTGATGATCAACTAACAGAGTCACTTGAGCAGAAGTCCCGCGTTCTGTCGCGGGATTGATGCTGAAGTGAGTTCCTAAGTATTTTATTTGTGGCCGGGGATGTCAGACAATGCCGTCTGAACCACGATTTTCAGGATTAAGGGATTACCGGGATGAAAGATATTCATGGCAATCCTTAAATCATGCGAATCCCGGTTCAGACAGGTGTCGGGATGACGCGTGGTGGGCAGGGACGGGATGGCTGTGGTTCCTCAATCAGCGGCATTTATGGAGCGAATCGTTAAAGTTGCTTCGATTTCATCAAATCTCCCGGTAACAAAAATCAATTCTTGGTGTGATCTTCCCGCTTTACTTTCTTTGCTTATTGTGATATATTCATACCATACAAGGAGAACGAGTGAGGGAACCGAGAC
>Ga0209777_10004940_pt1 | contig 15598 bp, 16 predicted proteins | sample FrelakmetHBP12HB_FD_187147 | JGI IMG/M metagenome (GOLD analysis project Ga0209777, IMG submission 187147) | Freshwater lake sediment microbial communities from the University of Notre Dame, USA, for methane emissions studies -HBP12 HB (SPAdes)... | ecosystem: Environmental > Aquatic >... | reverse complement strand
GTGAAATCCCCAGGCTCGGAGAACGTTTCTATCGGGCAGACAAGACACGTTCGAGAGAGTTGGGAGGCACCGGTTTAGGATTGTCAATAGTAAAACATCTCATGAAAGCTCATAACGGCAGCATTGATATCGAAAGTCAAGTGGGAAGAGGTACCACAGTTTCTCTTGCTTTTCCTATAAATCGACTGCAGAAAGCATAAAGGTGGACGAGCTGGCAGTTGACCTGGGAATTGTCGCATCCATGGCCTCCAGTTTTCTCGACAAACCTATTGATAAAGGCACCGTGGTATTTGGTGAAGTGGGTCTTGCAGGCGAAGTGAGGGGGATCTCCCAGATGGACATCAGGATCAAGGAGGCAGCCCGCATGGGATTCAGTCGCTGCATCATTCCTCAGACATCTTTCCGAAATGGATCTGCAGAAAAAAAGATGGAGTGTATCAGGGTGAACAGTCTGAAAAAGCTCTTGGAGTATCTTTTCTGATTATGCCGAAAAAAATTCTTGTTGTTGATGATGAAAAAGACATTGTGGATTTGATCAGTTACAATCTGGAAAAGGAAGGATTTGCAACTATCAAGGCCTACGATGGGGAAAGCGCTCTCAAACTGGTCAAGGCCAAAAGACCGGACATGGTCATTCTTGACCTCATGCTTCCCGGCATCAGGGGATTAGAGGTATGCAAATTTATCCGAAAGAATCCGGAGACAGAAACGCTTCCGGTCATCATGCTCACAGCTAAAGGCGATCAGGTAGATAAGATACTGGGCCTTGAGATGGGGGCAGACGATTACATCACTAAACCGTTCAATGTGAGAGAACTGATTGCCAGAATTCATGCAGTCCTGCGAAGGGCGGAAGGACGTCATGATTCAGACAAAAAAGAACAGTTCGCATACAAAGGGCTCCGCTTCGATTACACCTCCTATGAGGTTACCGTAGATGGGAAAAAAATAGATCTCGGTCCTACAGAATTAAAACTTTTACGATTTTTCACACAACATCCCGGCAGGGTTTACACCAGGGATCAGCTTCTGGATTACGTATGGGGGGATGAAACATTTGTGGAACCCCGCACCGTGGATGTCCACATCAGTCGCCTGAGGATGGCGCTAGAAGAAGACAAAGAGAAGCCGCAATACATTCTTACTGTCAGGGGGGTCGGATATAAGTTTGCAGATCTGAAATGAGCTTTTCCATATCAAGGACGGATGAATGTGCTCCGCTCATCACCACAGATCTTCTCCGACAATCAATAAGCAATTACTAATTGAAAGGGTGGATATTTACTGTGTGTCCAGGATTAACAAGTACAGGAAGATGACGCTTAAACCTTATTCTTTCATTTACTGTTAGGGGAAAAATATGAAATTCCTTATTTCTTTTGTTTTCCCGTCATTTCGAGCAATCTGTGTCGATACAAGTAAACCAATAAATAAAAGATAGCTACAAGTCCAAAGATTGTGAGAAGAACGGCAATTCGCATGGTTCTGACATTATCTCCCGTTACTGAAAGTAAAATGGTGCCAAATAACCGGCCAACGGTCGAAATAGCTATAAATATCCAGATGTTCATTTGGCTTAAGCCTATTATGTAACAAAGCGCGGCTTTAGGAAACCCGGGAATCAGAAAAAGAATGAAGCAGACTAAAGGACCCCGGGCTTCTATGAAGTGATCGTACTTATCCAAAATTATGGGGTTTAAAAGTCTTCTTACGAGCGGCATTCCGAATACCCGCGAGAGGATAAAGGCTAACCATGAACCAATACTAAGACCAATTGTGGAATATATTGTCCCCATTACGGGGCCATAGAGATAGCCACCGATGACTCCAGAAATTTCGGCAGGTAATGCTCCTGCGACCAACACCTGGAAAATTTGAATAACAATGAAAACAAGATCATCATATGGATGAAAAGATTCAATGAAGGCGATTAGTTTTTGATTATAATATGCAAAGTAAGCATAATAATGATAACTAAAGATTAATTTAATGCCGATGACCAAAAGTAAAATTAGAAAAAAAATCTTGAGGATGAGGTGTTTATTCAACATGTTTGTCCATGTATTTCGTTCATAGGGAGTTCTGTCTTAGAAAGAAACAATTGATATGAAAAAATAAAGGAGCATGAATGAACTTTTTTGCTATCGAACATGCCCCTAAACCGAACCATGTATTATTATTTGTCTTCGATTTTCTTAGTGCCTATGGTGTCCTCCGGTATGTGTTCATTCTCTTCCATGGCCTTTTTGAAACCCCTTATAGCCTTGCCGATAGAGTTTCCCAATTCAGGAAGCTTACCGGGACCAAAAATAATCAGAACGATAATCAGGATCACCAAAAGATGCATTGGCTGGAAAAGTCCTCCCATTTTCTACCTCCATTGATAGTATATTAATTACCCTTATACCATTTTCCCCGCGCAGTCAAACTCTCCCCTTTGATTCATGCGACTTACTGAATATCACCGCCAATATATTTATAGGCGTTATATCATAAGGATTGCAGTGAAATAAGGATTACCGCTTGAAAGAAAGTATGCAAGTCAAAATTGCCTTATGCTTGACTACAGGAAGGACACCACTGAAAGAACTGCAAATAATTTTCCCATGGTCGGACGGTGGTCACTCTTGCACTGTCTATCAATAAGGTGTTAATTGGTTTGGGTCAAAATTAGCCAAGAGATGTTTTGGCATGTAACTTCAACCCTAGTGCATCGATAACCCTGAGGATAGTGTCGAAACCGGGACTGCGTTCGCCTGAGAGTGCCTTGTAAAGACTTTCGCGAGACAGGCCAGCATCACGCGCAACCTGTGTCATGCCCTTGGCGCGGGCAATATCTCCCAGTGCTTTTGCAATGAACGCGGCATCACCATTAGCCTCCTCGAGAGAAGCCTCAAGATAAGCTGCCATTTCCTCCGGAGTTCGGAGATGCTCTGCGACATCGTAACGAGTGGTCGTTGTCTTTTTCATCGTTTGCTCCTATAGATTGCGTGCAAGGCGCAACGCAGTTTTAATGTCTGCGGCTTGTGTGCGTTTGTCTCCCCCGGCCAACAAGATTACTATCGTGCGCCTGCTCATTGTGAAATATACCCGGTAACCGGGACCGTAGTCGATTCGCAATTCAGAAACGCCCTCTCCGACCGGTCTGACATCCCCCGGATTCCCCGCTGCAAGGCGCTCAACCCTGATTTGCACACGCGCACGTGCATGAATGTCAAGTAGCCCATCAAGCCACCGAGCGTAAGTCTCAGTCTTTCGAATCTCAAGCATAATTTATTGTAGCCACATGGATACACAATGTCAATGCATTTTTTGCTAACATACAATTTTTTTTATGCATGTCCTCCGCTTTGCTACGAGCTGCTTTTCATATTATGATAAAGGAAGATTGGTCGTGAATCTGGTCGGGACTTAACCCGTTTTAAGGGGTTTTGATGGGTTTAAAAACGTAATGAAACTGCGGAATAAGGCTTTACCATCGACCTTATATACGTAATCTCCGGCGATGAAAATATAGGATATGTGGGTCTGGGTTAATTCGATATGTTCCGGCCGGTGGGGATAGAATTCCGGCCGGAACATGGCGGTAGCCCGTCTGGGATGTGTCATTATTTAGATAATACCCTTGCCTCCCAGTTCCTTGAGCTTCACCGGGCCATATCCAAAATACTTAAGGTATATGAATCCATTGTCGTAACCTATTGGTCGACAGGCCCATTTTGTTCTCGGCGGCGTTTCCGTTGCCTTCCACTGTGCCTGGGCACAAAGAACAGAGCCGTAGACAGGATCCTGAACCGGTGTGAACATGCCCCGGTCCAGCCAGTTTTCATCTTGCATAGCTTTCCATGGCGACACGATCTCCGCTACGACGGGAGTGATGGGTGCCAGCCTGCCGCTTTTCGCATATTCAACAGATTTTTTTGTGAGTTCTTCACTTGTGTACTGTGCAGTCAGCGGATCGATCATGGACTGATACTTGAGCTGCCAGTCCTTTTTCATGAAAGGCGCGAGCGTCGTCCATTCTTCAGCCTTCCACTCGTCGTATTTTCCAATAATATCCACGAAGGCCTTCCACATTTCCAGGCGTAGACCTCCGAGGAAGACGCCGCCGTCCTTGGTCGGATAAAAGCCATACAGCCATAAAGCTGTATCAAGGCTGCCAAAGCGCTCATTGATCACGCCTGCCTCGCCATACCACATGAGCTGATAATCATTCAGGCGGCCGTAAGCTTCCGGTGTGGATACGTCAATTGCCTGGCCCTCGCCTGTCATATCCCTATGATAAAGGGCTGCCAGAATGCCCATGGCTGCGAAAGTGCCGGAAACGGCCCACGCTATCCATGGCCCGGCCTTTGTGGGAACGGCGTGTGGCACATCGTTTACAGTCTTTCCTTCAGGCAGTACCTCTCCTGTCGCATATTGTATGCTGGAGCGTGCCTGGGAAACGTTGTCATAATCATACTGCTTTCTTTTGCTCTCCGGACCAAACTGGCCGAAGGTGGAAATCGATGCAAAGATGAGGCGGGGGTTGATCTCTGAGAGCGCCTCGTAGCCGATTCCCCACTTGTCCATAGTTCCTGCCGGATAGGTCTCGATAAGTACGTCCGCCTGGGCGGCAAGAGATTTCAGTATGTCTCTCCCTTCTTCCGTCTCCAGGTTCAGCGTTACATGGTACTTGTTTCGCCCCTCCTGGAGATACGCGAGTCCTGTATCCTTTACCATTATCCCGTTGGGGGAGTAGGTCCTGACGAGGTCGCCTCCCGGCGGTTCGATGCGAATAGTTTCTGCGCCGAGTTCTGACAGCATGGAAGAACAGAAACATCCTGCCATGCTCCGCGAACTCAAATCGATTACGACAAGGTCATCCAGGGCCTCGGGTTTTTCAAAGTTGTGTGCCGGATCATCAAGTGACCTGATATTGTCTGCCCATGCCGACCATTTTGCTCTCTTGTAGTCTGCCATGTTTCATCACCTCCTTAATATAGCGCCGGATTGCCCGTCCCAATCTGGGGGCGGTCTGCGGCCTTGCTGGTCCTTCCATCTTCCCAGGACACCGTGCGTATAGAGTTCGTCCAGTTGGGCCTGGTTTCTGCCCAGGATCTTGGTCATGATAAAGTCATTATCAAAACCCACGGGTCTTACGGTCCAGCGATGTTTGGGCGGCGTTTTGGACATCATTATGGGGATTTCGTGATCGGCATACTTTCCGTACAGTGGGTCGTCAATCTCTTTGATGAAGCCTCGATCCCTGCGGTGGGGATCTTCAAATTCATCTTTGGCGTTGTGAAGCCGGGTAGCAGCGAAACCGTGCTTCTTGCCCAGGTTCTCGATCTGGTCGGCAGTCTTCCCTACTGCCCAGCCGGCGATGATCTTGAGGATTGCCAGGGCATTTTCATCTTTGAGCCTGGTCGTATGATCCTTAAATCGGGCATCATCAGCCAGTTCCGGCTTAGCCATGGCCGTACAGAGCCCCTTGAACTCATCCGGCGCCGGCGCCGCAAGGGCGGCAAAATTGCCGTCTTTACAAAGGAACGTATCGGCAGGGCAGATGCACTGATCCCGATTTCCCGATGGTTCCGCCCCCTTGCCTGTCATCTGCTGGTAGGGCCAGATCCACCCCATGGCACGCATGATATTTTCACTCTGTGACATTTCTATAAACTGCCCCTTGCCGGTTCTTTTCCGGTGATGAAGGGCCGCCAGCACGGCAACTTCACCCATCATGGCTCCGTATACGTCGCAGATCCAGATGCTCTGCTTGAGCGGGGGTCTCTTGGAAAAACTTGACATCCAGGCATAGCCAGAGAGCGCCTGCGCTGCGCCGTCGTTGGACGGCCGGTCTTCCTCGGCGTAGCGGCCCCACTGGCCAAATCCATTTTTCTCAATGTAAATTATGCCGGGGTTTACTTTCTTGATATCTTCATAACCGATGTTCCAGCGGTTCGTTACCGCGGGCCGGAGGTTGAACTCGACAATATCAGCTTTGGAACAGAGCTCTTTGAAGATATTCTGAGCCATATCCTTGTGCAGGTCCAGGGCCATGTAATATTTGGATGGGTTGATGTGCATGAACATCGGGCCCTGTTCCTTGAAAAACCATCCGAAGGGATTCAGGGAACGCGTTACATCTCCCGCAGGGGGTAATTCGATCTTGATCACTTCAGCTCCCATTTCGGCCAGAAACGATGGGCCTGCCGGTCCGAAGAGCAGTGTACAGACCTCTATTACCCTGATTCCTTTCAGAGGCGCCGGTTTTTTTAATTTGTTCTTTGCATAATCTTTGAAGACTCCAGGCATACAGTATTCCTCCTTTTGATCCTCAATCTGTAAGCGGTAAGTAAGTGTGTGCTGATAAGAGATGCACAATCGTTTCTCATCTTATGGTAGTCCGCGTTTCCCCATCACCCCCTTTCGCTCCTCTGGCCGCTCAATTGGCCGCAGGCAGCCATTATATCGCTTCCTTTACTTGCGCGGATAATCGCCGTGTAATGGTGCTTGAGGAGAATCTGCTGAAATGCCCGTATTTCATCCAGAGAAGGCGCTCTGAATGTTGAACCGGGAAATTCGTTGAAAGCGATCAGGTTAAGCTTGCATCGCATCCCTTTTAGGAGACGCGCCAGTTTTTCCGCATCTTCCGGCCTCGAATTCACGCCGGCAATGAGAATGTATTCGAATGTGAGCATTCGCCGCCCAGGCATGGGATAATTCCTGCAGGCATCAAGAAGTGTTTCTATGGGATACTTTTTATTGATGGGCATGAGATTGCTTCTCGTAATATCGTCCGGGGCATTTAGCGAAATCGCGAGATTGACGCAGATATCTTTACCGAGCTGCTCTATCATGGGCGCAATCCCGCAGGTCGATACGGTGACTTTTCTGTGTGAAAAACCGAATCCGATCTCGGAGGTGATTATTCTGATTGCCTTAAGGGTATTTTCATAGTTGGCCAGAGGTTCCCCCATTCCCATCATGACTATGTTCTTGATATTTTCTCCCTCCGGCATGTCGGACCGGAGTTTTGTTATCTGTCCCGTTATTTCCGAAGGGAGGAGGTTTCTTCTGAATCCCTGCCCGCCGGTCATGCAGAATGTACACCCCATCTGACATCCAGCCTGTGTAGAAACACAAACCGTCCAGTGATTCTTTCCTGGAATGAGGACACTTTCAATAAAAAGACCGTCTTCCAATTCGAAGAGGATCTTTTTTGTGCCGTCCTTTGAGACCTGTGTTTTTACAATCTCCGGCTCGGCGATTCTCGCTGCATCATGTATCTCATTCCGGAAGGCCTTGGAAAGGTCTGTCATATCCTCAAAGGATCCGGCATTCGACTGGTAAAGCCACTTCATAATCTGCCGTGCCCGGTATTTTTCCTTGCCAAATCTCGAGATAAAGGTCTCAAGCTCCGCCATGGACATGTCTTTCAGGTTCGGCTTAACCAAACAATTTCTTTCTGAGATCTTTGGCAATTGCATCGATGAATGCTTCCGTATTGACCTTCCTGTTCTTGGGGTTCTGTTTGGCAACCGAGAGGAGATCGCCTGTCATGATACCGGATGCCACAGTAGAAATGGCCGCCTTTTCAAGTTTGTCCGCAAACGAGCCTACTTCAGGAGTCACGTCGATCTCGGCGCGCTTGCGGAGGCATCCCGACCAGGCAAAGATTATTGCCATTGGGTTTGTAGATGTCTCTTCGCCTCGGAGATATTTGTAATAGTGTTTCTGTACCGTGCCGTGAGCCGCTTCGTACTCGATATACCCATGAGGAGAAACGAGGACGGAGGTCATCATGGCCAGACTGCCATTCGCCGATGCTATCATATCGGACATGACATCTCCATCATAGTTCTTGAGAGCCCACAGCAGGTCGCCTTCAGACTTCATGATGCGGGCCGCAGCATCATCGATTAGTGTATAAAAATATGAGATACCTGCGCGATTGAATTTTTCCTTCCAGTTTCTTGCATGCTCTTTCTCAAATATATCCTTGAAGCGGCCATCGTATATCTGGGAGATGGTATCCTTGCCGCTGAACCAGAGATCAATCTTTTGATCGAGGGCATACATGAAGCAGACTTTTGCGAAACTTTCTATGGACTCGTCGGTATTGTGCGTGCCCTGGATAATCCCCGGTCCTCTAAATTCCTTAATGGTCTGCCTGATGGGTGAGCCGCCTCCTATGGGTGTAAAAAGGAGCTCTGCCTTTCCGGGAGAGGTTATCCGCATCTCCGTACTGCTGTAAACGTCGCCATACGCGTGTCTGCCTATGGTGATGGGTTTCTTCCAAGTGGATACAGATGGCCGGATATTTTTCACGAGGATTGGCTTTCTAAAGACAGTTCCGTCAAGCATCTCCCTGATTGTTGCATTGGGGCTCTTCCACAGTTTCTTGAGATTGTATTCTTTGACCCTTTCTTCATTCGATGTGATCGTCGCGCACTTGACCCCTACGCGGTGTTTCATAATAGCTCTTGCCGCAGCAATTGTAACCCGGTCGTCCGTTGCATCACGATTCTTTATGTGAAGATCGTAGTATTCGATGTCCATGGCAAGATAGGGAAGGAGCAGCTTGTCCTTAACCAGCTTCCACATGATTCTCGCCATCTCGTCACCATCCATCTCGACGATGGTAGACTTGACTTTTATCCTATCCATCAAAGGAACAGATTTTTTGCCTGACGATTTCATACTTTTTTCTATCACAAAGGAGATGACCTGTCTATCAGATGTGCCTTAGATTCAGTGCACCGCCGGCAAGAAGAATTTTTTTCTGCCGTTCTGACAGATTGTAATTAACCTCAAATGTTAAACTGTTAGAGACATTCCTTACGAGCATCTTTTCGCTTCCCTCGATGGTCTTTCTGGCGTCGGTAATCTCAAGGCTATCCCCCTGGTTGATACACTCGTAGTCCCTGTCGTCCTTAAATGTAACGGGAAGTATTCCAAAGTTTATCAGATTTGCCGCGTGAATTCTTTCGAAAGACTTAGCGATGACGGCCTTCACACCCAGGAACATCGTGCATATGGCGGCGTGTTCTCTCGACGAACCCTGCCCGTATGAAAGTCCGGCGATGATTATATTGTGTTTTCCCTTGTCCCGGATTTTTGTAGCACGTTCGGAACATTGCCCATCGAGCGGTTCAAAAAAACACTCCGAGTATTTGGGTATGTTTGATCGATATTTCATCCTGGTGCCGGCAGGAACAATATGATCAGTCGTGATTTTGTCTCCCACCTTTATGGTGACTTCACCCTTAATCATCTCCGGAAACGGGTCATTCGCAGGCGGAACGCCTATATTCGGACCGCGGAAAATTTCTATGGCATAAGAGTTCTCAGTCGACTCGGGCTTGATGATCATACTGTCATCAATATTAAAACGGTCGGGCATGGGCACTTGAGGATAGACCACACCGAGGTCACGGGGATCCGTAATTCTCCCCGTTATGGCTGAGGCTGCCGCGGTTTCGGCACTTACAAGATAGACTTGTGCATCAAGTGTGCCTGACCGGCCCAGGTAATTTCGGTTTGATGTTCGGAGGGACACCCCTCTTGTCTGGGGACTTTGGCTGTTGCCGATGCAGAATCCGCATGCGCTTTCCATGAGTCTCGCCCCTGCCATAATGAGGTCCGTAAGATAACCTTCTCTGGCAAGATTTTCCAGTACCTGTCGTGAGCCAGGTGCAATGATAAAACTGACCTCCGGGTGAACCACATTGCCTTTTAAAATCCTGGCGACTGTTGCGAGGTCTTTGTATGATGAATTGGTGCAGCTTCCGATACAGACCTGGTCCACTCGAATTCCTCCCACGTCTCTCACGGGGCTTATATTATCTGGACTGTGCGGTTTTGCTGTGAGTGGAACGATATGAGAGAGGTCAATATCAACGATTCGGTCATATTCTGCATCCAGATCGGCTCTTATTTCCTGCCAGTCATCATGCCGCTTCTGGGCCTTCAAGAAAATCCGCGTCATCTCGTCGCTCGGGAAGATGGATGTGGTTACGCCGCATTCCGCGCCCATATTGGCTATGGTAGCCCTCTCGGGCGCCGAAAGAGTCGCCGTACCTTCTCCCCCATATTCAAAGATGAACCCGACATTTCCCTTCGTGGTAAATATCTCAAGAACCTTCAGGATAATATCCTTGGCGGATGTCCATGGAGGCAGTTTACCGGTAAGATTGATCTTGATTATCCTGGGACAGGTAAAGCAGAAGGGTTCCCCCGCCATGGCCAGAGCCACATCCAGACCGCCGGCCCCGATGGCGAGCATGCCGAGGGCTCCACCCGTGGGCGTGTGGCTGTCGGAACCGAGGAGCGTTTTCCCTGGTTTTCCAAACCTCTCAAAGTGCACCTGGTGACAGATACCGTTACCCGCCCGTGAAAGGTATATGCCATACTTCTGCGCTACAGTTTGCAGGTACCTGTGGTCATCGGAATTTTCAAACCCGCTCTGAATGGTATTATGATCAATATAACTTATGGACAATTCCGTTCTGACTCTCGGGACGTGCATCGATTCAAACTCAAGATAGGCCATGGTCCCTGTGGCGTCCTGCGTCAGGGTCTGATCGATTCTAATTCCGATCTCAGTTCCGGGAACGAATCTACCTGAAACAATATGTGCTTCAATTATTTTTTCGGTGATCGTCTTGCCCATGAGATTCTTGTTATGCTTTCACTCCTTTGGCAGGAGAATAATAGCAATCCTCCGGTTTTTAGCCCGCCCTTCGGAAGTGTCGTTACCTGCTACCGGCTTGTATTCCCCAAAACCAGTGGCTGATAGAAGTGTGGGATCAATTCCCTGCTGCTGTAAATATTTTGCGACGTTGATGGCTCGAGCTGCCGAAAGTTCCCAGTTGGTGGGGTACTGCTTAACGAGGGCCCCTTTGATTCTCACATTGTCGGTGTGCCCTTCAGTGCGGATCGCCTTATCCTTGACATTTTTGAGGATGTCGACGACCCTCTGCAAAACTGCCAGTCCTTCCTTTGTCACCTCTGCCTGCCCGGAGGCAAAAAGTATCTTGTCAACCACATCCAATGTCAATTTTCCTTTAAGTTCTGAAATTGTGACCTGGCCCTTGGCAATCTCACCCTTCATTTCCTGCGTCAGCTGTTTATAGGTATTGCTCTCAGACTGAACCTCTGCCTCCTTCTTTTTTAACTCAGCGACATTTTCCTTCAGTCTTGTATTTTCGGCTTCGAGGTCAGCAGTCTTCTGTCTGAGATCGGCGATTGACTTTGACAGGTCATCAGTTTTGGCTTTCAAGACCTTATCCAGCTCGTCTCTGTCCGCCTTCACTGCTGCGAGTTCCTTTGCCTGACTATCCGCCTCCGCTGATTTCTTCTCGTAAGTGGCCGTGGTAACACAGCCGCCAATAGAAAAGGAAAACATTAAAACAATGATGAATGATAGCGCTTTCTTATGCATGTTTGCCTCCTTCACATTTCTTATAATTATTCATTTACTCTGTTTCGCCGTGCTTGGCTCCTGTATGCAAACGGCAACTCTCGTTCCGTAATTGCCTGACTGCGACTTATCTTTGCTATCTATACCGGGTTTAAGAATATATATGGTATGCGAATAAATCAATAGAAATGTGTCTTAGTCAGTATCCAGCTCCCCTCGTGGACATATGGTGAAAAAAAATGGGACATGTCTATGTCCCATCTTTCCAACCTTTTTCCTTTTTCCCCACGCTATGAAAGTGGATTATACTCCGTTGTCTAACCCCTTGATCCTGACGGCTTTGACAAAGCGTTTGTCATAGTAAGGTTTGTCGAGGGTATCTATCCTGACTCTTCTCTCCCGGCCGGCTGAGGCGTGGACGAATTCATTGTTTCCTATATATATCCCCACATGTCCATAGGCTCGCCTCGTATTGAAGAAGACGAGGTCTCCCTCTTTAAGTTCATCTCTCGATACATGCTTCCCCACATGTGCCTGTTCCTTCGCCGTTCTGGGAAGGCTGACGTCAAAGAATTCGTAAATCTTTCTTACAAACGCGGAGCAATCTAAACCCCTGACCGACGATCCCCCTAATCGATAGGGTGCGCCTAAAAATCCTTTGGCGACCCTGACAAACAATGACCGTTCATTGGGACTGTCCCAGTTGCCGAGTAATTCTGAGCTTGAATCTGCATCCTTTGTCACTTCTGCTGGGTCATCGTTCATGACAAGGTCATCATCATCGCTCAAAAAGTCATCGTCTTCGACTGATTCATCTGTTTCATCAGTTCTCGCCGTAGCCAGTTCTCGCACAGGACCGTGCCTGGCAAGAACAAGTTTCCGTCCTATTTTCAAGGCTCTTGCATTGACATGATTCAGCCTGCTTATTGCACTTACGGGATGTCCTGTTTTCTTTGCGATGGCTTTAAGGGTATCCCCCTTTTTCACCACGTAGTATTCGGAGCCATAGGAAGGGGCCTTCTTGGATTTGGCTATTTTTTTCTTGCCATTATCGGGAATGATGAGGACTTGTCTGGGTTGAAGGGCATGACTTGTCAGACCGTTTGCTTCCATCAAGGCCTGAGGAGTGACGCCGAACTTTTTTGAAATCTTGGCGAGTGAATCGCCTCGCCTGACTTTATATTCCTTTGCAAAGACCTCCTGGCTGAGGCCAAATGCAGTGAACAGGACAATCAGTCCCATCCATAGGAAAATCTGCCGTTTCATCATGAAGTACCTCCTCTTTTTCATTCGGGGGATGCCCCACTTTGTTAACGGTGCACAGATTTTGACAATGGATGACAAGCTGCACACAAAAAAAGCTAACGTCACCTTCTACAGAAAATATTACGATAAGTCAAAGCAAATTTTCACAAAATCGTGAAGTTTTCAATAAAATCAAATAAAATCATGCCCTTTCGCTTTAATAATATGGCAGTTAATGCGCTCGTAAGTTTATTATGATTGGTAAAAAAAGGTGTTTATCAATAAGCCCGGATGCTACTCCTTGCTTTCATAATATGATAATCTGATATATGAAGCATTCCTGATGGCGCGTGCCATCAAATACGTATTGAAAATCCTTCTTGAACTCCTTTACAAGAGGGGAGGGGGGATTCCTTGACTTAAGATGAAAAAATTAATCAGCATTCTTGTTGTTACCCTTATATCTGCCCTTTTTCTGAGTATCGGCTTGTATTTCATTTACCCTGATGTCTCAAAGCTGAGGAAGGTGTATCCTAAAAAAACGGCTTTCATGGAGTATCGGGAAAAGGAGTGGCAGAGTCAGGGCAAGAAGAAAAAGATCATCCAGCAGTGGGTGCCCCTGTCGCAGATCCCGCCGTATGTGATAAAAGCAGTGATTATTGCAGAAGACGATAAATTCTGGACTCATGAGGGGTTTGATTACGAGGCCATACATAAGGCCATTGAAAAGGACATCAAGAAGAGAAAGTTTGTCCTCGGCGGAAGCACCATAAGCCAGCAACTCGCAAAGAACCTGTATCTGACTCCTTCAAAAAATCCTGTCCGCAAAATAAAGGAAGCTATCCTTACATGGCGGTTGGAGAGAAATCTCTCCAAAAAAAGAATTATCGAGCTTTATCTCAATTGCGTGGAATGGGGTGATGGTCTGTTCGGTATCGAGGCTGCTGCTCGCCACCACTTTGGCAAGACCGTATCAGACCTGACAGCCCAAGAGGCAGCAAGGCTGGCAGCGGCCCTTCCCAATCCTATAAGATATAATCCCGCCGGCACTTCAAAGTTTGTTGAGAGCCGCTCTGACAAGATATACGAAATCATGGTTAGAAGGGGCGTGGTGATACCGGAATATGAAGAGATGCTGAGTGAACCGGACAGAATTGAGGGCGAAGATATGAAGGAGCCTCCGGAACCATCGGAACCGGCTGCCAAGGGATCTGCCCTTGACGGTGCTACAAATACCGGAAAGCCTGCGAACCCTTATAGAGCGGCAGAGAAACGATCTTCAAAAGAGCCATAAAGCAATCCTTCATATCCACGAAAACAGTTTATTGCTTTCCGCTCAGTGTAAAGTAAATACACTCACCCTGGTCTATCTTGCCTTCCGCCCATACCCGTCCGCCGTGCCTGTGCGCAATGCGCTGGACAATTGCGAGGCCAACGCCGGTCCCCTCGAAATCATCAGTACTATGAAGACGCTGAAAAACTCCGAACAATTTATCGCAATATTGCATGTCAAAGCCGACACCGTTGTCCCTGACATAATACACGACTTCATTTCCATCGGAGTAGCCTCCAGTTTCAATATGTGCGGTTTCCCGGTTCCTCGTGAATTTGACGGCATTGGAAAGAAGGTTGATATACACCTGTTTAATTAGCGCCCTGTCTCCGCAGCCTGGAGGGATGCTGTTGACTGTCAGCACCATATTTCTGTCCGGGTTCATGTTTTGCATTTCTTTCCATACATCCCTGAGAAGGGCATCCACGTCCAGCAACGTAAGAGATATATGTTTCCTGCCCAGGCGGGAGAAGGCCAGTAGATCATCAATAAGCTGGCCCATCAGAAGCGCGTTGGATCTGATTACGTTAAATCTGTTCAGCGTATCCTTGTCAAATTTATCACCTTGTTTCTTGAGAATCATGCGCGCGTACCCGTCAATAGCTCGCAGAGGGGCACGCAGGTCGTGGGCTACGGAGTAACTGAAGCTCTCCAGTTCCTTGTTGGCGGCTTCGAGCTGCATTGTGCGCTCTGCCAAATCCATTTCCGCCTGCCTGCGCTCGGGTTCTGTTTTTTCCAGCTCTCTAATGCGTAGATGCATTTCTGCCATCTCTTTTATGAGTTGCGCCTTTGTCTTGCCTTTATCTTTCATTCCTCGGAGAATATTGATTAATAAATAAAACATACAATATTTTAAAAAACATTGCTCTTAAAGAATACAGTCTGTTGCATACCGGTTGAAAGAAAGTATGCCAGTCAAAATTGCTGGATGCTTTGTTACAGGAAGAACATCTTAGAAAAGAATGCTTATGCTCGAACTCACTAATCAACGCGAAGCCTCGCAGAAGGCTGTTGAGGCCGCCCCTGAAGGAGAAAAAGAAGAATGACAGCGGCAGAGAGTTCAACCTAGGCGATTCTGAGGAGCCGGACGAGGTGTTCTTTTTGATGGGCGCGTGTGAGGGCAGCCGCCTTTTTTATGGTTCAAAAAGTGGGGAGCAAGTGGGGAGAGGAAGGGAATAAAAGCTATTAAGGGGCTACATATGGAAATGTGTAACCCCTTAATATTATATTGGCTCCCCGGCGCGGACTCGAACCACGGACCCGATGGTTAACAGCCATCTGCTCTACCGACTGAGCTACCGGGGAATAGTCGATTTCAATATTTTCAATAGTATAAGATAATCCTAAAGTCAACTATCGTCTTATACGATTTACAGTTTCGTGAAAAAGTCTTGATAAATCCTTCTAAAGTGGATATTAAAAAAGCCGATTCGAGTTGCGCCTTATAATACAAGACAATCTTCTTGTCAATAAATGTTAGTGAGAGTGGAGTGAACCCCACCGATTGCACAAAATATGATAGAGTATTAGACAGGATCATCACCCCATAGGGTGAGAAAGGATCATGTCATGAAGTATAGAAGGTTCACTCAGGATTTTAAAAGATCACTTGT
>Ga0209777_10004939_pt1 | contig 15601 bp, 15 predicted proteins | sample FrelakmetHBP12HB_FD_187147 | JGI IMG/M metagenome (GOLD analysis project Ga0209777, IMG submission 187147) | Freshwater lake sediment microbial communities from the University of Notre Dame, USA, for methane emissions studies -HBP12 HB (SPAdes)... | ecosystem: Environmental > Aquatic >... | reverse complement strand
TCATGCTGTACTACCACACGCCGTTCACATTGAATATGTTCTACGTTGTGCCTCTGGTTGTCATACAAACAATTTTCACCATAGGCGTATGTTTGTTTGCCTCGGCGTTGAATGTTTACTATAGGGATGTGAAATATGCGCTTCCACTTATTGTGCAGTTATGGATGTACGCAACGCCCATTATCTACCCGATGAGTTCTATTCCGCAGAGGTTCTGGAAGTTCTATTTGCTGAATCCGATGACGGGGATAATTGAAAGCTACCGCAGCGTTCTGGTTAAAGGGGCGCCGCCTCAATTATTCTATGTGGGGATAGCGGCGGCGGGTGCTGTAGTCCTTTTTGTGCTAGGATACTTTTACTTCAAACGTATTGAAATGAGCTTCGCTGACGTTATCTAGGGTCTATTGGTAGCTGGCTCGGCAAGAGGCGGGGAGTTTTCGTGACATGAACGCCATAGAGGTTGAAAACGTATCCAAGAGATACCGTATTGGACAAACAAGCTACCACACCCTTCGTGAGGACATCTACAACATTACGGGACGCCTGGCGCGGTTCAGGAGGGACAGGGTAAAAGCTGACGACGCTGGACACATCTGGGCATTGAGGGATGTCAGCTTCGAGATAGAACAGGGTGAGAGGGTGGGCATTATTGGCCGCAACGGTTCTGGCAAGACCACCCTTTTAAGGCTGCTGGCGGGCATAACCAGACCCACGCAGGGAAAGATTTCAGTTAAAGGCAGAATGGGAGTGCTCATCGAGCTCATGGCGGGGTTCCACCCGGAGCTGACCGGCAGGGATAACATCTACCTCAACGGTGCCATAATGGGGATGAGCCGCACGGAGATTAAGCGCAAGTTCGATGAAATCGTTACCTTTGCCGAGCTGGAAAACTTCATAGACACGCCCATCAAACGCTACTCCAGCGGCATGCAGGTGCGCCTCGGCTTCGCCGTAGCGGCGCACCTCGAGCCGGACATTTTGCTGGTAGATGAAGTGCTGGCGGTGGGCGATGCCGAGTTTCAGAAAAAGTGCCTGGGGAAGATGGGTGATGTGGCAAGCGAAGGGCACACAGTGCTTTTCGTGAGTCACAACTTGGGAAGCGTGGTGAATCTGTGCCCACGGGCGATCCTTCTTGTTGAGGGCAAGAAATACGCAGAGGGGCTATCGAGCGATGTTATCAGCCAATACATTGCGATGACCAGTGAAAGTCACGGGGAACGTGTCTGGAACGATCCGCGGACAGCTCCTGGGAATGAAAAGGTGCGCCTTCATGCAGTTCGGATTGTGTCAGATGGCAAGGTCACTTCTTCCGTGGATATTGACAAAGAGGTTAGTGTCGAGATCGAGTTTTGGAATTTCAAGCCAGGTGCTCAGATCAATACTAGTATCCATCTATTGGACCAGATGGGGGTAGGTGTTCTTGCTTCTGCCAACTGGCCTTCGGCAAACCTGACAAGTGATAAGTGGTTCGGGAAGCCTCATCCAGTGGGTCTGTATCGCACGGTTTGCACGTTACCAGGCAACTTCCTGAACGAAGGCCGTTACAGCATCAACGCGATTTTGCTGACCGATGTTACGGATATCGAGGTATTTGAAAGGGAAGTGATTTCCTTTACTGTGAATGACACCGGTGCTATGAGAAAGGAATATGGCGGTGGTTGGTTGGGTGTTGTGCGTCCCAAACTAGCATGGCAAACCGAATACCAGGGCCCAATGAATAGCAGAGATGGAGAGTCATAATGAAAACGATTATTCTTTGTGGTGGGCGTGGGATGCGTTTACAGGAGGAAACGGAGTTCCGCCCCAAGCCGCTTATCCCGGTTGGTGGAAGACCAATACTCTGGCATATCATGAAAACTTATGCCCACTACGGCTTTCGCGAGTTCGTGCTTTGCCTTGGCTATAGAGGCGACATGGTTAAGGAGTACTTCTTGAATTATGAGGCGATGAGCAACGATTTTACAATTCGCCTGGGTCAGGCGCATTCGATCGCCTACGACGAGGCGCACAGTGAACAGGATTTTCGTGTCACACTTGTTGACACCGGGTTGGAGACGATGACCGGCGGACGAATAAAGAAGGCAGAAAAATACATAGACGGGGACACTTTCATGGTAACCTACGGCGATGGATTAGCAGATATAGACATTCGAGCACTGGTTAAGTATCATCATCAGCATGGTCGACTGGCTACACTAACAGCGGTACACCCGTTTTCACGTTTTGGTATCCTCACACTGGATGATAACTCAGCAGTGCTTGATTTCTCGGAGAAGCCCCAGGTGGAGGAGTGGATAAATGCTGGCTTCTTTGTGTTCAACCGACGAGTATTTGATTACTTGGGAGGCAATGATTGTATCTTGGAGCGCGAGCCGCTCCAACGTCTGGCCCATGAAGGCCAACTAGCGGCTTATAGGCATGATGGCTTCTTCTTTGCGATGGATACATACCGCGATTACAGGTTACTGAACGAACTGTGGGACAGCAAGCAAACTCCCTGGAAGGTGTGGCAATGAAAGTCTCTTTCTGGCAAGACCGACCGACTCTTGTTACTGGTGCTACTGGGTTATTAGGCGGCTGGTTGGTACGTAGGCTGCTCGAACTCGACGCAGATATTATTTGCCTGGTGCGAGACTGGGTACCACAAAGTGAGCTGGTTCGTGCTCAGCTTGTTGACCGGGTGAAAGTCGTTCGCGGTGACGTGCGCGACCAGGCGCTGCTGGAGCGGATACTGGGTGAATACGAGATTGACACCGTCTTTCACCTGGCTGCACAGACCATTGTGGGCATTGCCAACCGAAATCCCATTTCAACGTTTGAAACGAATATTGGCGGCACCTGGACGTTGCTCGAGGCTTGTCATCGAAGCCCTAAAGTCCATAGTATTGTAATAGCGTCGTCCGATAAAGCTTATGGCGATCAGGAGCAATTGCCCTACAATGAGAATACGCCGCTACAGGGTCGTCACCCCTATGACGTAAGTAAGTCTTGTGCTGATTTGCTAGCTCAGTCGTACGCCATGACCTATAAGCTCCCCGTAGCCATTACGCGCTGTGGGAACTTCTATGGTGGAGGCGACTTGAATTGGAACCGTGTCGTGCCAGGTACTATACGCTCGGTGCTGCGAGGTCAAAGACCCGTTATACGTTCTGATGGTCGTTATGTACGGGACTATTTTTACATCGAGGATGCGACTGAGGCCTATATTCTGCTAGCTGAGAAGTTGTCCCAAAAAGCCGACTTGGCCGGTGAGGCATTTAATTTCTCTAATGAGAATCCGCTATCAGTGCTGGAGCTAGTTGAACGTATACTGAAGTTAATAGACTCGAACCTGAAGCCGATTATTCGCAATGAGGCCAGCAATGAAATTCGTCAGCAGTACCTGAATGCAAAAAAGGCGCGCCGCGTTTTAGGTTGGAAGCCCCTATTTACGTTAGACGATGGATTGAAGGCCACAATTGAATGGTATAGGAGTTTTTTTATCAAGTGAATAGCAAGGCTAACGCGCTTCGAGGGGAAATAATAGAACTGGTCGGGAGATACTACGCTGCAGCCTTCCCTGAGAGCGCTTTTGTGCCAGGCAAGTCACCTGTTCCGTACGCGGGGCGCGTGTTCGATGCGGACGAGTTGATCCACCTGGTAGAAGCTGCTTTGGATTTCTGGCTGACTACGGGGCGTTTTGCCAACCAGTTCGAGCGCGAGTTTGCCAAGTTCTTCGGCCTAAAGCATGCTATCCTGGTTAATTCCGGCTCTTCAGCCAACTTACTCGCGCTTTCTTGCCTTACTTCGCCAAAGCTGGGAGAGCGACGGCTTAAGCCTGGCGACGAGGTTATTACAGTTGCGACAGGCTTTCCTACGACGGTTAACCCTATTCTACAGAACCAGCTCATTCCGGTATTCGTGGATGTTACGATACCAACCTACAATATAGACGTGACACTACTTGAAGAGTCCTACTCCGCACGAACCCGCGCTGTGATGCTGGCTCACACGCTGGGCAATCCTTTCGATCTGGGAGCGATAACTGATTTTGTTCGAGAACATAAGTTGTGGCTTATCGAGGATTGTTGTGACGCGGTGGGAGCAACCTATCATGGTCGGAAAGTGGGCACTTCTGGCGATTTTGCCACGGTGAGCTTCTATCCGGCGCACCACATTACAATGGGAGAGGGTGGTTGCGTGCTTACCAACCAATCCTTGCTCAAGACGCTGGTAGAGTCATTCCGGGATTGGGGACGCGATTGTTGGTGCGAACCAGGCAAAGACAATACTTGCGGTAAGCGTTTTGAGTGGCCATTGGGAGACCTACCCTATGGCTATGACCACAAATATATCTATTCACACATAGGCTATAATCTGAAGTTGACGGACATGCAGGCGGCGGTGGGCGTGGCTCAACTGAAAAAATTGCCCGCTTTCATTGAAGCACGTCAACGCAATTACCAGGCCTTGTATCATGGTCTGAAAGACCTGGGGGAGTTCTTTATTCTGCCCGAGGCAACGCCTGGTTCGGAGCCCAGTTGGTTTGGCTTCCCTATTGCGGTGCGTCCCGGGGCTCCTTTTACTCGCAACGAAGCTGTGGATTTCCTGGAGAAACATAAGATTGCAACCCGGCTCCTTTTCGGTGGAAACCTGGTGCGTCAGCCAGCCTATCGAGACGTTCGGTATAGGGTTGTGGGAGATCTAAAGAATTCAGATTTTGTGATGAAGCAAGTGTTTTGGGTTGGAGTGTATCCTGGGCTCGGCAATAAGGAAATCGAGTATGTCTTGGAACAGCTTCATGAGTTTTGCAAAAACCGCCATGGGCTCAGTAGGTAATCGGCGCCGAGTACGTGGCCCGTTCTTAGTCACTGGAGCAACAGGCTTCATTGGTGCGAATTTAACAAGAGCACTAGTAGGGCTCGGAGAGCAAGTTCACGTTATGCTACGCCCAGAGTCGAGTAAATGGCGAATCGCAGACATATCTGAACACCTACTAGAGCATTACTGCTATCTCAATGATGAACATGGCCTCCAGGAGATAATGCGACTTGTTAAACCCAGGGTTGTTTTTCACTGCGCGGCTTATGGTGTTTCAAGCTCACAAACTGATGTAAACGAGATCTATAATACTAACGTGTTAGGAACGGTTAAGATTCTGCAGGCGGCTTCCACGATAGAATTTGACGCATTTATTAATACCGGAAGCGTCTTTGAGTATGGAAATAAATTGACATTAGCCTCGGCGGATTCCACTCCGGAACCTTTCACTGCGTATGGTGCAGCAAAACTCGCAGCGACGATTTATTGCCAAATGATGGCACGCTCAGAAGGCTATCCAGTGATCACACTGAGACTTTTCACCCCATACGGCCCTTTCGAATCAGAGAATCGATTAATTCCAACTGTGGTGCGAGCGTGCCTCGAACGACGTGAACTTGCCTTGACTGCGGGAAACCAGATGAGAGACTTCGTTTTTGTTAGTGACGTTGTTAGTGCTTATCTTAAGGCTGCCGAGATCACGAGTCTTGCTGGCCAAGTTTTCAATATCGGATCAGGAACTTCGCATACCGTCAAGGAGACTGTTGAACAGATTATCTCGCTTCTAGGTGCGCCAACCGTGCCTCTGTGGGGTAAGCTTCCGACACGTCAGTTCGAGATAATGAGGTGCGATGCTGATATAACTAGTGCCCGCCTGTTGCTCGAATGGGTCCCGCAAGTCAGCTTCTCCGATGGGCTGTCGGAAACCGTCGCTTGGCACCGTTCCAGAATGATCACGAAGTGAGACACAAGATATGCGATTTCAGTCAGTCTTGTTGGTGAATTTGTACTACCCTGGAGATAAGATATTGGTACGATTAAGGACTTTCCTCTATTATACACATCTATACACATCCTGGATGATAACTTTGCTGAGTGTAGAAGAGAAAATGAGAGCGCTATGCATGGCTGATGACATTACCCGGGAAGTGGAGCAGTTGCGTACTAATTGTGCGCCGCTATGAGTAGATCCGCGAAATACTTGCCTCATGTTTAGGAGTAGATACGCAACTAATCAATGCCACGAGGATAAAAATGTGATGGCTGTAATATATATTGAGAAACCTGGTAAATAGGATAAGGTGCAATAATTGGACGAACGAACGGACCATATGATGAACAAATACAAACAACCTCCGTTGCTCTCGCTTTGCATGCCTACATATAATCGAGCTCGCCTGTTGGAACAAATGCTTCGTTCCCTGGTGCCACAAGTCAACGCAGCTGCGCCTGACGTGGAGCTTATTGTCTCTGACAACTGTTCCACAGACAACACGAGGGAGGTTGTAGAACGGGCTAGCGAATGGGGACCTATCCGCTACCATCGCAATGCTCAAAACGAGGGATTTGCACGCAACATGTTAGTCGTGACAAATGAACTAGCCAAAGGTGAATTCTGCTGGACTATCGGCGATGATGACATGATGATAAGAGGCAAAGTAGCCAAGCTTGTAAATATTATTCGGGCTAACTCTGACCTGGACTGCTTCATCGTCAATTTCTTTTACAAACACATCCAGGAGAGAAACCGCCTGATACTTGAGAAAGATTCATTCTATATCCCGGAGAAAGGCGAATGCGTGTGCTGGGACTTCTCGGAGCGACGGTTGAGTAAATGGGAAGAGTTGCTGGATTTCGATGGTATACACCCGCCGTACATGTTCCATTACATAGGGTGCAACGTCTTTAGGCGCTCTATGTGGTGCGCAAATGTGCATCTTGTGCGCATCGAGAAGGGCAAGGAACTAGTGGATTTCGATACGACGTTTCCACATTTAAAGATATTGGCCCACGCAATGGTCGGGAGGCCGGCATACTACATTGGTGACCCGATGGTTCTGTTAGGGGTAGCGAGCCAGGAATGGGATGTCGGTTGGCCGGCAAAAAGGTACAAGGTTACGCTGGATTCATTTCGCTTGTATGAGAGTCTAGGTGTGGCATCAGCAACAATACGCCGGCTTCAGCTCTGGCTTCTTGACCATGAGTTCCACTCCATTGCATCCATAGTTGCACGCGTTGGCACGCCTGGTCGCGAATACTTCTCCCTGCGCAAGTTTCTCTGGGCGAATAGAAAATGCCCAAAAACCAAGATCGCAAGGCTGATGGCCTGGGTTGTTTTTATGTGGATATTCGTGAGGATGACGGATCCGATTCAGACAGCTCTGAAGAATGCACTCACACATAATCTTGTCATCAGGATATCAAGACGCATTGTCCCCCTGAGAATCAGGCGCGTTCTAGGCAACATGTTCTGGCGGCTGTGGGTACCGCCGGCAGAGAAGAAGGATGGTGGAGTCTAATTGACCGTCTAGTCCCTGCCTGGCTGTCTGCAGTTCATGCCCAAATTTCATTCGGCTTCGATAGTATGGAAAATATACTGGCATGGGTCGAAAGTCACAACCAATATGACGTTTATTCATTCGACGTCTTCGATACATTGCTGCGGAGAAGGATAGACCCCCCTGAATTAATCAAGGCCCTGGCAGCGGAATATTTGTCCACGCGTTTGGCTCAGCATGGAATCGCGGTGAGTCCGGATAAGATATTGGCGCAGAGGAGCAGGTGCGAGGAACTTCTGCTGCAGGAAGCCTTATCGAGAGGCAGGGACGCTGATTACTGTCTCGATGACGTTATGGCAGAAACACTGAAGGCAATCAAAGTTGAGCATGTGCTCAGTAGTGAGCAGATTGTCAATTACGAAATAGGTCTGGAGAAGAAAGCTGCCCAACCGATGCCGGGTGCTCTTGAAGTGCTCAGTTATCTCAAATCAATCGGTAAGCGCGTTATATGCATATCAGATTCATACTTATCTGTTAGTCAAATGTCATCAATACTGGAATATCACGGCTTCCTGCAATATATAGATAAGCTCTATGTTTCGTCTGATGTAGGGAAAAGAAAATCTACAGGCAGATTATTCCAGTATGTTATTGAAAAAGAAGACAAAAAGATTGTCCACATTGGTGACAATTACGACTCTGACTATATCATGCCCAAGAATCTGGGCATAAAGGCTTTGTGGTTCCACAGCAGAAGCGAGCAACGCAGAAAGAACGAGCTAAGGAAGCTGCTACACGGCAAAAACAGGATGGACTACGTGAACGCGATAATCGGGGGTTCTGACCGGCATAAAAGCGAGTTGCAGCGCGTGGGCTATGAGGTTCTCGGCCCAGCATTGACGGTGTTTGTACACAATGTAGCTGAACAAGCCAGGAAAGACAAGGTAGAGGCGCTGTTCTTCGTTGCGAGGGATGGCTATGCCATGAAGAAAATATATGAGACTTTGCAGAGTACCATTTATGTCAAATCCGCCCTGCCGCCGGGAAGATATATGTGTTTGGGCAGACTGCCGGTAAGATTGGCTTCGCTGCATGAGTTGAGTTATGCAGATATCCTGAAGGTCTACGGGTACATAGCAAGATTCCCGGGGAGAAGCGTGAGCCTGAGAGATATTATGAGCAGCTATGGGTTGGAGCCCGACGGTTTCATCGGCATAGCCAAACAATGTGGCCTGGATTTGAATGAATCTATTATTAATTCGGCCCAGGATGAGAGATTGCGCAAACTTACGGGAAGCAATGAATTGCAGGAGATTGTGAGGAGAAAAAGCGCTGAAGCTAGAGAACTGCTGCGAAATTATCTTGACAGCGTTGGTTTCATGGGGAAAAAGAAGGTGGCGGTTGTAGACGCAAACGCCGAGGGCCTCACCCAAACGATACTGGATATGATTTTCTCCGATGACACAAGCTACCCAGCCGTGAGCCGGTACTATTTCAATTTGCTTAGTTTGAATATAGACACAGGGGGCGTTAAGCCGGAGCTGTCTGAAGCTTTAGGAATAGTCACTGATTGGAGGACCGACTCGTCAAATGAGCAAGCGCCTTTTCGGCTTTTTGCCCTGCTGATCGAGCTATTCTGTCACCCAAATCACGGTGTTACCGTGGGCTATAAAAGGGTCGCCAGCAGGACAGTGCCGGTATTTAGAAAGACCCCGCAGGAAAGAGAGTACCCTTTAACATCACAGGGGCTGCAGGGGATACTGGCCTATGCCAGGGACTACGGCACATACTATGGATTGCATAGCTACACGGGGACGCAATTGCTGGGCGATGTGAAGAGCAATGTGGGGCAGTGGGTACTACATCCACCGAAAACAGATGCAGAAGCGCTGAAGAACTTAATTTTCACTAGCGATTGGCCAATAGAGACTAACCACCGCCTTATGGAGCAGGTGTCTGTTTGGGATGCGGTGACAATCAAAGGCATACGCAAAAAAGTGAGATTGTCATCATGGCCTGAAGGTACGTTGATCTTAGCTCCGGCATCACGCCTCAGCCGAATCTTATACCGAGCAAACAATTGCTTCAGTAAATCATAGGAGCCCGTGATGCTCGAAGACGAATCAAACTCAGGTGGCGGCTATGCCACACTGAACCTATTTAGGCTGAGAATTGTCTTTTAAGGATCTAGCCACGCAAAGAACGCTGGCGCAGGCAATCCAGGGAGATATTCCATTCAAAGTCCGTGATATCAGTCTGCCAACTGGATTGAGCTTGAAGTTGACTCCATTACGGTCTGCCAAAAAGGGGAAATCTACCACCAACCCTGCTGCATGACCCTTTGCACCATAAAGGTCGTGGGGCACTGTTTTGATTATCTCGAAACCGGATCGTTTCAGGAAATTCTGGACTTCAGATATCGAGTATCTGTACTCCATGAAATGGTAATACCTCTGTTTTCGCTTGAAGAGAATACGTAATACTCGCTCTGGCAAAATATCTTTTATAACCCCCATTGCCGCAAGAAGCGCGCCTCGCTTGGACTTACCCCAATTTGACCTTAGCATTCTGAAGGACATAGGTAAGACATTGATTAAGTCATTGATAAGGATTCTGCATGGGCGTCTAACAAACCTCCTCATCATGTTGACAGTCGGGACTGATACAAATATCAGCCCATCTGGCTTTAGTACTCTATAAGCTTCTTTCAAAGCAGGCAGAGGCCCATCCTCAAAATGCTCAACCACCCCCATAGATATATACGCATCGAAAGAGTTATCAGGGTAATGAATATCTAGTATGTCACCCAATGCAAGCTGTAGAGACCCATCGAAGTCCTTTAACTTGGCAATTCCTATCTCATTATTGTCTATGCCCACGATGTCGTAATCCCGCCGTTTAAGGTAAATCACCCATTTGCCAAACCCGCATCCTCCGTCTATTACTCTGCCTCCCTTGGGTATATAAGCCAGAAATAAGTCCCTGGCCGGCGTCTCTAAGTCACAGGCTTCCAATTCGCCGTCGATGGTTCGGGTTCTCCACATGTTATCCCATAATTCCATCTTTGGTTTGTCATCAAAATAAAATTCTCTCTGCACTATAGCTCCCTTGTCGCTCTTGATTTTCCTGATTCAAGGCGAGCACACTGGGTTGCGAACGTCAAACGTTATCATTATAATGGGAAAACATCCTGGTGGCTATACGTGCAGGGCTCTTGTTTCTTGATGGCTAGCCTGAGGCAGTCACATTGAAGGAGCCTGGAACGTCACCACAGATACACTCAGTCTGGAGATTAAATGCAAGCGGTCACACCTAGAGTCAGTATCGTAATCCCTCACTATAATCAGGTAGAATGTTTGAAAGTGCTGCTCCCAAGCATCGCAAATCAGACATTCACTGACTATGAAGTAATAATCATAGATGACTGCTCGCTGGACAAATCAGTCGTGGAATATATCAAATCGTTTATTAAGGATTACAAGAACATGCGCTTAATCGAGAATGCGGAGAATATGCGCTTCATCAAAACTGTCAACAGAGGTATCGGATTATCTAATGGAGAATATATCTGCCTTCTTAACTCGGATACTGAAGTTAAGAAAAACTTCGTGGAAAGAAACGTAGAAATATTGGATGCTGATGCTTCAATAGCTGGGTTGTCATGCATAATAGTAGATAAATACAACCAGAACTGGTGGACCGGGGGTGGTATCCACGTGGCATTTCCGGTAAACCTGACGGATGATTTCGAAGGGCTGCGTAGGGTGGATTTCGTTGCTGGCACTGCTGCTTTCTACAGGAAAGAAGTGTTTGACAAGATAGGGCTTTTTGACGAGAGTTTTCGTATGTACCACGAGGACGTTGACTTCGGCTTGAGGATAAGGGCTGAGACGAATTATAAGACTTGCGCCTTCTCCGATAGACTTGTAGTGCACTATAATATCAAGGCTATCCCAGGACCTGAAGCGACTTACTTGCTGAGTAGAAATCAGATTCTTATAGCTCGAAGGTACTTTCCTAAGTTTCTCCCTCTCGCGATTCTAAAGTACTTGATAGACAAGACCAAGCCGCTAGCCAACGACATATTGGGTCTGCACCCGTGGTTATTCCTTGTCGATGCTTTGCAGTGTGGCCGTGGCATCGGACGAATATTTGGTGCCCTTCTCAACAATCCGAGTAGAATACCCAGACTGAGCGGTACGAGAGACGGTCAACTCTGATCACCACCAACCTTGCCTTCGGCGAGTGGGTACAGGTCTTCCGGGATGCCAAGCTTACCACCGTCCTCCTGGATCGGCTCGGACACTACTCCCACATCCTCACCACCCGGGCGACCATCTTACCGTAGCCGGAACCGGGACACGGACGCTGGCTCCGGCTCCACCGCGATGGACTCAAGGCTCGCTTTAAGCAGATCTCTCATCTTGTTCTGGGTTCAGTACGTCACTTGCTCAGTGCGCCGATCTTGTTCAGATATCGCCGCAATCCATCTTCCCACGGGGGCATTATGTCAAGGTTCAAGGCCTTCAGCGCAGCGTTTTCCAAGACGGAGTACTTTGGTCTGGGCACTTTCATGGGAAACTCATTTGGACCTGCCACAGAAAGCTTGACTTTGGCCCCGGAGAGTTTGAATATCTGGAACGCAAATCTATACCATGAACAGCTTCCCTGAGCCGTGGCGTGGTAGAGACCGTATCTCTTCATTTCTCTCATAGAAACGAGCTGCTTAGCGATATCTTCGGTAAAGGTAGGGGTGAGTACCTCATCGTCCACAACTCGTACCTCATCCCTTTCCTTCGCAAGTTTCAGCATCAGGTTGACGAAATTGCTGCCACCTTTAGCGCGGCAAGGATTAGTGCCGTACAATCCGGATACCCTGAGAATAAAATGTCTCCTGGCGAGCGTTTGCACGAAGTACTCACCAGCGAGCTTGGTGTTCCCGTAAACATTCAGCGGCCTGGGACAGTCAGTTTCGACATACGGCGTCCGTTTAGTGCCATCAAAGACATAATCAGTGCTGATATGAAGTAGCACAAAATCAAGCTTATTAGACAGAATCGCCAGGTTTCGGGCACCAATGCCGTTTACGGCAAACGCCTTCGCTGGCTCTCGTTCGCAAGCGTCCACATTATGCATGGCTGCGGTATTCACTACCACATCAGCCTTAGTTTGTTCGAGATTCTTTTCCGCGGAGTCGAAATCAGCTATATCTATGATATCGTGATTCAAGGGGATAACTTGACACCCGCTGTCTGAGAATGCACTGCAGACATCACAACCAAGCTGGCCGTTGGCTCCGATAACAGCAACTCTCATAGGGCTATATCCTGAATTAGAGGAAGACGCAATAATCGCTAGTGTGAAACAGCTTTGGATTCACTCAACATCTTGAAGATTCGAATGTTGTAGTATGCGGGATTCTCAATGTCTTTGAACTTATCCTTATTATCAGCAAGACTCTTTATAATATCTTTAATGTCGTGCCGTGCCTTGAAGCTCAGAACATTCCGCGCTTTTTCCACGCTGACTTTGTAGTTTCGATAATCCTCCATGTGCTTAATATTCAGTCTGGCGTTGATGCCCAGGTCTTCGCTTACGCCCTCTTTCACATAATCGGCAATTTCACCGACAGTATAATTGCCGGATGCGACGTTAAACACTCCTGAAATGTCCCGGTGTGCTTCTATAGCCCGAATATAAGCCGAAGCTGCGTCTCTGATATCCAGAATAGGCCGCCAAATTGCCGGGTTATTAATTGTGATCACTTTCTCAGTAATTGCAGACTTGAACATGGTATTTACTACAAGGTCGAGTCGCATTCTGGGACTGTAACCGCCCACTGTGCCTTGTCTCAGTGTAATAACAGAAAAATCTTGGTTTTGAAGTTGAAGGCATCCGAACTCGCCCTGCAGCTTGGAAATGCCGTACGGATAGTGAGATACAGCAGGTGAGGCCTCGTCGCATAGCTCGCTAACCGTGTACCCGTACACCGAGCATGAACTGCCAAAGATATATCGTTTTACCCCGACCCTCCTTGCGATATAGGCGAGGTATGCAGGGCACGAGGCGTTGTCAACAAAGTTTTGGGCAGGCGAGTATTCGGCCATCGGGTCATTGGAAAGCCCTGCTATGAAGATGACCACATCATAGCCCTTGATATCCTCCTCCGTGACTGACATAACATCCTTTTTGATAACATTGACCCCCGCTGGAAGATGATTCCCGAACCACAGCAAGTCAATGACATCGACTTCATAGGCGCGCTCCAAAAGAGAGGGAACAAGCACAGACCCAACATAACCAGCACCACCGGCAACAAGAATCCTCATGCGTACCTCCCCTTTGCTTCTTAAAGACTATCTAACGTAAGTGAAGAAATTGGATTCTTCTCTTTTGAGCCATTGTGCCAGCGTTTGAGCATTCTGGTCTTTCTGAGATATTATGGCAGCTTTAACAGGCCATTTGATACCTATTTCGGGGTCGTTCCACAAAATGCCGGACTCGCCCTTGTTATTGTACGTGCCTGTGCATAGATATTGAATTTCGGCATAATCGCTGAGCACGCAAAAACCACGGGCAAACCCTGCCGGGGCCCAAACTTGCATTCTATTTTCGGCAGATACCTCAACCCCAAACCATCTGCCCAACGTGGGAGACCCTTTCCGGATGTCAACAGCAACCAGAAACGCTTTGCCTCGCGTCACGCGCATAAGCTTCCCCATAGGCGGCTCCCACTGAAAATGAATACCGCGCAACACGTTCTTAACAGAGCCCGAATGATTCAATTGAACGAACATCTCTGGAAGCCCCAGCTCCTTAAACTGGTCCTTCCTGTAGACCTCTGTAAAAAAACCGCGCTCATCTTGAAATACATCAGGTTTCACTACAATGACATCCCGAATCGGAGTTTTCTCAATAGTAATTTCCATGACACCTCTCCCGGCACATCAACTGTTGTCAGTTGGTTCTATCTTAGCACCCAACGTAGCTGATTGCAAACCCGGTGAGGAACTGGTGGTGTATCATTTTGAAATCAGGCACATGAGAGAGTAGTTAGAAACTCATCGACTTATATATCATCGTTCGGATAGTAAGACCAGTATCCTGACATAGTCTTTTGTGTATATGATACTGACGCAGGGGCTTGGAATGGCTTGAAATACCAACCCACTGCCGGCCAAGGACCGATATAGTAATGACCTAGAGGTAAACCTGCGCCCGCGCCGATAAGACCAGGAGGCGTCTTGTCAAAGTACTTCCGCCACCACTTTTCTGAATAGAATAGAGCGACGTAGTCTAATAGCAAAGATTCATCGGTGAACACATAACCGCAGTCAACCAGATTCGGCCAGATATATTTAACGCATGTGTGTAGACTTGCTTCAAAGTCCACGTCAAGATAAGCCAACAAGAGCGGCGAATTCAATTTAGGAAGCGTGTCTTCGAACCATCCTTTGACGAACTCGCAGTATTCTATGGCACCATATCGCTTAATATTTGACTTTACTTCTTCTAGCGTTCCACGGTAAGCACCTTCAGCAGACGGTTGCGCTATGCGTTCACCTGGCTCAGGTTTGGGCAGGCCTTCAAAGGAATCGTATACCTTAAGCTTTCGCCCCACAATTTTACAGACGAGAGAAATATTTGCAGCCGAACCACCTTTCCAAGTTCCACACTCGATGATATCACCCGGTACGTCTGGTGGAGTTTCGAGTATCTTCAGAGCCATAGCCAAATGTGCTCTGTATGAAGAACCAGTGGGAATGCGATGTGTGTTGAAGAACATTTTGAGACCCAATTTGAGCTTTCTGAGTGTAGACATCCTATACGATTTGTGAATATTACTGGAGTGTAGGATGATGAGGATAGTCATGGGCACCATAAGTACGCTGGGGGGCGTCAAGATCCTGTAGAATAAGCCACCGATGAACACTCGTAGCGCACGGTAAACCTTCACAGTCATACTCCTCTCGGGTGTCTTCTTAAATTGTTTGTGATTATTATAAACTTTTTTTGTTGACTCGCCATAAAATTTAGGGCTAGACAAACATGTCAAAATGATATACTAGTACCTAGTTGCATAAATCAGCGTAATAATGTTTGAGTTGTCCCGGACGAATGATGTGCTTGGTCCACTCAAAGGGATGAGCCTCTTGTGAATAAGCCTTTGTGAATGCATCGATGGCTTTGCGCACGTCTCGGACCGAGCCAGCATTCAATCCTCGAAGGGCTTGCCGCCACAGGATACTAAACCAGCATTCGACCTGGTTCAGCCAGGAAGCATGAGTAGGGGTGTAGTGAAA
>Ga0209777_10004938_pt1 | contig 15604 bp, 13 predicted proteins | sample FrelakmetHBP12HB_FD_187147 | JGI IMG/M metagenome (GOLD analysis project Ga0209777, IMG submission 187147) | Freshwater lake sediment microbial communities from the University of Notre Dame, USA, for methane emissions studies -HBP12 HB (SPAdes)... | ecosystem: Environmental > Aquatic >... | reverse complement strand
TCGTCCACGCTCTCGGCGGCCGTCAGGCTCGTCCCCACGTCGTGGAGGATGGTCATCTCCCCCAAGCGAGCCTGGTACATGCGCGTGAGCTCCCGCGCTTCCTGGTACTGCTCGGCCAGGAGCGTGGTGGACTGTAAAGCGGCGACGAGCTGCTCCTCCTCGGAGAGGCCATAAACGGGAACCTTAGCCTCCACCTTGTCTTTCGGAGGGGGCGCCTCGACCTTCCGGCGCTTCAGGAGGAAGGGAGAGAAGACGTCGAGGACGCCGTCCGCGATACGGTCGGCGGTGACGCCCTTCTGGTCCAGCTTGAACTTCTCGGCGAAATTAGCGAGGCTCTTCTGCACGCAGAGAAGGAAGGTCTCGACGACGCCGTCTCCGTTGAGAGCGCTCGCGAGGGTGACGGTGGCGCCGTCTGCCACGCGCATGACTCTGAGAATCTCCTCCTGGGGCAGCGCGCCGGGAAGGTCGCGCTTGTTACACTGGATGATGCTGGGGATCTGGGCCATGTCCAGCTTGTTGGCCAGGAGGTTGGCCCTCATGTTCTCCCAGGAGATGAAGTTTTCCTCGGCCCTGTCGGGCTGGGAGTCGGCCACGAAAATGATGGCGTCGGTCCCCGCCATGACCACCCTGCGCGTCGTGTTGTAGTGCACCTGGCCCGGCACCGTGTAAACCTGGAAGCGGATGTGGTAGCCCTGGATCTCGCCGACGTCGAAAGGGAGAAAGTCGAAGAAGAGGGTCCTGTCCTCGGCGGTCTTGAGCGACACGAGCTGGGTCTGCCCCTCGGGATCCGTGATCTCGTGGAGCGCCTCGAGATTCGTCGTCTTCCCGCCCAGGGCGGGCCCGTAGTAAACCACCTTGAACTGGATTTCCTTGGTGCCGTGCCGGAACTGGACCATCCTGCCCTGGCCCTCCCCATAAGAAACAGGGGGCCTCGCCCCCCAGGCTCAAGGTCGGCCGCTCCAAACCCTTGGCCAGCAGTATACAGGCTGGTCCCAGGCTCCGCAATGGCCCAACGGCGCCGGGACGCGCCTTCCTCTCTCCGCTCGGAAGGCAGACCAACCAGACGGAGGTAGCACAGACTCTCACGGGGAGCCAAGTCCAGAACATTCTCCCCTGCTTTCAAGCCACGGACCGAGTTTACAGTCCCAGTGCGTCGGCGCTTCCTGCGAGTGCGCCCTGCACGAAGGCTATGTGCTCCAGGAGGTCAACACCCAGCTCCTGCGCCCCCTGAACCACCTCTTCTCGGTTCACACCCCGAGCGAAAGACTTGTCCTTGAGCTTTTTCTTGGCGCTTTCGGGCTTGACGCTGGCCATTTTTCGGTCCGGCTGAACGTACGCACAGGCGAAGAGGAAGCCCACCAACTCGTCGCAGGCAAAAAGGGCCTTGGCCATGGCGGTCTCGCGGGGCACACCCGTGCAGGACGCGTGGCTCAGGATCGCCGCGACCACGTCCTTCGGGTACCCCCTCTCCCTGAGCACCTCCGCGCCCTTCGTGGCGTGCTCCGGCACCGTGGGGTAGCGTTCGTAATCGAAGTCGTGGAGAAGGCCCGTGAGGCCCCACAACTCCACATCGCCTCCGTGCTTTGCCGCCATGGCGCGCATGGCCGCCTCCACGCCGAGGGCGTGCTTCCTGAGAGCTTCGGACTGAGTCCACTCGCAGAGGAGCGCCCAGGCTTCGTCTCGGTTTGGCATTGAAAGCCTCCTTGAATCAAGACCAATTATACCAACCCTGAGTCCGGACGGCACGGCGTACCGGATCGTTCGGAAGTTACTTGTAAACGATTTCCCTCATCCTTCCGGCCGCTCGCTGAGAGGCCGGCCTTTCTTGCAAATAGCCTCGCGCAGAGTGGGGCGTGGAATCCTCTCCATCGCACGGGCCAGCCCAGGCATAGGCCGCGCGCAGGTTATTGTGACCCGCGTCGCTGCGTCCAAATTGAAAGGAATTCAATCTGACAGAGCGTGGTGCTCTTGACCCGGCCGCCGCCGGCTCGACCCACAACTGCTTCATCCGAGCTTACAACACATGCGGCGCGACAGACTCCAACACAGCGACCGACTTCGCACCGACGAACTGCACGGTGTACGTGGACGCCAGACCTTTCGCCGGCCGGGCCGGGAAACTATACCATTTACGTCTACATCCCGTGCCTCGTGTACGCGACCACGACAAATGCCGGCTATTATGTCTATCACGGGTTGACAATCACCGCGGGACCGATTTGGGTCAATCAGGACGTCTATTGTGACGCTTGGGTCTCTCTCGGCACCTACCCATGCTACGCGGACGGCCTTGACTTCGTGGCCATGGGCGATGGCACGTTAGAAACGGCTGGCACGACGAACATCGGCTTCGACGCGATAGCGTGGGTGAAATAGTAGCCTGCAGAAGCTCCCCCAGGAGGATTCTCACGAGGCCCGGCGCAAGCCGGGCCTCTTTTTGTGGACCGGTTTCAGCGCGCGGCTTACAATAGGGGTGGAGGCGCACATAAGTGAAGGGGCTGGACAAGGAACTGAGGGCCATCGAGCGGTTCGCCAAGGACCTGGACACGAGGCCTCCGCTCCCGGAGGCATCGGACTACGAGCTGGAGATCCATTCCATCCAAGTGGGCCGGCTTATGGACGCCTTCAGCCTTGTCCGGGACCTGCCCAGAGGGAGCCGCGGTTTCGTGGCCGAGTGGGATGAGCTGTTGGGTCCCTTGTTCCACAAGCTTTTCGTCATGGGAGCCGACATTGACCGTTTCACCCTCGCCGAGGCGTGGAGGCCCATCCTCCTCGAGGAGGAGATCCTCGACGGCTACCTGAGGGCTACGACGGCGGTGGCGGCCAGCCTGATTGACTTTTATCACACACAAGAGGCGCTGGAGGTTTGCCGGCTGGGACGCGAAGCGTCGGCCGGGAACTCCTCGGCGGCCCTGGCGAACCTTGTCAACACGGAGGGTGTCGTCCTTAGCAACCTGGGGCAGTACGATCTCTCGGAATCCTGCTACTCGGAAGCCATGCACTTGGCCGAAGCCCTGCCCGAGGAGGGCTTCGTGACGTGGACGAGGATCCCCAAGAAGGACTTCTCGAACCGCGTGGCCCTGAACATCCTGGACTCCTACCTGAGGCGGGGCTACTTGAGCGCGGGGAAGGAGCGGGCCCGCCACGCCAGGACCGCCAGGTTCCTTCTCGCCAGGTTCAGGCAGAGCCGCCTCACCGAAGCCCACAAGCGCATGCTCCTCGTGGACGAGGCGGAGATATGTATCGTGGAGGGGAGGCTCATGGAGGCCAAGTCGCTCCTGACGCCCCTCCTGACTGGGACCTCCAGGAAAAACCCACAAGCCCTCCAGTTCACCGCCGTCCACGCGCGCCTGCTCTCGTACATCGCGATGCTGCGGGGAGACTGGGACGCGGCCTACGGCTGGATCCGCAAAGCGCTCAAGGAGGGAATCCGCTACTGTTACGGGGGCGAAGAGCAGCTCATCATGCGGCAGGTGGAGGCCGTCCTGAAAGGCCTCGTGGGAGCGAGGGAGACGGAGAGCCACAACATCCTCGTGCAGGATCTTGTCAAGCTGCTAGAGGACAAGGACTGGTACACAGGACGCTCTCACTCCAGGGGTGTGAGCACTCTAGCCACGAAGCTGGGAGAGGTCTTGAACGCGTCCGACGGCGCCAGGATCGATCTCAAGGTGCTCGAGACGGCGGGGCTCCTCCACGACGTGGGCAAGCTGAGAACACCGTGGTCGCTTCTCAACAAGCCCACGCCCATCACGCCCAAGGAACGCAGCCTCCTGGAGGAGCACTCTCTGCACGGGGGGGACATCCTGAGAAAGATCGGCATGGCGTACCTGGCTCCCATCGTGGAGGGCCACCACGAGCACATGGACGGGAGCGGATACCCTTACGGAAGGCCGCCTGATCTTATGTCCGCGACCATCGGCGTGAGCGACGTCTTCGAGGCCGCGACGACCCCCACCCGCCGCTACAAGACCCCGAAAACCAAGGACACTGCGCTCGCGGAGCTATCGGCCATGTCCGGGACCCGGTACAACGCTGAAGTTGTTAAGGCCCTCTCGCGCGTCGTTACCAGCGAAGGCGGCTGAACGCGAAGCCCCTTCCTCGTTTTCTAGGGCGCGCCGCCAAGCAGTTGACGGCGCCGCCTCGAAAACCACGGACCCTCCCCCACCCTTCGAATCCCTTACCTTGCCCCTTCGAAGCAAAAAACCCCGCCGACGCGGGGCTTTTCTTGCCCTCTGGTGGACGGTAAGGGATTCGAACCCTCGGCCTCCGCGTTGCGAACGCGGCGCTCTCCCAGCTGAGCTAACCGCCCGAGTTTTTGGAGTATAAGGCAAAACGTGCCCTAGGAAAAGAGCGCGATGCGCGCTGCGCGATGCGCGGCGTCTTTCGAACTTTCCAGATCCACGTGGAGCGTCAAGTCGGCAATCTCCCGCTTTCGACAATCAACTTTCTTTTGTGGCACAATTCCCTTCATGCGCAGGCTCGCCGCCTTCACCCTTTCTCTCCTGTTCCTATCGGCCATTGGCCCCTCGGCGCAGACGAACCTTCCGGCCATCGAGAAGCAGGTCGAGCAGCTCAGGGGCCTCCGCTTCCAGAGGGCCGTGGAGGCCCAGCTCGTGGATACGGCTGGGCTTCAGAAGGTCCTTCAATCGGAGATCTCGCGGGAGTACCAAGAGAGCGAGTGGCCGAAGATGGAGAACACCCTCAAAGTTTTCGGCCTCATCCCGCCCAAGATGGACCTCAAGCGGGTCATGACCAGCCTCCTGGAGGAGCAGGTGGCCGGGCTCTACGACCCCAGGAGCAAGAGGCTTTACGTCAACGCGCACCCCATCGAAGGCGAAGAGCTTCTGGGCGACCTCGGACTTCAGGACCTCAAGCTCCAGGATGTCTTCATCACGCACGAACTGGACCACGCCCTCACAGATCAGTACTTCAAGCTCCTGAGCCTCCCCATCGAAGACAAGGAGAACGAGGACCGGGCCAGCGCCGCGCGGTGCGTCGTCGAGGGTGACGCCACGTGGGTGATGCTGAGGTACATGTACCAGGTCCTCAAGGTGCCTCCGGAACAGCAAGAGCAGATGGGCAACCTGATGGCCACCATGGGACTGGGGAAGGAGCTCATGGGCGAGAGCGTTCCAGAGTACATCCAGGAAAACTTGCTGATGAGCTACTTGGCAGGCCTGGCTCTCGTCAAGTCGGCCTACGACAGGTCGGGCTTTGACGGAGTCAACGCGCTCTACGCCAAGCCGCCCGCCTCCATGGAGCTGGTCCTGCACCCCGAGAAGTATTTCGCGGGAAAGGACCCGCCCGTGAAGGTTGAAGCGGCCGCGCCCAAGGGCTGGGGCCAGGCCGGATGGAACGAGTACACCCGGGGTGTCTGGGGGGAACTCAACGCGCGCATCATCCTCCAGGAGTGGGGGTGCGACGAGCCCACCGCTGAACGTGCGGCCGAAGGTTGGGGCGGCGACACGTACATCGTCCTTAAAGGCCCCGCGGCTTCCTTCGGATTTCTGTGGTCCACCCAATGGGACACGGACAAGGACGCGGCCGAGTTTTTCACGGCGGCCCAGCGCGCAAAGGGAGTGAAAGTCTCGCGGGAGGGCCTGCGCGTCACATTGACGAAGGGAGGGCCGCCGCCCGCCGAGCCAGCGAAGGAGAAACCGTAGGGCGGACACTCTTGTCCGCCCGAGCGTCCCGAAGGGACGCGACGCCGGAGAGCCGGGGAAGCAGTGAGCCAACGCATCAACGAGCCAGCGAGGCCGCGAATGGCGAAACCGCATCTTTTCACTTTTGACTTTTCACTTTTCACTCCTCACTCCTCACTCTTCACTCTTCATGCCAAGACCCCTGGAGGAACCCATGAGACCGGTTGTGACTCGGACGGATTTCAAGGAGGTCCCGCTCCTTTCGCGAGGGAAGGTACGGGACATGTACGACCTCGATGACCAGGTCCTCATCGTGGTCACGGACCGCCTCTCGGCCTTCGACCACGTCCTTCCCAACGGGATTCCCGACAAGGGCCGCGTCCTCAACCTGCTCTCGGCCTTCTGGTTCGAGAAGACTCGCCACATCGTGAAGAATCATCTCGTGAGCATAGACTCTTCGGACTTGCCCTCGGCCCTCTGTCCCCACAAGGAAGAGCTCAACGCGCGCTTCACGCTCGCCCGCAAAGCCCGCATGCTCCCCGTCGAATGCGTGGTCCGCGGTTACCTGAGCGGTTCCGGGTGGAACGACTACAAGCGGACCGGCGCCTTGTGCGGGATCACTCTTCCGGAGGGGATGAAGGAGAGCGACCGCTTGCCGGAGCCCCTGTTTACGCCCTCCACGAAGGCGGAGGTGGGACACGACGAGAACATCCCCTTCGGGAAGGCGGAAGAGATCCTCGGGGAGGGTCTCGCAAAGCGCGTGCGCGAAACGAGCCTCGCTCTGTACAACTTCGCATCGGATCACGCCCGAAGCCGGGGTATCCTCATCGCCGATACCAAGTTCGAGTTCGGAATGCTGGACGGGGACCTCATCCTGTGCGACGAGGCGCTGACCCCCGACTCCAGCCGGTTCTGGCCCGCCGGTTCCTACGCGCCCGGAGGCGCCCAGCCCTCCTTCGACAAGCAGTACGTGCGGGACTACCTGCTGTCCATCCGCTGGGACAAGGAGCCACCCGTGCCCTCGCTGCCCGAGGAGGTCGTGCGAAAGACCTCGGAGAAATACAGGGAGGCCTACGCTCTCCTCACCGGGACGACATTGCCATGACCTTGAGGAAAGACCGAGGGGGAGAGGGGGCGAGAGGGAGCGAAGGACCTGGTTTTTCGCATGGCACATCTCCCGCTCTCGCCCACTCACCGGCTCCCTTACCCATCCCCTCACTCGTTGCCAATGGCCGCTGACCCGAAAGCCCTCCCTCAAGTCCGTCCCATGGCCCCCGACGACCTCGCCGAGGCCGCGGCCATCGAAGCCGCCACTTTCCCAAGCCCGTGGCCGATTGAGTCGCTCGAGTATGAGCTGTTCGAAAACCCGTTCTGCTCGGCTTTCGTCCTCGAGGCGGGGGGGCGAGTGGCCGCCTACGCCTTCCTCTGGGTCGTCCACGAGTACGCGCACCTCGTTAACATCGCGGTAGAGGGCGGCTTGCGGCGCCTGGGCTACGGGGAGAGACTCCTGGTCCACCTGCTGCATTACGCCAAGTCCAACGGCGCATGCAGGATTCACCTGGAGGTGCGGGAGAACAACGAGGCCGCGATCAGCCTTTACCAGAAATATGGTTTCACCATTCTCGGCCGCGGCGAGAACTACTACACCGACGGGACCGCCGCAGTCTTCATGGAAGCCGAACTGTAAAATCCGCAGCGCGCGGCGCGCGATGCGGATTTTATTCGTACCTCAGGGCGTCGATGGGATCGAGGCGCGAGGCCTTGACGGCCGGATAAACGCCGAAGACGGCGCCCGTGAGGGCCGCGAAACCCAGGCTCAGGAGAACGATCCAGAGCGGGATGTAGGCCGACGGGAAGGTCTCGGAGACGCTCTTCCTCAGGATGAAGACCGTCAGGTTCGCCACACCTGCACCCGCAAGGAGCCCTAAGATCCCTCCCAGCGTGGAGAGCGTCACCGATTCGATGAGGAACTGGTAGAGGATGTGGACGCGCTTGGCGCCCACGGCCATGCGGATGCCGATCTCCCGCGTGCGCTCCGTGACGGACACGAGCATGATGTTCATGATGCCGATGCCCCCCACCACGAGCGTGATGCACACGATGGCCGTCACCACGAGCGTTGAGATCCCCGTGAACTGGTCGATGAACTTCTTCACCTGCTCCATGGTGAAGATGCGGAAATCGTCCTGCTGTCCGAATTTCAAGGCGTGGACTCGCCTGAGCGTCGCCGAGATGCGCTCGACCGCTTCGTCCACACGCTTGGGGTCGTGCACCTGGGCCACGATCATCACGGAGTCGGCGGCGTCCTGGCCGTACTGCTGGACCGCCGTGGTCAGCGGGATGAATATCTGGTCATCCTGGCTCTGGCCGAAAGAGCCGCCCTTCTTCTCCATGATGCCCACGATGGTGTAAGTCCCACGGCCGACTTGGATCTCGGTTCCCACGCATTGGGTGGGCAGAGCCAGCTTGTCCAGAATGTCCTGGCCGATGACGCAGATTTTCCGGCGCGAAGCCACGTCCATGGGGCCGATGAACCGGCCGTCCTCCAGGTCCCAGTTGTTGAGCGTGGCGTACGGCTCCGTGGTCCCAATGATGGACGTGGTCTCGCGGCGCCCATGATAGGCGATGGTGTCTCCCTTGATGAGGAAAGGCGCGACCTCTTTCACTTGAGGCGCGCCTTCCTTGATGGCAAGGGCGTCCTCGTAGGTCATCTTGAGGCGCCGGATGCCCTCGCGCTGGTCCTGGAACATCTCGTAGTTGGGCCGGATGAACATCGTGTCCGCGCCCATGGAGTTGAAAAAGGCGAACATGGAGGCGAAGACGCCCTGCATGATGGAGACCACGGCCACAACCGCCAGGACGCCGATGATGATGCCCAGGACCGTCAGGAAGGAGCGCATCTTGTTGGCCATGATGGCCCGCAGCGCGATGCGGAAGAGCTCGATGACGGACCCCCAGAAACCGTAGAGCCTCTGACGGTCGAGGGCTGCCGCTGCGGCGGTCATGGATTCGGCCTCCGGTCCGTCATCCTGAAATCTTCTTCGAAGCAGTGCCCTTGAAGGATCTCGGACGATGATCCTGCATATCGCGCCGCCGGGATCCCTCCGGGGCAGCCCTCCGGGAGCAGCCCTCGGGATGACGGATGAGTAACGCTCGCCCTTCGGCCTCGCGAACTCATCTCGTCACCTCATCGCTCACGATGACGCCGTCGCGGATGCGGACCTGCCTGCGGGCGTAGGCCGCGATGTCGGCTTCGTGGGTCACGAGGATGAGCGTGTTGCCCATCTCGTTCAGGCGCTTCAGGAGGCCCATGATGTTCTCGCTGGTCTTGCTGTCCAGGTTCCCCGTGGGCTCGTCCGCCAGGATCAGGGAGGGCTTGTTCACGAGGGCCCTCGCGAGGGCGATCTGCTGCCTCTGGCCGCCCGAGAGCTGGTTGGGGCGATGGTGGGCGTGCGTTTGCAGGTTCAAGAACTCCAGCGATTCCATCGCCCTCTTGCGGCGCTCGGCGGGGGGCATCTTTGCGTAGACGAGAGGGAGCTCCACGTTCTCCACGGCGTCCGCCCTCGGCAAGAGAAAGAAAGTCTGGAAGACGAAGCCGATTTTCTTGTTTCGGAGTTCCGCCAGTTCGTCCGGAGCGAGCGTGTGAACGGGGGCGCCTTCGAGGGAGTAGGTCCCGGACGTGGGGGTGTCGAGGCAGCCGAGAAGGTGCAGGAGCGTGGACTTGCCCGAGCCGGAAGGCCCCATGACGGCGAGGAACTCGCCGCGCCGCACGGTGATGTCCACGCCCCGCAGGGCGTGGAAGACCGTGTCCCCCATCGGGTAATCCTTGACCAGCCCCTTCGCCTCGATGATCACGTCGTTCTCATTCATGCGTCGCGCCCGTCCGCAGCGAGTCAGGAGTGAGGAGAAAGTGAAAAGTGAAAAGTGAAAAGTGAAAAGTGAAAAGTGAAACGCACAAGATGGGGTGTCGGCATGTCTGTCTTTCTCTCCGTGTCTCCGCGTCTCTTCTTCTTTTCCCTGTTTCGCTGTTTCTCTGTTTCTCTGTCTCTATCCCTAAGACACTTCCACCTTGACGCCGGACTTCTCCTGCTTCTTCTCGAAGTCCTCCTCTTTGAGGATCTTCGGCTTGAGCCGGTCACCCTCCTTCAGGAGCCGCAGCACGCGGTAGGGTCCGATGACCACCTGGTCCCCCTCCTTCAAGCCCTCTGACACCTCGGTGTAGAGGTCGTCGGAAAGGCCGGCCTTCACTTCCCGCTTCACCGCCTTCCCCTTCTCGCACAGGAAGATCAAGAACACCTGCTCGCCGCGCTTCTCCTCCGTCCGCACGGCGCCCACGGGCACGCGCACGACGCCCGCTCGCTTGTCCGCCATGAGCTTGACGCGGGTGGTAACGCCCGGCTTGAGGTCATTATCGGGCCGGGTGACCGCCACCTTGACCGTGAACTGGCGGATGTTGGCCTGCAGGCCCGCGGAGCTGGGCCTTGCGGAGGCGCTGATCTCGATGACTTTTCCCGCGTACTTCCTTCCGCCCAGCGCGTCCACGATGATCTCGGCGGGCTGCCCCATCTTGAGCCTCGGGAAGTCGGCCTCGTCCACCTGAACCTCGGTGATGATCTCCGAGAGGTCCGAGACCGTGAGGATGACGGTCCCGGCGAAGTTCATGGTGCCCATGACGGCGGTCTCCCCCTCCTTGGCGTTCACCGCGGTCACGACCCCGTCGATCGGAGAGCGCATGGTGGTCTTGGCCAGGTAGTCCTGGGCGCGCTGATACGCGGCCCGGGCCTGCTCCACCTGGGCCTTGGAGGAGCTGGCGCCCAGCTCCGCCTGGTCCAGGGCGAGCTTGGCGTCATCCCGCTGCTGGACGGAGAGGATGCCCTTTTGGAACAGGTCGTTCGACCTCTGCCAGTCCAGCCTGCGCTGGGCCAGGGTGACCTCCGCCTGGTGCTGAGTGACCTCTGCCGTGTCGAGGTTCGCCTTGCCCGAGGAGACGTCGCGCTGGTAGGTGTCGGGGTTGATCTGGACCAGCAGGTCACCCCTCTTTACGGAGGCCCCCTCCTTGAAGGGGATGCTCACGATCTCGCCCATGACTTGCGAGGAGATGTTGACCGTGTTCTTGGCGGTGATGAGGCCGTCCGCGGTCACCGTGGGCGAAACGTCCCCCTTGGTGGCTTTCAGGACCTCCACCTCCGAGCCCTTGGGCTTGGAGCCGATGGCGGTGGCCACGACCACGATCACCAGGAGGGCTATGACACCCAGGATGATCCACAGGCGCTTTCTGCTCATGGTTCGCCTTTCGATTTAGAAGATCGCCGCGAGGCCGATCTTGATGAGGACCCAGACGGCGTAGAGGACTACCACGACCGTGGCGCTCTTGGAGACCTTGCACTTCGCCGCCGCGGCCAACCCGATGCTCAGGAGGACGATGATCCAGGCCTTGAAGAGGTCGAAGGCCATGAGCAGGGCGTAGAGCGGCTTGGCGATGGACTCTTTGTCAAAGAACGCCGCAGGGTTCGTGAACATCGGGTTGTCGATGTTCATCTCGTTGGCGTTCTTGATGAAAAGCAGGACGATGAAGATCAGGTACGCGAGCAGGCTGGGGAGAAAGGCCCACGCGGTGACCTGGAAGCTCTTCGAGAAGCCCGGGCTCTCGCCGAAGGCCAGGAGCACCAGCCAGAAGATGGCCGCCAAGATCAGCACGATGATGACCAGAGCGAACCCGCCGATCACGGGCTGGATCCACTTCGGGCGCTGGGCCGCCTTCTCCGCGGCTTCGTCTATCTGGTCCTCGGACATCTGCTGGGAGGCGAACTTGTTCTGGCGGATCTGGTCCCGGACGAACTCCTTCATGTCCACGCGGCTCACGAAGAGGTAAGAGCTGATGACGCCCAGGACCGAGAGAATCACGATGGGCACGAGGGCGAACCACCACGGCCTTTCGACGAGCTTTCGGAACGTCTGCGAAGGGGAAAAGTACACTCCCGCCAGGGCGGCCACTGCGGAAATAGGCTCCTCAACAACTCCTGGCGTAGCGGTCGGCACGGGTTCCGCAGGCGCCGGGGCCTGGGCGCCGATCGGCCCTTGTGTGCCCTTGTCTGGGTTCATTTCGTCCATTGTCCCCTCCCTTTGAGAAAGTGAGGAGTGAGAGAGTTAAGGAGTAAGGAGAAACAACCAATGGCGCGGCGCTAGAGATTCTCGACCCGCGTCTCTCTTAGTCTTTGACTCCTCACTCCTTCCTCCTCACTCTTTACTTTATTTCAATGTTGTGGCTCTCCAAGTACACGCCCGCGGCCCTGTCCAGCATGGCGCCGGCCACCTGGGCGCCGATTCGCGCGCTCAAAAGGCTGGAGGCCGCGGCGATGAGGTCGTTCTGGTACGTGAGGACCTGGAACGACGTGGAGAGCCCGTTCTCGTACTTCTTCTGCTCGGCTTCGAGCTTTTCCTTCTGGAGCTTGAAGGCCACCTCGGCCGCCGCTACGCGCTTCTGGGCGGCCTGGAGGTTCCTCAGGCCGGCCCTTACCTCGTTAGTGATCGAGAGTCTCAGCTTCTCGAGGAGGATCTCGTCCGCGTTCTGCGCCAGCCGTATGGTCTGGAACTTGTACTTGGCGGCCCGGTTCATGATGGGGTACGAAAAGGTCAGGCCCACGAAGTAGGACTTGTAGTCCGTGCCCGTAATCTGCCTCCAGGCGTCCGGGAAAGTCTCGTTGAAAACCTGGCCCGTCAGAGGGTCCACGTAGTAGCCCGTGGCGCCATTGTACGTGAGTGAAGCCGCCAGGTCGAGCTGGGGCTGCGTGGCGTTCTTGGCCGCGTGGGTGCCGAGCTTGTCCTTTTCCACCGCATTGAGCTGCTGCTTGAGCTCGGGCCTCTTTTCCATGGCCTTCCCGACGAGCTCGGTCTCGGAGTACTGGGTGGTGGAGACGACTGGGTCATCTGTCGGCTTGATGCTCTGCGCCCACTCGGCGCTCCCCTGGGGGATGCCCATGTCCAGCTTGAGGATGTCCTGCGTGTCCCCCACGGCCTGCTGGGCCGTGATGATGTCCTGCTCCCGCGTGGCCACCTGGGCGTCGGCGGCGATTTGCTCGATCGGGGCCAGGACGCCCACCGCGACCTTCTTCTTCGTCTCCTCCTGGAACTGCTGTGCCAGCTCCAGCGCCTTCTGCTTGACGCTCAGGTCGCGGATCGCGAAGACCACATTCCAGTAATCCTTTTCGACCTGCAGGAGGCTATCCCTCAGGTTTTGGGCGTATCTCTCGTCGGCGATGGCCTTGTCGAGCTTGGCCTGAAGGACGGTCAGGCTGGCCACCTTCACGCCTAAGCCCTTGAGGAGGGGAAGGCTCGTGCCCAGCACGGCGGAACTGGTGTACGTGGGATCGAAGTAGGAGTACTCCGAATTGGTATGGGCGCGGCTGTTATTCCACTGGAGCTGGAAGCCCTCGCCCCAAGGGGTCATCTGCTGGAGGGAGAGGTTGTACTGGTCCTGGCGCGTCATGTACGTGCCGAACTGGAAGGGCCCGGCCTGGAGCTGGTTCGTCGTGGGCTGGCGGTCCACCGCCGTTGACCAGTTGACGCCGAGGAGCGGGTCGTACATCCCGTAGGCGGCTTTCAGGGTGAGGCCCGCCGAGTCCCTCGTGAGGGTCTGAACCCGGACGTCGAAGTTCTTCTGCAGGGCCGTCTTCAAGGTGTCCTGAAGCGAGAGAGAAAGGGCTCCTCCCTCCTCCTGGGCCGAGATCCGGATCGCCCCCATGAGAACTGCCAACGCGCTCATCATCAAGAATTTGCCCACCCTGTTGGCCTTCATACCACCCTCCTGCTTAGAAACTAGGATACGCATTCTAAAGGGGGAAGTTTACCAGAACATGTCCGGCACTCAGTCCTCAGCACTCCCCTTACGGTTTGCGCATGACCGAATCGAGAATCATGAGGAAGGCGGCCTGCTGGGCGGGCTCCTCCTTGTTGATGACCGCCAGGCACTCCCCAGGCGGGAAGAGCCCGTGCAGGTAGTCCGCGTCCCGCCCGCTGGCAACCACGATGCGCCTGCGGTCCACGCCCATCTGCACGGCACACTCGAGGAGCTTCTTGCCGTCCAGGTTCGGCATCTCCTGGTCGAGCATGAGTAGGCGGATGTCGTCCCTCATGATTTTCAGGGCCTGGAGGGAATCGGCGCAGGTCTCTACGGACACCAGCCCCGTGTAGCGCTCCTCCAGAAACGACTTCCAGTGCTCCAGGAACAGAGCGTCATCATCCACGATGACGATGCGCTTCACGCGAGCCCTCCGTGACCAATCCCACTTCGGTCTTACTTTACTCTCTCCAGAGCCTCTTGCAAACGGCCTTCTCGGGCCGCATTGTTGTCTTGGGTGTGGACGCCTGAAACAAGGTGGATGCAAAATCCGGGTTGAAGGGAGCCATGAAAGTCAAGCGCGCGTCCAAGTTTGGGTTCTGTTCCGGCGTCCGAATCGCGGACCTGAAAGTGAAGCGTTTTGTGGCTTCGGGGGGGCGGGCGGCCATTCTAGGCCAAGTCGTCCACAACGAGCGCGTCGTCGAGGAAATGGAGCGGCTCGGCGTGAAGACCGTTCAGCACATGGCCGAAGTGGAGGGCGAGCCCGTCATCGTTTTTTCAGCCCACGGAGTTCCGCCTTCGTACCACGCGCGAGCCAAGAGTATGGGCCTTCAGGTCTTAGATACCACCTGCAAGTTCGTGTACGACATTCACCGCGAAGCCCAGCGCTCCTTGGAGGCCGGGGCTCACCTGGTCTTCATCGGCGATCCCCACCACAGGGAGGTCATCGGCTACACCAGGGACCTGAACCCCGACCGTTACCACGTGGTGCACACGGTGGAGCAGGCTCAAGTCATCGACTGGTCGCTCTTTCCGGCCATCAAGGTCCTGTACCAAACGACCCTGAACGCAGACCAGTACGAAGACGTCGTGAAGGTCATCGAATCGGCCAATCCCAACACGAAAAGGGCTGACACCGTCTGCTATGCGACCAAAGAGAACCAGGAAGCGGCCCGCGAGCTCGCCTTGGATCCCGAGGTCGAAAGCGTCTTCGTGATCGGCGGAAAGCAGTCCGCCAACACCCGGCACCTCCAGGAAATCTGCGAGCACTACAAGCCCTGCCACCTCATTCAGGGAGTGACGGACATCAAGCCCGAGTGGCTTTCCGGCGTCTCCTGCGCAGGCCTCACCGCAGGCGCATCCACCCCCGACTACGTGGTGGACGAGGTGGAGGCTTTCCTCGAGGCTTGGCACCCCGCGGCGTAACAAGAACGCCTTCACCACAAAGAGCACCAAGATCACAAAGAAGGCACAAAGAAGGAACTATTCCTTCACTTCCTAAGGTCCTTTCTTAGTGTCCTTTGTGCCTTTGTGGTGAAACGTCTCTGTCTTTGTTGGCTTCTTGTGCGGATGAGAGGATGGTTGTACTCTAGGCGCCGTAGGGAGACCACATGAACCGTCCCAAGCTCGGCGATCTGCTCGTGGAGGCGAACCTCATCGACGAGGTTCAGATGCAGATCGCGCTTGAGGAGCAAAAGGTCCGGGGGACCCGTTTCGGCTCCACGCTCCTGGCCCTCCACTTCATCGAGGAGGACGTGCTGGCGGCATTCCTGGCGCGGCAGCTCGACATGCCCTGCGTCTCCCTCCACAACATCGAGATCCCGGCGAGGGTCCTCTCTCGGGTTCCCCGCGAGATGGCTATCGAACTGCAGGCCATCCCCGTCAAGCAAGACAAAAACAGGCTCTTCGTGGCCATGAGCGATCCCCTGGACATGGAATCCATCGACACTATGGAGAAGCACACGGGCCTCACGGTCTCTCCCATGGTCGCCCCCCAATCAACCATCGTGGACAGCATCCACAGGTTCTACAGAGACGGCAGCCTGGCCCACGAGGAGGTCCAGAAGGCCGTGGTGGGGGCTTTTCCAGACCTCATGCGCGAGCTTGAAGAGATGGAGGTCTTCGG
>Ga0209777_10004936_pt1 | contig 15606 bp, 13 predicted proteins | sample FrelakmetHBP12HB_FD_187147 | JGI IMG/M metagenome (GOLD analysis project Ga0209777, IMG submission 187147) | Freshwater lake sediment microbial communities from the University of Notre Dame, USA, for methane emissions studies -HBP12 HB (SPAdes)... | ecosystem: Environmental > Aquatic >... | reverse complement strand
CCGCGAAGAGAATCCGGCGGGTGTGCGCCTTGGCGAGAACCCGGCGGGGCCCAAGGACCACGACGTCCCAGTGCTCCGCGTCACCGCGCCCGACGGCCGGCTGCGCGCGCCTTGGCCTTGGATGCCAGCCGGCGCCGCTGCTCGTCCTTGAACCGCGACCGCCTGTCGCCCAGCATCTCGCGGTAGACCCAGTTCTCCTCCCGCAGATATGCGATCACGTCTTGCTGCTCGCGGTTGATCCAGCCCGCCAAGGCCAGGAGCCAGAACTGCCGAGTGCAGTTCGGCATGCGTCATAGGGTATCGCCGACGGCACCGGTGCGCCTCGGCTGATTTTCGGAACATTACGGGATCGAGCGGAATCCATTGGCCTCTTCGTTCATCTGTTCTTGCTGCGGCAAGCCCTCGGACTTTCAAGGCGATCCGCAAGTTGTGTCATTTCGGCCATTCAATGTTCTCTTCTGGTATACGTCGCGAGGCCGTGGATTTTGGAACGCCGAGGCCAAGAGAAGCGATGGATATCTCATCCTATTGGCGCTACGTAGGTCACATCTCAAAAGAGATCTTCTCGCCGCCAAGCTATGCGCCCCCCTTGGATACGCCTCGCTCCTGATCCTTCCCGCTCCCACTTAACCTGAACCTGGCGTCCGGCTCTGAAGGCGCTAAACAACTGGCAAAATGCTTTGCCTGGAGATTGCCGGTGCCCATAATAGCCCGAAAGCAAGCCGCTGGAGCAGCCAGGGGCGACCCATCCCGTCTGGAGAAACATTACTGCCATGAGAAGCATCTTCACATACATATGCATCCTCGGTCTTTTTGCGGCTCCATCGTTTGCCGCTGATGCGCGTAAACCGAATATCATCTTCATCGTCACCGACGATCAAGGCGCATGCGACGCGGGCTGCTACGGAGCGAAGGATCTGGTCACACCGGAGATTGATGCGCTAGCGGCGCGTGGCGTGCGGTTCACACAGTTCTACTCGGGGGCGCCGGTTTGTTCACCGTCACGCGCGGCACTGCTGACGGGACGCTATCCGCTGCGCGCCGGACTGATCGGCAACGCCGGTTCGCAGACTGGGGGTGCAGGCCTGCCGAGCGAGCAGATAACCATCGCCAAGATGCTCAAAGCCGCCGGCTACGCCACCGCGCACATCGGCAAATGGCATCTCGGCTATAAACCGGAGACGATGCCGAATGCGCAGGGGTTCGACCACTCGTTCGGCCACATGGGCGGGTGCATTGACAACTACTCGCACTTCTTCTACTGGCAAGGCCCGAACCGCCACGACCTTTACCGCAACGGCCAGGAGGTGTTTTATCCCGGACGGTTCTTCGCCGACCTGATGGTCGAGGAAGCGGTGCGGTTTATCGAGCAAAACCGCGAGCGGCCGTTCTTCATCTACTTTGCGCTGAACATGCCGCATTACCCGTATCAGGGCGATGTGAAGTGGCTGGAGCGCTACAAACACCTGCCATATCCGCGCAACCTTTACGCTGCCTTTCTTTCTACGTGCGACGAACGCATCGGCGCGCTGCTGCGCAAGTTGGACGACGCGGGCCTGCGCGAACAGACAATCGTGGCCTTCCAGTCCGATAACGGACACTCGACCGAGGAGCGCGCACACTTCGGGGGCGGCAGCGCGGGGCCGTATCGCGGCGCCAAGTTCAGTTTGTTTGAAGGCGGAATCCGGCTCCCCGGAATAATCTCTTGGCCCGGCCATCTGCCCCAGGGCGGGGTGCGCGGCCAGATCGTCCACGCCTGCGACTGGATGCCGACGTTTGCGGAACTGAGCGGCGCAAAATTGCTCAACGCGGACATAGACGGCAAGAGCATGATGCCGGTGATTCGTGAGGCTGCCACACCGTCGCCGCACGAGGTGTTGCACTGGCTCGTGGCCGCCGGCAAGGGCCGCCAGCAGTGGGCGGTGCGGCAGGGCGACTGGAAACTATTGAGTTTCGCAGAACCAATGTAAACGTTTCCCCACCGGGGATTCGCTTACATTACTAACGCTAAACTCAATAATCGGCAACGTCCAGGACACCACCGCCGATGCCGTGAGCACAGAGGACCGGCAGCTGTTTCTGTCAAATCTGGCTACGGATGTCTCGGAAAAGGACAACCTGGCGAAGCAACATCCCGACGTTGTGCAGGGCCTCCGCAAGCTTCATGACGACTGGTTGGCTGCGAACAAGGCGCTGCTTCCTGCGGAAGCGAGTGTCCAGGATAAGAAGGGCAACGAGCAGTGATGTCATGAAATCCAACTTTCTGATCCACACCGTTCTGCTGCAGGCTCCGCTGGCCGCGCCGCGCGGTGCAGGCCTTGTACGGCTCAGGGAGCGACAGACAATCTCACCGACTTCATGCGCGGCATCGCCTGGCCGCCAACTTCCACCGTGGTTTCGAATGGAACCTTGTCAACCTTGGATTCAAGCTTCCTCTCCTTGCCGTCCTCCTCCCAAGCGTATTCGAGAGTGAGCTTGTTTTTCGCGAGATCGGCGCCCTCCGCTGCGGTTACTCGAATCAAATTCTTGCCGGGCGCAAAATACGGCAGCGCCTGAATGTTGTTCATGAAGACAGTGGTGAAACGGATTGAGTTCAATCCGACATCCGCTACGTCTGATCCGGACTGCATTTCGAGCTTCACGAGATACTGGTGTTGAGCATAAGCAGCGCTCTTCAGGCTGATGTTTTCGAGGGGCAACTCGCCCGTTTTGCCTGCGCGCCAGACCTCCTGCCAAGCGCCGGTTTCGGCTTTTGCCGAGATGCTAAGAACATCCTTGTCGCTCTTCCGCAGCGCTGTGCCGTCGAGCCACGCATCCACGCCGGCGTATGGCAGATTGATCACAAAGACGACGCTGCCGGGCTTGCCCGCTTCGGCCGGATGCAGATTGGGGGCCTTGCGGTCTTCATATGCCGCTCTTACGCCCTGGAGGCCGTCCCGGGCAAGCCCATCGCGGAGGGCCTCGCCCGCCAACGGTGGCTCATACACCATCCGGCCGTTGCCGTAGGTGCGCTTAATCCCGTAGCGCAAAGGGTCCTGGCTGGTGATTTCAGCGTATGGCTTCCACAACGGCCAGTTCACAGGGTCATTGGCATCCACGGCCTGCTTGGTGCAGAGGTGAGCCGGCTGCGTCCATTTCGGCTCGTTAGGCAGGGACCAACTCTTGCCCTCGTTGCTCCACATTCGAGTGATGCTCTCACCCCGCCGCAAGTTGATCACCAATGAGCGCTGGGGGAGTTCGGGGATGCCGCCAACCTTCGCCGTCGCGGCGATCTCGGAACCGCTCTTGGAGCTGTCGCTGCACTGGAAATGAGGCTTGGATGCGCGACCGTCGGACACCGCATCGGTTATGATCATGGGATCAGCTTTCATCTCTTCGCAACTCGCCACCGCGGATTTGTCTTTGCGGTACGCGAACCAGCCCACCTGGCAATCGAACATGTGCCAGGCGTCCCCATAGAAGGCCTCCGCGATGACATGGTTCTTCGGGTGCATTGTGCGTGTCTTGATGCCGCCGGCGTTGCAGATTTGCGCAAACATCATGGACTGGTAGCCGCAGAGCGCGAAGCCATAGCTGTTGATCAAATCTATGGAATCCCAGGTTGGAATGTGCGGCCAGTGAAAATGAAGCCGCCGCACGAAGTACCAAGCCGCGATCGCCCGTTCCTCGTCATTCTTGCAGTTGGCGAAGAGGTCCTTCGCGATGCTTGGAATGCTCGAGCAATCTATGCTGGTGTTGGTGGTTACCTTGACATCGGCCAGGCCGCGCTGAGCGGCATAGCACGCGGCGCACAGCGCCGGCCCCGCAACCAGGACTCTAAGCATGTTGTCCCTGATCGCCACGTATCGTCTCACAGGATGTATCCAGCATTGTATACACCACAGAAGGTCAAACCTCCGAGTACTCGTCTACGACTTGCCTCCCGGCGGCGCCGTGGACGCCGCCAAGTCCAGCGTTCCCTGAAGCTGGGCTTGGCGCGGAGGGAGCTGCGGATGCTCGATCCTTTCGAGCAGGAAACGCACGGGGGTGCGCTCGAGGTCGGCACTGTCAAAACGCACGCAGGTCAGCGCTGGCAAACCCACGGTGACGGGGCCCTCGAGTCCGCTGGTCCCGACGATGCTGATGTCCGTGGGCACGCGCAGGCCGAAGCGCAGCAGCGCCTGCATCGCTCCCAGAGCCTGTGCGTCCGAGAAGGCCAGGATCGCCGTGGGCCGGTCCTTCACGGCCATCAGGCGCATCGCCGCCTCCTGTCCCCCCGAATAATTCCGTCTCCCTTGCGGCGCAACGACTTGCACGTTTCTTGATTCGCATCCCTTGAGCGCTATTTTTCAGCGATGGATGCCCTCGGCGACATCTTCCGGAACACCGGTAACACCTTCTCATGCGCTTGGCAAGTGCTGCGCTATCTCGGCGGCCTCCTCTATCTACTGTTGCTGCCCAAGGCGGTACTGGCCGCCAGAATCTTTGTGCTGCAGAGCCAACTGGCCATCTGCAAGCAACCAAACCGCGGCTTCCAGCCGCTGAACGTCGCGTCGTCCAAGTTCTGCCGACGGCAGTACTCCGCCTGGCTCAGCCCGCTCCGCGACCACGTCGCCACATGCGCCCGCCAGCCGGTAGCCAGGTATCCTTGGGAAACGGCGCACCGCGTGAATGCAGCTACGCCGATCGTCTCCGGGGACAAGATTTTCATCTCGAGCGGCTATGGCCGGGGCCGTGTGCTACTCAAGCTCGAAGGCAACGCCCTTAAGAAAGCCTGCGAGAAGAAGGAACTGAACAACCACTGCCAGACCTCCGTGCTTGCCGGCGGACAGCTCTATGGCGTCCACGGCCAGCAGAGCCAGAGTAGCAGTCTTAAGTGCATTGAGTTCGAGACCGGGCTGGTCAAGTGGGACCAGAAGGGCTTGAAGGTCGGCGGCGGCCTGACGCTGGCAAATGGGAAACTCTTCGTTATGGTTGACGGCGGTGAGTTGCTCGTCGCCGAAGTGTCGCCCGCGGGCCTCAAGCAACCTGCCCGTGCGAGCCTGCTGTCGGGAACGTGCTGGACGGTGCCGGTCGTCGCCAATGGACGGGTGTACTGCCGCAACCAGGGAGGCGACCTGGTAGGCGTGGATCTGCGTTAAGAAGCAGACTGCGGCCCCCACGGCTGCCGTCGCCAAAACCACTTTGACCACATGTGCATCCGCCTGGCAGGGGGACACGGGCGCTGTTGGCAGGATTCATCTTTCTTGCGTAGAATCCTGTTTGCGTCTGGCTTCCGGGTCAACTGTCGCGGCCAGGAGATCTCCATTATGCGCACCGGGAGGCAATGTGTTAGCCGTGGCCGGACCAGCGAGTGCGTTGAGAGGGGTGTCGCAGCACGGGGCTTGGCGCATGCCGCAGCCGCCGCATTGGTTCTTGTCCTCTGGGGATCCTACGTCCGTGCGGGAACCCCTGCAGAAGCAACCGGTCTTGCCCAAGGCGAATCCCTGCAAGCGATGGTGGAGGCCGATTGGGCGGCACAGGAGAAACGCCGGGGGCGCCTGCCACAGTCCCGCGAGGCGATACGGGATGTGCTGGACCGGGCGGCGCGGGTCATCGAAGATCTTCGCGCGGTACCGGGAGCACCTAACCTTACAGCAGATGCGTCGGCTCTCGGGCTACTAAGGGAAATGGTTGGCAATCTTGACACACTGAACGACACGGACCGGGTTGCTCTCTATCACAAGGCCCGTGCCCTGGCACGGGATGTGGCGTTGAAGAACCCGCGACTTGCGGGAAAGCCCGTCGTCTTCATGAAGCGCCGCCGCTTCGTGTGCCAGATGTTGCACGAGTACCTCGGCTACTATTACCAGGACATTGCCTGCGGCGGGGTCTTCGTCCTTGAAGAGCCGGGCCACTCCCTCAAGACGCGAGACCTCATCCGCGGCCGCCTCGCGCCGGGGAGCTTCGCGACTCTCTCCCTCTCGTACGACGCGCGGACCGTCTACTTCGCGTATGCCGAGCAGGCGGCGGAGAAGCCCGACTTCTACGCACCACGGCCCGGCCGGCGCTACTTCCACATCTACGCCGTGGGCGCCGATGGCGACAGCCTCCGTCCCCTCACGCGGGACGAGTGGGACGACTTTGACCCGTGCCCGCTCCCAGACGGCGGCATCGCTTTCATGTCGTGGCGCCGCGGCGGGTTCTGCCGGTGCAATAACCCGTGGGAGCCGCTTCCCTCGTACACCTTGCACCGAATGGACGCGGGCGGCGGGAACGTGCGGACGCTCTCCTTCCACGAGACGAACGAGTGGCACCCTAACGTGCTCAGCGACGGGCGAATCGTCTACATCCGCTGGGACTACGTGGATCGGTCAGCCGCAAACTTCCACGGGTTGTGGGCGTGCAACCCCGACGGGACCAACGCTGTGTCTCTCTTCGGTAACTATACGACGCGCATCAACGCCTGCTACCAGCCTCGCCCCATCCCGGGCTCGAACCGGATTGCCTTCATCGCAGGGGCACATCATGCGGATGTCGGTGGCAGCCTGATCCTTCTCGACCCCACGCGCGCATCCCTGGACCCAACATCCGGCCAGGATCGGTTCGACGCGATCGAGGTGCTGACGCCTGAGGTCTGCTTTCCCGAGGGGGACGGGAAGGATGGCGGCTGGCCCAGGAGCTACTTTCACAGCCCGTGGCCGCTGTCAGAAAGCCATTTCCTCATTGCCTTCAGCTTCGACCCCATCCCGGGGATGAGTTCCGGGGGGAAGAAGGACACGGCGGGGATCTATTACCTCGACCGCTTCGGCACTCTCGAACTGCTTTACCGCGAGCCAGGGATCTCGTGCATGTACCCGTTCCCGCTCGCGCCGCGCCCCGCGCCACCCGTCATCCCGAGCACGACGGAGCCGGAACTCGGGGATGAGGGGGAGTTCCTGCTCGCCAACGTGAACCGCAGCCTCTTGCCGCTGCCTGCCGGCCGGCCAGTGAAGGAGTTGCGGGTCTTCCAGGTGCTCCCCAAGACTACGCACATCGCCAACCAGCCCCGGGTAGGCCACGCCAACGCCGAGAGCGCTCGCATGTTGCTCGGCACGGTGCCTGTCGAGGTGGACGGTTCAGCCTACTTCCGCGCGCCCGCGCGCAAGCCCCTGTACTTCCAGGCGGTGGACGGCGAGGGCCGCGCCGTGCAGGGGATGCGGAGCATCGTCTACGTCCAACCCGGCGAGCGCCGCGGCTGCGCCGGATGCCATGAACCGGGTGGAACGACTCCGGCCCCATCAGGACGGACCCTGGCGTCGTCGCGCCCGCCTTCCGTCATCCAACCCGGCCCGGATGGCACCCGTCCGTTCGGCTACCCGCAGCTTGTACAACCGCTCCTCGAACGCCACTGCGTGCGCTGCCACGACGGCACAGCAGGCCAGGACAAGAGCCGTGTGGTTCTATCCGGTGAGGCCGCCGGCGCGTTCAGCCGCTCGTACGAAAGCCTGAAGCCGTTCGTTCGATGGTATGAGTGGGGAGGCCAGAGCATCTCGGGGACAGTCACCCATCCGGGACATCTCGGAGCCGATGAGAGCCGCCTGCCTCGCATCCTGAAGGACGCCCTGCACGCGCGGGAGGTCCGGCTCGCGGACGAAGAGCGGCGCCGACTCTACATCTGGCTGGACGGCAACGCGCCCTTCTACGGAACCTACGAGAAGGAGGAGCAGGCGGCACAGAAGCGGGGGGAGGGCGTGCCGCCGCCGCGTGTCCAATAGCGAGCGGGGGCGGGTCCGGGCACGAGAAGAGCCCCGAAACCCGGCGGAAAGGCGGGCCGACCAACTGTTTGTCATTGCCCGAAGCAGCCGACCCCATTACGGCGGATCCCCTCTGGACTTGGGTCCACAGATAGCGAAGATGCTGACCGATAGCCCCCCTTTGCCTCGGGAAAAGGATCATGGCAGAGCTTTCCTCGCAACCGCCTTCGCCCCAAGGCGCAGACGCCCCCTGTCCGCCCGAATAATCCCGTTTTCCTTGCGTCGCAACGACTTGCACGTTTCTTGATTCGCAGCTTCTGAGCGCTATTTTCAGCGATGAATGCCCTCAGCGACATCTTCCGGAACACCGCTAACACCTTCTCATGCGCTTGGCAAGTGCTGCGCTATCTCGGCAGCTTCCTCTGTCTACATGTTGCTGCCTAAGGCGGTACTGGCCGCCAACATCCTTGCGCTGCAGAGCCAACTGGCCATCTGCAAGCACCGCATTGACGCCGGCAAGGCTCCGCCGCCGCGCCTCAACCAGGCCTTCAGAGTCCTTTGGGTCATCCTCTCCAAGCTGCTCGACAGATGGGAGGACCTAGCCCAAGTGATGAAGTCGGCCACGGTGAAGAAATGGCACACGGGGGCCTTCCGCATCTTCTGGCGCTGGAAGTCCAAGCCCGGCCGACCCGAAATCACAGCAGATATGCAGGCGCTCATCCAAAGGCTCAGCACCGAGAACTCGCTCTAGGGCGCGGAACGGATCCGCGAGCAACTCGCCCTGCTTGGCTACGGCCCGCCTTGCACCAACACCATCCTGAAGTACATGGTCAAACCGCGCCGGCCGCGCAAGCCCTCCACGATGTGGCTGCCCTTCCTGCGCAACCCTCTCGATGTTTCGTGGGCCATCGACTTCTTCACCGCGCCGACGCTGACCTTCGATACGCTCTACGTCTTCGTTGTGCTCGAACACGGCCGCCGCAGAGTCCTGCATTGGGCCGTCACGCCAGCGCCCTCGATGGCTTGGGTCGTGCAGCAACTCCGCGAAGCCACGCCCTACGGCCTCCAGCCGCGCTACTTGTTCCGCGACGACGACGGCATCTACGGAAACGGCGTTCGAGCCTTCCTCGATAGTTGCGGTATCGAGGAAGTGCGCACAGTTTTCCGTTCTCCCTGGCAGAATCCGTTCATCGAAAGATATGTGGGCACACTCCGCAAGAGGCACGATACGGCTGACATCCTGCTGCTCGCGATTCGCCCGGCCCGCCAGTGCCACGAGCCCGAACTGGGATGCGCAAGTCTTCATGGCCCGTAGCGTATTCGGCCCCCGTCACTTCGCCTCGGCCCAACTATGGAACATTACGCGGAGCGATACGGGATGCGTAGTTGTTGCGTTGCCTGGCGGAACGTATAATCCACGTGTTCAGGCGCACTGCTGTCCGGTTATCCGCGATCAGGCTGCGGCGACGAGGATCAAGGAACATGTACGCGCGACGAGAAGTCCCCCTTTGTTCCCCGCCTGGTAAGAAGAAGAAGGGAAAGGGGGGAGCGCGCCATAGTCTCACTGTCTGGTTGGCCTTCGTCGCCGCCTTTTTCGGTTCGGCGTTGCTGGTCAAGCCGGCAGTGGCACAGGCCGGAGAGGCCCCCACGACAATGGCAGCAGCCGTGACCCTCGAAACAGAAGGCTTCCGTCTTGCCGTAGGCAGCGACGGATACGTTGTCTCATTCAGCGACAAGCGCACCGGCAAGGAGTACTGCGGCAACGATTCGCGGCAGCCGTTCGCATCCATCCGCAAGCGCGGGAAGGTCGTTCTGCCTGCCGGCGCTTCCAGCCGCGGGGACTTTGTCACGGTCACGTTCCCGGACGCGGTCAGTGTCGAGCTGAAGGCCACGCCAAAAGGCCGGTGGCTGGTACTTGAAGTGGCTTCCGTGCGGGGCGAGGGCGTTGATGAACTGATGTTCGGCGCCCTGAGACTGCTGCTGAGCAAGCACGTCAGTTGGATGTCGGGTGTAGCATCGGACAGCGAGTTTGCCGTCTGCGTCCGCGCTCTGAACCTGAAGGCTAACCTGCGGCTCGACGGCGTGCCCGCGCATTTCGAGCCTACGTGTTATGCCAAGTACGGGATGCCCGGCGCGCGGATCGCGCTGGTCGGCTGTCCGGCGGAGCGCATGCGCAGCGTTCTGCAGGATGTTGTGCGGGAGGAGGGGCTGCCCTGGTCGCCTTTGGGCGGACCGTTTGCGCTGGACGCGGAGGAGAACCGCGGGTCGTACGTTTTCGCCACGGTTTCGGAAGCGAACGTGGACCAGTGGATCGCTCTGGCCAAGAAAGCGGGCCTGGCCCAAATCCACCTCATCGGCTGGGAGCAGGCGCTTGGCCACTATGAGCCACGGAAGGACCTGTACCCCCACGGCCTGGAGGGGCTGAAGGGCGTGGTGGAGAAGATCCATGCGGGCGGCGTCAGGGCCGGCATGCACGTTTTGACAGGAGGCATTGAATCGCACGACAAGTTTGTCACGCCAGTACCGGACCAGCGTCTGGCCAAGGACGGCCGCTTCACTCTCGCGGGGGCGCTGGGCGAAGTGGACAAGACGCTCCTGACGGTTGAACCACCCGGGAACCTCGAAACCTCGTGGCAGTATTCGGGCCGCTCGAACGTGGTGCAGGTCGGCGAGGAGCTCATCCAGTACACGGGCCTGGCACAGGCCCCGCCGTACGGACTGACGGGCTGCGTGCGCGGCGCGTTTGGCACGAAGGCCGCGCCACACGCCAAGGGTGACGCCGTGCACCACCTTTTCGCCATCTACAACACGTTCCAGCCGGACGAGAACTCGACGCTCATCGAGGACGTGGCCGACTGCATCGCCCGGCCGTTCAACGCGTGTGGGTTCGACATGATCTACATGGACGGGGCCGAGGGTATGCCCGACGGCTGGTACGGCTGTGCCAAGATGCGCGAGACGCTCTTCCGGCGCCTCAAGGGGCGCGTCCTGGTCGAGGCCAGCGAGTGGGGATACCACTCCTGGCCATTCCACTCCCGCCTCGGCGCCTACGATTACCCGAACTGGGGTCTCGACCGGTTCACCGACGTTCACTGCGCCGACGCGGAGGGTTACCGAGCCGGCAGCCTGCTGACAGCGCAGCTTGGATGGTGGGCGATCCTCGGCCCGGCGGAGGACCACCGCGCAGAACTCCCCGATGAGATCGAATATCTCTGCTGCAAGTCGCTGGCCACGGACGCGCCGATGTCGTTCCAGGGGATTGACGTTGGCGGCCATCCCGCGAATGCCCGCCAGGACGAATACCTGGAGATGATCGGGCGCTACGAGCGGCTGCGGCTAGGAAGGCAGGTCCCGGAAACAATACGGGCGCGGTTGCGCGCGCCACGCGCGGAGTTCCATCTGGTCGAGACTGCAGGTGGGGCCGCGCAGTTTGTGCCCACCGACTACCTGTCTCACAAGGTGACCGGGCTTGGCGACGGCACCAGCGCGTGGACCGTCAGGAATCGTTTTGGCGCACAACCTCTTCGCCTGCGGATTGAGGCCCTCTATGCGGCCGCGCCCTACAACTCGCCCGACGCGGTCGTACTGGCCCGGTTCGACAAGCCCGAGGAGTTCGCCGCGGCCGGCGCCGCACCGGGCGTAACCGCCTCGTGGGCGCCATCCACCGAAGTGACGCGGGAAGGGGCCGCGACAGGTTGTCTTACGGCCAAGAGCGGCATGACTGCACGCGCCGGCGCCTGGGCGACCATCCGCAAGGCGTTCAACCCGCCCGTGGACTTCGGCAAGCGCGCCGCGATGGGTGTATGGATTCACGGCGATGGGAAGGGCGAGCTTCTGAACCTGCAGCTCACCAACCCGGAGCAGTTCTGGCCGACGTGGGACGAGCACTACATTGATGTTGACTTCGTGGGTTGGCGCTACGTGGAGCTGCTGCTGCGGGAACGCGACGCTGACCGCTTTGTTGACTACACATGGCCCTACGGTGGAACGAGCGCCGTCTTCCGTTCGCCGCTGATACGCAGCCACACCAGCGCTCTGAGCGTGTACTGGAACCACCTCCCGCCGAACGACACGACGAAGTGCTTCCTGGGCGCGGTCAAGGCCCTCGCCGTCGTCAAGGTGAAACTGAAGGAGCCGGCGCTGAGCCTCGGCGGGGGCCCGCTTGTCTTCCCGGTGACGCTTGAGAGCGGGCAGTACATCGAGATGGAGTCCGCCGCGGCATGCAAGCTGTACGACGAGCGCGGCTCCCTCGTGGATGCCATTGTGCCGCGGGGAGACCAGCCGAGACTGGAGGCGGGCGACAACCGGCTGACCTTCACGTGTGAGCCGCCCCAGGACGCGAGCGCCCGCGTCCGCGTGACGGCCATCACACGAGGCGAGCCGTTGCAGCCGTAGCGGGCCGCGACCGCGTGGGATGATCTTGTCCTGGCATGAATCTGTTAACCTGGTGGCGGCCATGGCAAAGCTTCCGAAAACATGCTCGCGCGCGATTCTGGCGCTGGTCTCTGTCCTGAGCGCGACCGCAGCCGGGGAAGAGGACGGCTTTGAGCTGCGCGATTATCTGAACCGAACCTGGAGCAACGAGTGCGTCCGCTTTCGGCTCAACGACACACAATGGAAGCATGCGCAGGCCGGGCATGCGCTGGTGGGACCCGACGCACGGCCAACTCTGTACCAACTCCTGCCAGCCGCGAACCTGCAAGAACGGGCTATCGAGTTCCTGGCCGATCTCAACGCTTTCGAGACCCGACGCTACCACTTCACGCCGGACCAGGCCAAGCTGACAACCGATCTGTCTGTCGAGGAGACTGACGCGGCCGTCAAACTCAACAACAGGCTGACCGGTATTGCCCTGCCCAAGACTCTGAAAGCCGGGGGTCCCATTCAGCAGATTCGGCTGAACTCTGGCAAATGGGTGGCCTCGTCATCGCTGAGCAGCGACCTGGAAGTCACCAGTTACAGCGTCGAGGTGACGGCACGCGGGCCTGTGTTCGCCGAAGCCGTGTGCCGCGTGGGGTGGGACGAGCAGTCACGCTGGGAACTGCGCGTGAGGCTCAACGCCGGCGAACCCGTGATCCTAATAGACTAAGCGTGCTCGTACCAAGGCAAAGCAGCCGCGTTTGCGCTCTCGCTTGAGCGAGGCTTCGCCGCGGAGGAACTGCTGTTCCGGTACGGCAGGCAGGCGATTGGCAAGAACGCCACCTGGAAGATGGAGCCGGGAGAGGTCTTCATGCTTGAGCCGTGGCTGCGGTGGTGGGAGCGCGACCGGCAAGGCGCGTGCTTCGGCGTCTATAATCACCAGGACCCGGATCTCATTGCCGTCGGTGCGCGCCAGGCTGGCGCCTGGGTTGATCCTCAGACCAACCTGGAGAAGAAGGACCGGCCGCAGGTGCCTGTCACGCGGACCGACAAAGGCCTGCTCCTGACGTTTGCTCTGAAGAACGCCGGCCGCAAGTGGATGATCTGCGCGCTGCAGCAAGACGAATGCCTGGCGGTGCTGCAGGACAAGAACACCTATAAGTCGCCGCTCCCGTACCAGTACCTCATCAAGCACGGACATTTCCCGCTCAACGTCGTCAAGGACTACGTCCTCCGTTGGCAAGGCGATCACGACAACTGCCCGCGGCTGTTCATCAAGAAGGCTGACATCGCCAAGGGACGCCAGACGGGCGCCGATGCGGCGAAGTACGAGAAGGCCATTGCCGGCTACCTGCGGGACCCCAACCCGCTGAACCAGTTCAACATGGCAGGCCCGCTCAGTGCGTACTATGCCACGGGCAACGCGGAGATCGCCCGTTACCTCGCCAACAGCGCCGCTCGTTCCTTGCAGGAATGTGTTGACGCATTGGTCAAGCAGGACGGCATCCCGCTCGGCAGCGCGCCGCACCACCTCTCCAACATTCCGGCCAGCATCGCGATGGCCGATGCGATCATGGCGAGCGAGCAGGTATCGCCGGAACTGCGGGAACGGCTGCTGGCCCAAGTGGCGTTCCTCGGCTACACGCTGTCGCGCCCGGACTACTGGTCGCCCGAGCGCGGGTACACAGCCAATCCGAATATGACGACGTCGGTGTACGGCTACCTGGCCACAGCCGCCTGCTGCATTCCCTCGCACCCCCAAGCCGCGGCATGGGTCAAGAACGCCATGGCCGAACTGAAGAACCAGCTTGATAACTGGGCGGATAGCAACGGAGGCTGGCTCGAAGCGCCCCACTACGCGATGGTCTCCTACGACCAGATTCTCGGCGCGTTCCTGATGGCCAACAACGCCGGTTTCAACGACTATCTCTATGACCCCAAGATGAAGAGTGTCATGCAGTGGTTCGGGAAGATCAGCACGCCGCCGGATTCGCGACTCGGCGGTTCGCGCCATCTGCCGTGCATCGGCAACACGTACCTGAACGAACCGACAGGGGAATTCGGCACATTGGCCTATCTGTGGCGGGAGAAGGACCCGGCCTTCGCGGCGCAGATGCAGTGGCTTCACCGGCAGTACAAGTCGTATTCCTATCCGGGGATTGGCGGCGCCTACCCGGCCTTGGCCGGGTACCGGGGCATCCTGCAGGATGCCAGCATTCCCGAACAAGCGCCCGCCTGGAAGAGCGAGTTGTTCCCCGAAACAGGAGTGGTCCTGCGCAACACCTTCCCGTGCGAACGCGAGACGCAGCTTCATCTCATCGCCGGCCGGAATCACGCGCACTACGATGACGATTCCGGGAGCATCACCGTGTGGGGCAAAGGCCGCATCCTGGCGGACGATTTCGGCTACTACGGCTGTGCGCCGCCGGACGATCACAGTCTGCTCGACAGCCCCGCGGCGCGCGGTATCATGCAGGTCCAGGCATTTGTGCCGTCCGACCGTTGCGACTATGTTCTCGGCGCCAAACAATCCCAGACGCGGCAGATTCTGTTCGTCAAGGATGCCGACCCGTCGAAGCCGAACTACTTTGTCATCGCCGACACCATGAGTGCTGCCGCACAGATCACATGGCGGCTGTGGTGTAGGCCGAGAAAGTCACGCTGGCAGACCGGCTCGCGACCGTCAGCGGCAAAGAGGATGTGGATATGGACGTCTGCTTCGTGTTGCCGGCGCAAGTGGCGCTCAAGACCGAGGAGAGGACACGCACCAGCGGCTGCGGCCTGAACGCTCAGGGCCGCGCGGGCCCTATGCCTTCGACGCAGATCGGTCTGGCGGCCGCCTGCCAGCAGGAGAAACTGCTGACGGCGGTATTGTACCCTCGGCTGAAGGCCGAACCCGCGGCCAGATTCACGCCGTTGGCCGACGGGAAGGGCGTCATGGTCAAAGGCGGCACCGGCACGGATTACGTCTTCCTGAGCACGACTCCGTTTTCGTTCCAGGAAGGCCCAGTCAAGTTCAGCGGCACAGTCGGCATGGCGCAACTGCGCGGGGGCAAGCCGGTGCTGTGTCTGCCGGTGGAGGGCACGCTGGAGGCGGATGGTGAGCGGCTTCAGCGCGACGGTGGCCGGAAGCCCACACTATGACGGAATCGCCCGTGCCTTGGCGCTCGGAAAACGCACGCCCACGTCGGCGAGAATCTTAAGGCTATCGTTGTGGATTCTCTCCTTCTCGGCGTCGGACAGAAACGTGCAGTGTGTGCGCACCTGTGTGCCCCTCGAAACGTATCCTTCAACATCGCGGGAGATCGCGACACTATGTTACCATCTTCGCGGCTTGGCGGCCAGGGCACCTAAGCAGGCAACGGCTGGTCGGCCAGGGCTTTTCAAAAGTCCGCCTCCGCAGCGGCTACGTCGGGGCGGATGAGCGCGAGGGCAGCGAGAGGGTGCGCAAGGAAGTGGCGAATGGCATCAGGCACATAGCGGAACCTAGTACGGCGCACGAGACCTAAGCAGAGGTTGCGAAGTGCGGCTAGGTTCTGGGGCGCGTGCCCTG
>Ga0209777_10004935_pt1 | contig 15610 bp, 14 predicted proteins | sample FrelakmetHBP12HB_FD_187147 | JGI IMG/M metagenome (GOLD analysis project Ga0209777, IMG submission 187147) | Freshwater lake sediment microbial communities from the University of Notre Dame, USA, for methane emissions studies -HBP12 HB (SPAdes)... | ecosystem: Environmental > Aquatic >... | reverse complement strand
GGGTGCCGATCCTGAACGCCGGATTGAGTGAGGTGAGCGGATCCTGAAAGACCATGGAAATTTTATTACCTCTTATTTTCCGCAGCTCATGCTCCGGCAGCAGGAGAAGATTTTCACCTTCAAAAAAAATTTCTCCGGCAACGATTTTTCCCGGCGGGGAGGGAATCAAGCGCAAAATAGAATAGGCAGTAACGCTTTTGCCGCACCCTGACTCTCCCACCAGGGCAAGGGTTTCACCCGTGCGGATGGTTAGATCAACGCCATCTACCGCCTTTGCGACTCCTGCCCGTACAAAGAAATATGTTTTGAGGTTTCTGATATCTAATAGAGGCGATGACATAATGCCTGCTGTATTATTATGTGCAGCCATGATCCCGGAAGCTTGTGCGTGGAATGTTTTGCATAACTGCTTTGATGCCGTGCCAGCCTCGTTCCGCTTCCCCATTGTTGCGGGACGGGATAGGTGGAGAGCTTCAATGTATAAAAGATTGCACGGTTAGTCAAAGTTATTTTTGCACAGCAGCAGCGGTGTGAATTTTACTTGCGCTGCAGGGTGAATCCTATATAGTTAGGGCCTACCGGCACTAACCGTGATCAGGATACCGGGCTTGTTACCGGCGCCGGCAGCAGCGCCTGATCATGCGGATAAAAAGGAGGAGATAATGTATGAAAATAACGGTGCGGCCGGGCGGCATAGCTCAGACAAGCTCTGAATGTATCATCCTGGGCATATATGAAGGGGAGCGCAGTCTTGAAGAACCCGCCCGTGTGGTCGACCGGGCATCCGCCGGCATGCTTCAGGAAATTATGCAATCAGGTGATTTTAAAGGAGAACGGTATCGTTCGTTTCTTCTCTATCAACCCCGGGAGATCGCTGCCCGACGCATCATGCTGGTCGGGTTGGGAAAACGGAAAGACTGCACCCTGGATAAAATAAGAGGGGCTGCGGCACAGGGCGCGCGCGCTGTTCGCGACCTCGGCCTGCACGAGCTGCTCATGCCCGCCACGTTTGCCCGGATACCCGGGGTGCCCCCAACCGGCATCATAAGAGCATTGGCTGAAGGGGTGATGCTCGGGCTGTATGCTTTTGACGAATTCAAAACCACTAACGAGGGAAAAAAGAAAAACGTTATCGAGGCAGTCACCATCCTGGTAGAGAACGCGCAAGAGCTTCAGGCAGCAAGAGACGCAGCGCGGAAAGCGGAGATTATTGCCCGCGCGGTACAGGTTGTCCGTGACCTGGTTTCACGCCCGGCAAACAGCGCTACGCCGGCATTTATGGCCCGTACAGCAAAAACAATTGCTAAAACGTCGGGGCTCGTTTGCACCGTGCTGAGCCCGTCTCAGGCAAAAAAGCTTGGCATGGGCTGCTTCCTGGGCGTGGCCCAGGGCAGCAGAGAGCCGGCACAGTTTATAGTGCTGGAGTATGTGCCGGCGAAAGCTCAACATGCCGATACCATTGTCCTCGTCGGCAAGGCCATCACCTTTGACAGCGGAGGTATTTCCTTAAAGCCGGCGCGCGGCATGGAGCGTATGAAGGATGATATGAGCGGAGGGGCTGCAGTCCTGGGCATTATGCAGGCTGCTGCTCAGCTCAAGATACCGCTGCGCGTCATAGGGATCGTGCCGGCAACGGAAAACCTTCCCGGTGGTGCAGCCCTCAAGCCGGGTGATGTCATAACGTCCCTGTCCGGAAAAACAGTGGAAATAATAACTACCGATGCTGAGGGACGTTTGATTCTGGCCGATGCTCTCGCCTATGCGCAGCGCTATAAACCGCACGCGATTATTGACCTGGCAACCCTGACCGGCGCCTGTATTACAGCGCTGGGCAATGACGTGGCAGGGGTGATGGGAACTGATGAGCAGTTAATAAATAAAATAAAGGAAGCGGCAGCAGCAACCAGCGAGAAAGTCTGGCAGCTGCCTCTCTGGGAGGAGTATAGTGAGCTCCTCAAAAGCGATATTGCTGATATCAAAAATGCGGCGGGCCGCGATGCAGGAGCAATTACCGGGGGTTGCTTTTTAAAAGCATTTACCGGAAAAACACCCTGGGTGCATGTGGATATTGCCGGCCCGGCGTGGACAGAAAAGGACCGGCCATACCTGCCGAAAGGCGCAACCGGCTTTGGCGTTCGGCTAATAATAAATTTATTGGAGAATTGGAAAAAAAAGGGGTACATCAAAGGTGAAAAGGTAAATCGGTGAATAGGTTAATAGGTCAAGAGGTGAAAAGGTAAATAGATAAAGGCTCACCGCTGGCAAGGCACAGAGGTAAAAAGGTTAAAAGGAGTTCAGCTGAAAGCTGGTCGCTGTCAGCTGACTTTCTGCGCAATGATGCTGGCAACCGCCCGCGGCTCTTTCCCCGGTATGATTCGTTCGTGATAAAAGATTATAAAGAAATCAAGAAAGGACAGTAACAGTTCATTAGGTTTGAGAAGATAATCGGGGTTGGAAGGACCATCGAATTGACGCTGCTCTGTGGTGTAGGTCTCGAAAAACATAAGGCCATTTATTTTAAGGCCTTTTTTAAGCTTGGGGATAAGGGTTCTGTCTAAAAAATAAAAGTTCACTATGAGATCGTACGTATCTTCCCTGACAGGAAACTGTGCAAGATCTGCTTCGAGAGCCTGGATGGCGAGCCCATTTTCCCCTGCACGTTCTTTAACCCGGGTGACTGCTACACTTGAGATGTCAACCCCGGTTACCGCGTAGCCCTGGGCAGCAAGAAAGAACGCATTATTACCAAGGCCCATGGCCACATCAAGCGCTTTCCCTTTGGCGAACAGATGCGCATTATCCAGCAGCAGGGATGCTGGCCCGTTGTCTGAGGACGTGTCCGTATATCTCTCGTTCCATTTTTCTTTGTCCGGCATAATGTTCTCCCGTAATTGCCGTGATAGCACACTCCCCTTTATAACAAAACTATATTTTAGCAAATCGGCACAAGACCGAGAACAAGAGTATTTTTCTGATGCAACTTGAAGAGATTGAAGTTACCTGTTATTCAGGATACAAGCATAATGAAAGGCCCGTGAACTTTACCTGCAGGGGCAGGAGCGTTCACATTACAGAAGTTATTGACCGCTGGTATGAGGGCCATTCTGCTTCGTCGCTGCCCCCTCTTGATTATTATAAAGTCAGGGGAGATGACGGTGCTGTTTATATTCTCCGCTATAACCAGCTCTTTGATAAATGGGCACTTCTTGTTTCTTCAGGAACCCCGGATTAAAAAAAAACAGTCGGCACAAAAAAAAGCTTGCATAATGCTAAAGATTATAATATTTAAATTTTGGATTATTTAATAATCTAACTATTTGCGCAGCAGAAGCAACCCGCTACTCTCTATTTGAAGAAGCTGTTTTTTTAGCTTGACTCTGTTTGGCCGTTATCATAAGTTTGGACACAATCTACATGCAGAGTATGGTATTGCCGTTTTGCAGTCATGCGACAACAACCTCGTCATTCCCCATAATGGAGGGGACTATGTACAGGGTAGAAAATAATAACAGTTCTGATATAGGATACTCTTTGAGATCATGTGTTTCAAGGAGTGCCTTTTTTTGTTTGCACATAATATACAAGTAAAGCTGCAATAATATTGCCGGCGAGCCCATGCACCTCGGGTGACATTATTCTTCTTGCAGCACGGTAACTACAAACTGATAAGGGAGAGTTAAGCGTGAAACGATTTGCTGAATATGTAATGCAACGAAGACTTTTGATTCTCATTCTAATTCTTCTGGTTACTGGTTTTTTTGCCTATGAGATGACAAAGCTGAAAATTTATACTTCTTTTGGGGATCTCTTGCCGCAGAAGCACCCCTACATACAAGTCCACAACCGTATCCGTAACCTGTTTGGCGGTGCCAACCAGGTGCTGATAATGGTGCAGGTGAGAAAAGGTGACATCTTTAATACTGATACCTTGGAGAAGGTGAAATGGATAACCCGTGAACTGGAAACGATTCCCGGTGTTGACCCCTATAAGATCAGGTCTATTGCCAGCAGCAGAATGAAGGACTTCAGGTACAGTGCAGGCAGCTTGGCCATTACTACGCTTATGTTTCCGAATGTACCAAAAAATGAAAAAGAGATGGCTGATCTTAAAGATAAGATTTACAGCAACCCGCGTTATTACGGGCCATTTGTTTGCTATGACAGTAAAAAGACCCTCATGCTGGTAGATTTCTTCGAGGAGTCTATTGACTACTCAGTGGTTTTTAACGCATTGAACAAAATACGGGAGCATACCGAGGATGCTAACACCATCATAAATATTGCCGGTGAGCCCATGCACCTTGGAGTTATCAAATCTTATACCAGCAAGGTGCTTGGCGTGTTAACCTTAACCGTTCTCGCTATGATTGCAGCGCTTTTTTTCTTTTACCGGTCCATACGTGCAGTGGTTATCACGTTTGGGTCTGCAGCGATCAGTGCTGTCTGGGGAATTGGATTTATGGCATTTATGGGATACACTCTGGATCCGCTTATTATTGTTATGCCATTCTTGATTGCGCTTATGACTGCCAGACATTCGATGCAGCTTATGAGCCGCTATATGGAAGAGTTTGAGATAACCAGAAATATCAAATTGTCTGCGCAGAACATCATCGAAGAGATGTTTCTTCCGGGCTTTATAGGTATTTTAGCTGATGCCCTGGGGGTTTCAGTGGTGGCAATCGCAACGATTCCCATACTTGAAAGGATCGCTATCAGCTGTACGGTCTGGCTTGTCGGAACCATCATTCTCTCACTCATCTTTACCCCCATTATTCTTTCCTATATGCCAACAACTGAACGATTTACCCGGCTCGTTCAAAGGAGAAGCAAAAGAAAGGTAGCACCGGGAGAAACAGCAGCATATCGGACTAGATTTCTTTCTATGCTTGGAACCTGGATACCGAAACGGGGGAAATGGTATATTTTAATTGTAACGGTAGTTATAAGCGTTGTAGGTTTTTTTTATGCACAGAAGATTATGATCGGGGATTTTTTCCCCGGGTCTTCCATACTGTGGCCATTTGACCGCTACAACAAAGATGCATTTCGCATTGCCTTCAGCATGCCGTTGCTCAATCCGCTCTATGTAATTGTTGAGGGGAATCAAGGGAAATCCATTACCCCGGGGACAACGCTGCGTGCGATGGATAAGTTCCAGCGCTACATTGCCAAGCATGAGCGCGTGATGTTTGTTAATTCAGTCGTAAGCAGCCTTCCAAATTTCCTCATGTCTTCCTTTGAGGATAATCCCCAATGGAATCATCTGCCGAAAGAAGATCGGATACTCAGCTTTCTTTGCCGTCAAATGACGTACCAGGGAGCACCGGGAACCTGGGACTTATTTATTGACCAGAAAGATCAACATGCCAATATCATCATTTATTGCAGGGATAAAATGCCCAAGACCGTCGAAAGTATTATGAATTACATTAAAGACTACATACAGAAAACCCCGGATCCACCCGGCATTAAGTTTGTTCTTGCAGGAGGACCCGTGGGAGTGCAGGCAGCGGTGCGGGATGTAATAGCTGACGCGCAGATATGGAACCTCATTATTGCCCTGGGAGGAGTTTTTCTGTTTTGTGCTATTAATTTCAAGTCAGTTATGGCAGGCCTCATTCTCACCATACCCCTGGCTATTTCCAACATCCTTACCTTTGCGCTGATGGGGGCCTATTCAATCGGTTTGACTGTCAATACCTATCCGGTTTCTTCGATAGGCATTGGTCTTGGTGTAGATTATGGCATCTATTTCGTGGGGCGTCTTTTAGAAGAACGGAAAAAGGGGGCAGGGCTTAATGAAGCTCTGTTTACTACCATGACCACCAATGGTATATCCATTCTCCAGATTGCGACAATTCTGACTATCGGGCTTGTGATGTGGATTTTCTCACCTATGAAATTTCAGGCTGAGATGGGAGTATTGCTTGCAATACTGCTGCTGCTCAACATGCTTGGCGCCCTGCTGCTCGTGCCTGCTATGATTTGTGCTCTCAAGCCTAGATTTGTGAAAAGGTCATAATTCTGGACTATAAAATGGGATTTTAAACGGGGTATTTAAAGAAGGGAGGGAATAGTATGAAAAAAAAGCTTTTGTCGGGGTTAGTTTTAGCTATTCTGGTAGTACTAATTGTGCCGCGTTTCAGTTATGCCATAAATTATTTTGATGAAAAGCTGCGGGTCCAGGGGAATATCTACAATTTTTCTATTTTTGCCACAAACCTGCATCAGGATGTAAGCCAATACCGCAATACCCACTGGGGACTTTTCCGCACCAAGGGAACAATTAACTTCCTTGCGAAAGTGGTGGACTGTCCGGATAACTCACTTAATTTTTATGGCATGTTCAAGTGGTTTCACGAGGCAACGCCGGATATTGATGAGCGCTACCGGGAATCAATAGTGCCTAAATCGCGCAGGGACTTTCAGAACCCCACCTATAGGACTGATGACTGGATAAATGAACTGTATGCTGATTATTATTATGGTCCGTGGAATATACGAGCGGGAAAGCAGGTTGTATTCTGGAGCGAAGTTGAACTGATTCGCACCGTTGACCAGATCAATCAGCTTGACCTCAGATACTCTACCCCTGGTATTGATCCCTGGAGCGAGATCAAGCTTGGGCTGTGGATGCTAAGGGGATTCTACAATTCGCAGCTTCCCGGCCAGCTGGTGTTTGAGGGGATATGGATTCCCGGTGATTTCCAGCCGCTTAGAATGCCACTTGAAGGCTCCTACTGGGGCGACCCGCCGGGCCCTCCAACGCCAAAGCATCCTCCGTACTATGGAGAGAATGGAGCAGTTGAAGCGCAGTGGCGAAAATCAAAGCCCCAGACAAACCTTGCCCATTCTTCCTTTGCATTAAGAATCAGGGGAAACTCAGAGGTGTCTTTTTTCAAGACACCCTATACTCTGGACTGGTCCTTAAGCTATTTCCACGGGATGAACAATACGCCGGCTACACGGCGCAAATACCTTGGATCACCTGATCCAAGTAACCTCGATCCAAACACGCTGAACGGATACGATAATAAATTGGCATATTGCCGGCTTGCTGGAGATCCGTTGCCAGAACTTCCGGGTCACCGGTTCTGGAATTATAAATTTTACAGCATTTTTGGAGCCACCTGCCAGACCTATGTCCCCAGTTTTGGTGCGGTGCTTCGCGGGGAAGCGGCCTTTAATTTCCGCCGCCCAGAGATTACCGCAGACCCCAATGTAACTACCCCCGACCCCTCCACCGCCTATTCCAAGCCAATTACCGGTAATGCGACACGGGATATTTTCGATGCGGGGCTTACCTTTGACAAACCGATACGCATACCCTGGCTGCAGCATGAGAAAATGCAATGGCTGGGAGCCAATGGGATTTTACAAACCATAGTCGGCTATTTTGGAGAGTGGCGTCTGGGTGATGTGAATAACATACGCAGGACCTTCGCTTATCAGCAGCGAGTACAGACCGGCTTTACCCTGACCAGTATGACCAATTTTAAAAATAATGAATGGATGCTGGTTTTCAGAGCTCTGTGGAATACCAGGAAATGGGGCTATTTCACTCCTGCTGTCGCCTATACTCCGGGAAAGCACATGCGCTATACATTTGGCTATATGAAGTTTTATGCCCATGATGTGTGGGATTTTGATGCAGCCCATGCAAAAGGAAAGGACTGTATCTTTCTCAATTTCGGCTATGAGTGGTAATGACTAAATAACCTTGTTAAGAACAAAACTACGTAGAGCAGGAGGTTGGCTATGGACATGAAAGGTATAAGAGATTACGTGGCAACATGTTTAACAGTATTACTAATCCTTGCCTTCGGTATCCCTGTGCTGGCAAGGGCTGGAGAAGTTACCTTCCCCACGCCAAGCTATACTGAGCAGGAACTGGCAAAAGTGCGGGAATGGGAAAAGACCTGGGTGGGCAAAAAAGTGTCAACGGAAAATCTTGACCAGGTGAAGGACTTTCTTTCTGAGGGAGTGTACCTGGCAATGAAAAATCCCAAGTCATTTGGTGCAGACTCGTTATGGTTTGACGTTGTCCCGTACCGGCCGTATGAACTCTCAAAAGGGCTGATCGAGGCAACTAAAAAGTATGCGCCGAACAGCAAGCTTGATGCCGAGGAGGCGCTGGTAAATTTTGGGGAAGGTGCGGGCTATCCATTTCCACAGCCAAAGAACGGGTCAGAGATGGCATGGAATTTTGACAGCTATACCAAGGGGGATACCCATTATGTTGATAATTTCGGTTGCGTTGTTGACTGCAAGACCAGGCTTGAGCGCGAATCCGGTCAGCCGCGCTGGGATACCTACTGGATGTGCCGGGTTGATGCCCAGCCAATTCCAAAGATCCCTGCTGATAAAAATCCACGGGGCATTTTTCACTCATTTTTCCAGAAGTTCACGGCGCCGGTTGACTTTGTTGATTCGTCAATGATTGAGCTTCGCTATTTAGACTCTCATAGAGACCAGGATATGTGGGTATATTTGAACATGTTCAGAAGGATCACGCGCTATGCCACTGACCAGAGAACCGACACTATTGATGGCACAGATTTGATTTATGATGACCATGATGGCTGGTACACTACTACCATGCGCAACACCTATAAATTCATCGGAAGAGCTGACCTGCTGGCTGCCCGGCATCAGCCTAACCCCACATCCCTGTTAGGTAATGCTAATACCGTGCAACGGGTTACCGGCCAGGGCTTCTGGAACGGGGTTAAGAGAGAGCGGGTAAACCACTGGATAGTTGAGGTAGTAACCAAAGATAAAAACTACCTATACAGTAAACAGATCTGGTACCTTGACCCTGAAACCTGGCAGATGAACTTCAAAACCATGTACAACCGCCAGGGACAATTGTGGAAGATGTATGAAATGTTTTATAACGAGTTTCCAACCGTTTCCGGAGAAAAGACGACCTATCTGAGCGCTGAACACAGCCTGGATTATATCCGGCACCATGGAAGCGACAGCAGCTACAGATATCATAAAATAGGCATTGATATACCGCTGGAGCAGTATCAGACCCAGGCTATGAAAGTAAAACAGTATAGATAAAAACCAGATTACTTCATAAGGAAAGTGTGCAGAGTATGTGGTTGGAACGAAAATATTATTGCCTCATTATAAGTGTGTCGGCGCTGCTCATGCTGGGTGCCTGCGGAAAATTTGACCGCTCAAAAATTGCTATGCCCAAGATGAAATTTATCACGGGCGAAAATCTGCACAGTGTGGGTTATGTTGATTCCGGACATATATGGATTTTCGGCAACCACGGTACTATTTATTTCAGCAGCGATAGCGGAGCGACCTGGAAGAAACAGGAGACCGGGCTGGAGGTTTTGCTGGGTGATGCCTCGTTTGTCAGCAAGGATGAGGGATGGGCTGTAGGGGTAGCAGGAACCGTGATCCATACCAGTGATGGCGGAAAGACCTGGAAGCCGCAGAAAAGCGGTATTGAAAAGGACCTGCTGGCTGTCTTTTTCCTCGATGCGCAGCGTGGCTGGGCGGTCGGAGAATATGGGACGCTGATCCATACTGCTGATGGCGGCACTACCTGGACCCAGCAGCTGGAGCCGGTAGATAAAAACTATAACAGCGTCTTTTTTACGGATCAGAATACAGGATGGGTTATAGGTGACTACGGGACACTTATTCATACTGATGATGGCGGCAAATCGTGGGCGCCCCAGGAGTGCAGGGAGTTTGCTGCAGATGTCAAGGCGTCAGGGTGGGATCGTCCGCTGCCGGCCCTGTACGGGATATTATTTAAGGACAAGAACACTGGCTGGGTAACGGGAATGGACGGCATCATAATCACGACAACCGACGGCGGAAAAAACTGGAACAAAGTACCCTCAGGTACTGATAAGCCGATCTACAGTATTCTGATAAAAGGAAAAAAGGGCTGGGCAGTTGGCAACAAGGGGACTTATCTTATGTCTGAGGATGGCGGTAATACCTGGCTTTCAAAACCCAAGGCTATAAAAACAAAATACTGGCTGCGCCAGGCAGCTTTTAGCGATGATAATAATGGCTTGATAGTAGGCGCTACTGGTACGGTGGCGATTACCAAAGACGGAGGGAACACCTGGAACATTATCTCCGGTTTCAGTTACGAGATGGAAGAATTCGGTCTGGCAGATTTTTAGATGAGGTGAATCATTTGTTTGGCCACTGCATAATTCCAAAAAAAAGGTACTTGTTTTATGCGGTATAACTGGAAGCTCTGTTTAGAGTATCCCAGTGCCGGGCAGAGCTGCAGGGAATGCATTAGCGATGCAGCAAATTTTTTTATAGCTACCCAAACAAAGCCAGTATATTTTCATCATTACGGAAGGTAGCTGACATAAGAAAATAGGGAAAACAGTTTTCAATAGTAACCATGCTCAAACAGGAGGGAATGTATGAAGAAAATATTTATTAGCTGCTGCGTGATTGCCTTGTTATTATTCCCTGTATGCAGCTCCATTGGTTTTGCAGCAGGCGATAACGATCTGGCAAATATTGAAACAGCAAACGTGGATTTTGATTATGTAGTTCTCGCGCAGGGTCAATCAAAATCGGTGAGTGCCGGTCTGGATTCATTGTTATCGTTTCAGATTATACCGGTAACTCTGTTTGGGAGCGGGACCGGAGCACTAACTACAAGCATATCCAGAAGCAATACCCAGGGGGAAATCATTTATATGTATCAGTTTTTTCCCGGTGTGCCAACCGCTGCCTTCAACATTGGTATTACTCCGGTGTCAATGCGGGTCAGCTCTGCGATCCCCAATCTTGACTACGGAGCGGTCGTCGGCTTTGTTTTTACCGGTATTCTCTTTTCTACCGAAACCCCGCCATATGGGTATAATGTTTCACTCAGTTTTTAATGCTGATTGAAAACCCCAGAACTTTAAACTATTCAGGGAAGTTGTTGCAGCAATGTTTCCCTGGCAGTGGCGAAGATCAGGAGAGGAGCTATGATTTATGAAGAGAATATATAAAACAGAAACCATGCGGCGGGTTCTGCCGGTACTGCTTCTGATGTGCATTATCACACCGGGGATTGCTTTTGCGCTGGAGGACGAGGCTGTGAACATCGGGCCGATAACCACTGCGGTTGCACTTATAAGGCTCGGCCAGACAAAAACCTATACTGTTGAATCAGATTTCTACCCGGATGTTATGTTAATCGCTGTGTTCGTTAATCAATCCGGTACCCTGGCTATAAGCGTTACTAAAACCGATACCAGCGGAGAACTGATTGGCGTTATGCAGTATGGAGCATATAGCTCGGTGCCGAATTCATCAGCCGTAAAATATGCAGCAAAAGCGAGCATTACCCCATGCACTGTTACCATCAGTGGAAAATTCTGGGAATACGGCTCTGGCGTTGTACTGAGTGGAGTATTGGCAACTATTGAACCGGGGCCGTATAAGTATACAATAACCCTCTCATACAACTAAACGAATTGTCGCGGTCCGATAGATAGAGGAAGTACGTATCCTCAGCTCTCAAGGGTGATAATAGACTTTTCTGAAGAGTGTAGATACAACAGGCCTTCTTGGACAGTTTATGCTATTTAGCAAGAAACAACAGGGAGGTCTTTTTTATGAACAAAGCAAGCCAGAGAAGAACTGGCTGTCACACGAAAAATGATGATCGTGGAGTATGCCCATGTATCAGGCAACCCATCCGGGTCCTGCTGTGAATACGCAGTGCCGGGATCATCATTTTATCAATGAAAAAATTCTGCTCGGGTGTTTACCGCCCGCTTGTTCGCAATGGCATGAGCCGTTTGCCGCACAAAGTGGAGTGCCGGGCTATTCACACCCGGTGTTGCGCCAAAAAAGTCCCCGGGCATCATATCCAGGTGGACGTGAAGTTTCTCATGCTAAAGGCCGCTGATTGCTCCACAATGCATCGTTTACAGAACACAGCCGGATGATGCAAGACGGGTGAGAGCGCGTTAAAGATCTACCGGCGCCATAATCAGCAATATCCATCTTAAAATAATCAGAAGTAATTTTACAGCACTACCGTAACGTTATAACAAAGCATGCACAGGAGGGTTTCCCATGAAAAAAGTATTTTTATCTATCGTAGTATGCGGGTTAATCGGTTCAGTGTTGTTTGGAAATGCAGTTGCCGGCAAGGACCAGAAATTAAAAACGCAAATTGTGAGGATTCAGGGTGATGCCGGGGTAGAGCCGCTGAATCTAATCATCACTCCGGGCACTGTGGTTGTATGGCTTAATGAGTTCAACATATCCCCTGTAGCAGTGCTGTTTCCCGATAAAAAGGTTACCATGGCATGCCAGAGCCCGGTAAATTTTAACATTAGTAAAGACGGCACCTATGTTTCCAATGCAATTCCTTATGGCGGTGTGGCAAGCCTGTGTTTCATTGAGAAGGGCACCTTTAAATATGCAATCTATAGGGCTGACCCCTCGCAGCAAAGTCAGCTGGGTAATCCGTTCCGTTTCGAGGGTAAAATTGTAGTTAAGTAGAGTTACCTATTGTCTGACTATAAAGAAGCAGGCAACTGCACGGGAATGCGGCATATATTTTCAGCCGGGATGGAAAGCCCGGACCGGGACCGAGTGTGAAGGACCGGGCGCTGCTGAAGACATACAGGGAGAGCCGTTCGTCGGCAGGGCAGGCCGTCTCCTGACGCGCACCATGAAAGCTGTAAACCTTGAGCGATCAGCTGTCTATAGTGCTAATATAGTGAAGTGCCAGCCTCCAGGGAACCCGGGACCCGCAGGAGGATGAAATCCGGACGGGTATCCCGTTTCTTAAACAGCAGATTGAAGTTATCCAGCCGCGCATTATATGCACGCTGTGCAGCATCGCTGTCCAATCGCTGCTTGAAACACAAGACAGCATTACGCAGCTCAGGGGGCACGTTTATCTCAGCAATACCATTCGGGTTACGCCCACCTACCACCCAGCATTTTTACTGCGCTATCAGGAGAAAAGAAAGAGAGACCTGAAAGGATATGCAGAAGGTGCAAAAGCAATATCTCGATAATTTGGAATAAACATTGTTGCCCGGTATAGTGGCAGCTCATAACCAAGAGGCCTTAATGGTGCAGTATCAGTGCTTACCAAAAGAATGTTACACGTTGTAAAAGAAGGGTGATTACTATGAAAAATAAAAAACTGTTTATGCTGGCGGTGTTAATCGGGATTGGCGGGATGCTCCTGTTTAAGAAAAACCTGGATAGTGCATCGGATTTTATATTTCTCTGTTTCCCCGTCCTGTTGTGCCACACCCTGTGGATTCAGTCATCAATTGGTTATAATATACTACCCGGCAGAAAGACCAATATCTTTTTCGGCTGGGGACATCACCTGCCGGTACATGATCCCATAAGTTCTTTAGGCAAGCAGTGGGTAAAAAAATATTCAATATGTGAGCCTGACGGCACTATCGTGCATGCACATATTGATGGCAGCCAAAACGGGTTTGTGAGCATCCCCTATGAATGCATAAAGGAAGGAACCTATCGCCTTAGCTCTTTGATTGATACCGGCTATTATGCCATCTACCAGGGAAAAGACGGGAAATGGCATCATTATACTGAGCCGCTGGATACCATAGAGAATCCGGAAGAAAAAATTGGAAAAATACTTATCTCGCTTAAATACTGGGAATGGACAAAAGCCATTATGACGGTGGGAAAGCCAAGTGCTGCAGCGCTGGAACCAGTGGGGCAGGAGATGGAAATTATGCTGGACAGGAATCCCGTAGAATACAAGGCAGGTGACACGGTACGGTTTACCGTTTTTAAAGACGGTAAGCCCCTTACAGAACCGGGTGCAAGCTTTTTTGCCCAAGACCAGGGACGTTCTCCCGGTTTTGATGACTACCTGTATGATCGGATTCCCCTGAATGACGACGGCACCGGCAGTTTTGAAATTACCCGCCCTTCTATATGGCACCTCAAAGTCCAGTGGGGATATCCGGCCCCAAAGGAGTATGAGAGCAAGTGCTGGATATTCGGCTATATCTGTTCGCTTACCTTCCAGGTTGATCCTGAATGGGGAATCAAAAACCCGTCCTACAACCTGTAACTGCAAAGCAACAAGACAACCGCCTTCTCCAGGGTCTATCGCTATCTATCAGGCTGTTGAAAAACACCCATCTGCTTCGTTGCGCTCATCCTTCGTCATTGCGACGTACCGTAATGTACGACTCATTCCTCAGGATTTCGCGCGCCTTGCATCTGGATGTTTTTGACCAGCCTGGGGGGAAACTACTTTATCAATAACCGGATGATAGAGCCTGCTTTCTTTGTGTACCGTCTCTATAAGTATCCGCACATTTTCAACGGGAAGATCCGGTTGCAACGCATTCCCAACATTAAAAATATGGCCGCTGCCGTTGCCGAATTTGTCAAGTACCCGCCGGGCCTCACGCTGTATTATTGCAGGGTCAGCATATAAGGACAGCGCATCAATATTTCCCTGGAGTGCTGTTTTCCCGCCGACCTTCTGACGTGCCAGGGAGAGATCAGTTCGGTCATCTATGCTCAGCACATCCGGCCCTGACGCAGCCATGAGTTCCAGAAGCGCGGAACATCCATACACATAGAGAATTACCGGGCAGTTTTCCCGGTGCAGGTTTTCAATAATGTCTGTTGTGTAGGGTAATGCAAATGCTTGGTACAAATCCGGTGAAAGCAGACCGGAGAAGTTGTCGAAAATCATCACTGCATCGGCCCCTGCTTCGATCTGGGCATTTAAAAACAGGGTTATGGTTTTAGCAGCTTTTGCCAGCAGCGCATGAAGGATGTTGGGATACTGGAAGAGCATCTTTTTTGTACTGTGCAGAACAAACGGATAACTTCCCTCAACCATATAAGCTGCCAGAGTAAACGGCCCTCCGGTAAAACCAATTACGGGTGCATCACCGTCAAGCATTTTCTTGGAAAGCCGGATACTCTCCATGACAAAATTCATTGTAGCATTAGGGTCGGGGATGGTAAGTTTTTCAATTTGAGCTTCATCCTGTATTGGATGGGGAAACCGCGGGGATTTATTTTTCAGAAAAACAGGTTTCAAGCCCATCGCCTCGCAGGGAACCAGAAGATCAGAGAAGAGGATTGCGGCATCAACCCCCAAAAACTTGACAGGAAAGGTGGTAACTTGAGCTGCAAGCTCAGGAGTTTTGCACAGGGTCATAAAATCATATTTTTCCCACAGGTCCTGATAACTCCGCAGGAACCTGCCTGCCTGCCGCATAAGCCAGATGGGCGTATAATCAACTTCCTGTCTCATACAGGCTTGCAAAAACCGGTCATTTTTCAACATCTCTTTGCCTCATAAGGTATTAAATAATGTATTAGCTGCAGCATGCACCTTTTTTGGAGACTTCTCTTAGTCGCCCTGATAGTTCAATACGGTAACCGGCACTGACAACTGCCTGTTCCAGATCCTTTAAACTGGATTTTGACGGTTCATATTCCACTTGGGCAACATTTTTGTCCAGGTCGACTGTGGCGCTCTTTACACCGGGCACATCTTTGAGCGCGTCGCAGACACTCTTTGCACACTTGTCACAGGTCATGCCCGTGATATTCAAGACCATTTTTCTGGTCCGGG
>Ga0209777_10004934_pt1 | contig 15611 bp, 16 predicted proteins | sample FrelakmetHBP12HB_FD_187147 | JGI IMG/M metagenome (GOLD analysis project Ga0209777, IMG submission 187147) | Freshwater lake sediment microbial communities from the University of Notre Dame, USA, for methane emissions studies -HBP12 HB (SPAdes)... | ecosystem: Environmental > Aquatic >... | reverse complement strand
GTCGGGATAGAATTCGAGGAAGCGCCGCTGCCGCCCGGACATGCATTTTTCCATGGGGAAAAAGCTCCACCGCCTCTGGCTGAGAACATGGTTATTGCCGTGGGCAATTGCGGCCTATATGCTGGCCCATGGGGAGTGCGCGTGGAAGACACGAATTGGGTCAAAGCAGACGGTTACGAAACGTTTACAGATTATCCGCGTTCGCTAAACTTATGAGGAGGATTTGATTATGGGGAAAAAACCAACCGATGTGCTTGAGGAGGAACACCGCTATATACTAAAGGTGATTGGTGCCTTGACCGTCCTTGGCGAATCATTGGAGAAGGGCGAGACAGTAAAGCCAGAAACGCTCAAGAACATCGTGGAATTCATGCGCATCTTCGCTGACAAGTGCCATCACGGGAAAGAGGAGACCCTGTTATTTCCTCTCTTGGAAAAGAGAGGTGTGCCTATGCAAGGCTGTCCGATCGGGGTATTGACCCACGATCACCAGACAGGGCGGGTGCTCGTCACAGGACTGGCCGAGGCTGCAGAAGGGTATCAGAAAGGCGATCTTACCGCTCGAGATGGTCTTCTGAATAACATCCATGGCATAACGGCTCTTTATCCAGGCCATATCTGGAAAGAGGATTACCTTGCATTCCCGATGTCCAATAAAGTTCTGACTGCGGAAGACCAACAGAGTTTGAGCGAAGAATTTGAAAAGGTAGATGAAAACATCGGTAGGGATGTCTATCAGCGCTTGACATATCTGGCTGACCACCTTGAATAGATTTATAGAAGAGATTGACTATATTTGTGAACATCGTTTACTTTCCACCCATCAAAGAGTGAAAGGAGTCTGAATTCCAGGCGGGGTATGCCTGGTCGAATGTGCAGTATGTCAGGATGATCGCTTTATCAGCCGCACACTATGAAACCGCGTGAAGGTGTGAACTATAGGGTGTCGTGGAGCACGAAAGTTACGAAACCTTCATGACCATGCACACCAGCTCACTCAGGCGGAAATCCATATATGTGTGGAACCTTTTTTGACAGTAATCCAACCCAAGAATTTTACGAGGTCATTCCGGATTGAATCTCGATCGTCGGTAAAAGAGGTGACCTAAGGAAAAATCATCCTTTATTCGGAGCCTTCAATTCAAATAAGGCGAATAATTCTGGTCTTTATAATGAGACACCATGATCCAACTCAAGCGAGTGTATGATCCTATTGCACCGGAAGATGGCCATCGTTTTCTAGTGGACCGAATTTGGCCACGCGGAATCAAGCGGGAGAATCTGGCCTTTGACGCCTGGCTGAAGGATGTGGCGCCCAGTGACATCTTGCGAAACTGGTTTTCTCACAACCTGGCGAAGTGGGATGGGTTTTGTCACCGTTACTTTTCCGAACTGGCTGGCAAGCTGGAGACCTGGCAGATTATCCTGGACACCGCTCATCAGGGGAATGTCACCCTGCTTTTTAGTGCGAGGGATATCGAGCACAACAATGCCGCCGCGCTGAAGCTGTTTCTGGAAGCACGCCATTCAACGAAAGGAGAGACATGACAATCCCTAATCGCCCTCGCGTGATCATCCTTGGAGCCGGATTTGCGGGGCTATGGGCTGCCCGTACCTTGGAACATTCACCAACCGAGGTTCTTGTTCTGGATCGCAACAATTATCATACTTTTTTTCCACTGCTCTATCAAGTCGCCGCATCGGAACTTGAACCAGAGGATATTGTTTATCCAGTGCGAAGCGTCCTGCGCGGACAGCAGAATATTCGTTTTCTTATGAATGAAGTCACAGAGATTGACCTTATTGCCAAACAGGTCAAAACGTCGGATCACGTTTTCCCTTACGACTTTCTTGTCTTAGCTATCGGAAGTGCCTCCCATTTCTTTGGGGTGAAAGGCGCAGCCGAGTATGCTTTCCAACTTAAGACGCTGGAACAGGCCATTGCCCTGCGCAACCATATCCTATTTCATTTTGAACGCGCACTATGCGAAACTGACCCTCTGAGGCGGCAAGAAATGCTGACCTTTGCTATCGTTGGCGGTGGGGCAACTGGAGTGGAATTCGCCAGTGCGCTTGCCGAGCTGGTCCATGGCCCACTGGCAAAGGACTACCAGGCTCTCGACCCGCGAGAGATGCATGTCCTGTTGCTAGAAGCCGCTGACCGCCTGCTCCCCCCTTTCCCGGAGCGCCTCGGAACCTATGCCGCAAAACGGCTGCACGAGATGGGAGTGGAAATACATCTGCATGCCATGGTCGGCCAGATCACACCCGAGTATGTGCAATTTAAGGATGGGACAACCATCCCCACTGAAACTGTGATTTGGACAGCTGGTGTGCGCGGGGAATCTTTCAATGCAGAACTTCCAACGATGCGAAATGGGCAAGTGAAAGTACTTCCGACGCTTCAAACCCAGGACTACCCCGAAGTTTATGTCATCGGCGATATGGCCTCCATAGAAGAAGATGGACATACCCTGCCGATGCTCGCCCCGGTCGCTACTCAACAAGGGGAGGCAGCTGCCCGCAACATTATTCGCCAGATAAACGGACAAGAGCTTGTAGCTTTTCACTATCACAACCGAGGAACAATGGTGACCATTGGCCGGAATGCTGCTATAGCATATGTAGGGGGACACGCTTTTGCTGGCTTCCCGGCCTGGGTCTTATGGCTGAGCATCCATCTTTACAGCCTGATCGGATTTCGCAACCGGCTGCTTGTTTTAATCAATTGGGCTTGGGATTACCTTTTTTTTGAACGAGCCGTGCATCTGATTGTTTCCTTGCCTGGATCGCAAACGAGGAAGGCAAAGGAAACATCTTCCGGAGTCGATTCGAAAGTCACTGATATTTCCAAACCAGACAATCAGGAGAAATATCATCATGAAATCGAACCCGGATGATCAAAGATTTGATCTCGAAGAACTTTCTGCCTTTTGTGTAATTTCGTGTTCATTGATATTAATCGTATCTCGATAAAACAAGTTACTGACAGATGATGAAAAAACGTGTATTTTCTGGCATCCAGCCGACAGGTAGTATCCATATTGGCAACTATCTGGGTGCAATTCGGAAGTGGGTAGTTTCACAGGCAGAATACGAAAATGTTTTTTGTATTGTAGACCTGCATGCCATCACAGTCCCTCAGGATGCCAAAATCCTTAAAACCAAAACTCGTGAGGTTTCCGGTCTTCTCTTCGCAGCTGGAATAGACTCCAAGCTATCGGCAGTTTTTATACAATCAGACATCCCGGCACACGCTGAACTGGCCTGGATTCTGAACTGTTTCATCCCCATGGGCTGGATGCAGCGTATGACCCAGTTCAAGGAAAAATCTCAAAGGCTGAAAGAGCAGGTCAGTGTCGGCCTTTTCGATTATCCTGCAATGATGGCCGCGGACATCCTTCTCTACCAAACCGATCTTGTTCCGGTGGGAGAAGATCAGAAGCAACATGTGGAGCTGGCGCGAGACACAGCAAAGCGTTTTAACTCTCTTTATGGTGAAACCTTTAAAATGCCTGAGCCGGTCATTGTTGAAGAAGGAGCGCGTATCATGGGACTGGATGACCCTGCGAAAAAAATGAGCAAGAGCGAAAAACAGGGAAACGATGCCATCGGCTTGTTGGATTCCCCAGAAGTTATCCTGCGAAAGGTCCGGGGAGCAACCACAGATTCGCTGCACGAGATTCGTTTTGATAAAAACAGTCCTGGCATCAACAACCTCCTCACCATCTATGCCCTTTTCAGCGGATTAAGCCACACCGAGGTCGAAAGACGATTTGAAGGAAAAGGGTATGCTGTTTTGAAACAAGAACTGGCAGATATAATTATTGAAAATCTTAAGCCTCTCCAATCCCGCTATCGAGAATTGATGAGGGAGCCGGCCTATATCGATAGAATGTTAACCGAGGGTGCATCCAAAGTGCGACCAATTGCTGAAAATACATTACGGACTGTAAAGGATAAAGTAGGCTTGGGGTAATATGAAATGGGACATGCTCCCAGCTCTGAGATCAATTAGGCAATATAAGAGCAGTGCTGTACATAGAAAGGAGATCGAAGATGAAAATCACGAACTTACATGGTAAATGGAAATTCAGTGATAAAGGCCCTCATGCCGAACCGCTTTATGTGGATCAAAATGGCAGGGTAATTCTTTTTACGCTCAAACCCGACCAGTCCATACGAGAGCATAATGTCCCCAGTTCACCATTTTATATCGTTATCCTTAGCGGGCGAGGCGTTTTTGCAGGTCGGGAGGGCAAGGAGCAGACTGTGGGTCCTAACACCCTTCTGATGTTCGAACCCGGTGAAAACCATTCCATCCGCGCCCTTGAAGAGCTGGCCTTTGTTGGTTTCCTGCATGGGGGGCCGGATGCACAAACTTAATCCATCCGATTTCAATTCTTATAGGAGGAGGAAAGAATGGACTCTCAAAACCAAGATACAGGACGGCTCTCTCCTTGGTGGCGAAATGCCGTCATTATAGTGATGATTGTCGGTTTCTCCATCCTGATCGGGGTGACGGTCAGCGCCTACCGCGATGCGCCTCCTGTACCGGACCGGGTGGTTGGGCCTGCTGGCCAGGTGGTCTTCACCGGTGATGACATCCGCTCCGGCCAGCAAATATTCCTGAAATACGGTCTGATGGAGAACGGGTCGGTTTTGGGCCACGGAGCATACCTCGGTCCTGATTTCTCAGCCGCTTATCTGCACGATCTGGGGCAGGCTACCGCTGCTGCGATTGCAATACAGCACTATGGTCAGAACTACGCAACATTAGACGCTCCCAGCCAGGCGGCTGTACAGGCCGAAGTGGCCCTGATGCTAAAGCAGAACCGTTATAATGCCCAGACCCGTGTGCTGACCTACGCTCAAGCGGAAGTTGATACCTTTCAAACCCAACAATCTGTCTGGGCTGGTTATTTCTCCAACCCTGGCAGCGATGCCGGACTGCAATCAAAACTGATCAGCAACCCTGAGGAAATCCGCCAGCTGACGGCCTTCTTCGCCTGGACTGCATGGTCCTCGGTTGCAGAGCGCCCTGGACGTACCTATTCATATACCAACAATTTCCCATATGATACATTGGTCGGAAACCAGCCGACCAGCGATGCCATATTATGGAGTGCTTTGAGTTTAGTCTCTCTCCTTGGCGGTACAGCCATCGTATTGTTCGCTTTTGGCCGTTTTGATTTCCTGGGGTGGAAAGGGAAGAGAGAACATATACATCCGCAGATGCTGCCCGGTGGGGAGCTGACCGCCAGCCAGAAAGGCACGATCAAGTATTTTCTGATCGTTGCAATTATGCTCTTGCTGCAGGGCTTGTGTGGGGCGCTGATCGCCCATTACCGTGCTGATCCTAATTCTTTCTATGGACTGGATTTGTCGCACCTCCTTCCCAGCAACATTGTACGGACCTGGCATGTGCAGCTTGCGATCTTCTGGATCGCTACGGCATATATTGCTGGAGCACTTTTTATCGGCCCAGCAGTGGGTGGTAAGGAACCCCGGAAACAAGCATTCTGGGTAAACATCCTTTTTGCAGCCCTGGTGATAGTGGTGGCCGGCAGCCTGCTGGGAGAATATCTGGGGGTCAACAACTGGCTGGGCAACCTTTGGTTTTGGATCGGAGATCAGGGCTGGGAGTACCTCGACCTCGGGCGCGCCTGGCAGATCCTGCTGGCTGTCGGCCTGGTGGTCTGGCTGGTGCTCCTGATACGAGCGATTGCACCGGCACGTAAAAACGGGGAACGCAAAGAGGTTGCCTCGCTATTCATTTATGCTGCGGTAGGCATTCCACTGTTCTACATGCCAGCCATGTTTTATTCGAGTATGACCAACTACACGGTGGTTGATACCTGGCGCTTCTGGATCATCCACCTGTGGGTAGAAGGTTTCTTTGAATTATTTGCAACTGTGATGGTGGCGATCATCTTCTATTTGCTGGGTATGGTTTCCCGTCAGACAGCTGCCCGCGTGATCTATCTTGATGCCATCTTATATATGGCAAGTGGTATTGTCGGAACTGGCCACCACTGGTACTGGAACGGGCAGACCAACATCACGATGGCGTTGGCAGCCATGTTCTCTGCCCTGGAGGTCGTGCCCCTGACATTGCTCACCCTGGATGCCTGGGATTTCATCAAGCTGACGCGCGGCAAGTGCGATATCTGCGGACAGGAGATCTCCATCCCCCACAAGTGGACCTTTTATTTCCTAATGGCAGTAGGTTTCTGGAACTTTATCGGGGCTGGCGTTTTCGGTTTTCTTATCAATACGCCGATCGTGAGTTACTACGAGACTGGCACGATGCTGACCCCCAACCACGGCCACGCAGCATTGATGGGTGTCTTCGGGATGCTCGCCATGGCCTTGATGATGTTTGCCATCCGTCAGGTGCTCCCGGACGACCAGTGGGAGCGCGTCGAGAAATATATCAAAATCTCCTTCTTGGGCCTGAACATCGGCTTGGCGCTGATGGTCGTCCTGTCACTATTCCCGGGAGGCGTACTGCAGTTCAGGGATGTGCTGGTCAACGGGTACTGGCATGCCCGCAGCCCTGCCTATCTGAATACCAGCCTTGCCAGGTTGATCGAATGGATTCGCCTGCCGGGGGATCTGATCTTCGGGATCGTGGGGGTCCTACCGGTGGTGCTGGCGATTGGCATGACCTACTGGTACGTTCGAAAAAAATTAGCATGATAGATAAGCTATACATCACCGAAACTGTCATATGCCCATACTTACCCGCTGGCTCATCAGAACATCCTTTGTATACCTGGGGATAGGACTGACTGTCGGGATCCTCCTGGCCGGGCAATCCCTTTGGAATTCCTTGTCTCCGGTCGCGGTCCTTTTCCCAGGCTATATCCATCTGCTGACTGTCGGCTGGCTGACCCTACTGATATTCGGAGTAGCTTATTGGATGTTTCCCAAGTATTCTTCAGAACACCCGCATGGTAACGATTTGTTGAATTGGGCAGCTTTTATTCTGTTGAATCTGGGCCTTCTGATTCGGCTGGTCGACGAACCGCTCGACAGCCTTCGCAAGGAAGCAATCTGGGGCTGGTTCCTGGTATTATCAGCTCTCCTACAATGGCTGGGTGGAATGTCTTTCGTTTCAAACCTGTGGAAACGAGTAAAGATGAAGTAGATGCCTCGTCTTAGTGTTTGGTTCATCCGTGCTTCTCTGGTTTACCTGTTCATCGGTTTCACCCTCGGTGCCTTGATCTTGGCAAATGAAGGATTGGCTTTTAATCCTCATCTGGGTCACCTTCTAACAGTCCATCTGGAATTTCTCCTTGCAGGCTGGATGATGCAACTCGCCCTGGGGGTAGCTTATTGGATTCTGCCACGCAATGTGGTAGGCCTCTCTCGTGGTAATGAGAAGATGGCTTGGATGTCTCTGATATTCCTTAATGCTGGAATACTAATTATGACATTGAATTCGGTGTTTAATATAGATTGGTTCGTACTCTGGGGAAGGGTACTCGAGGCTATCAGTGTTCTGTTATTCCTTTTAGTGACTTGGCAGCGGGTTAGACCATCCAGATAATCTATACTTATTTTATGAAGAATAACACGATTTACACGATCGGCCACTCGACCCGGACGATTGATGAATTTATAAATATCCTTTTAGCTTTAAAGATCGAATTGGTCGTAGATGTACGCACGATCCCCGGATCTCGATATAACCCACAATTTAATCAAGATGAGTTAAGATATGATTTGGAACGGTGTGATTTTGGATATACCCATTTGAAGGAACTTGGCGGCCTGCGCCATACAACCAAAACATCTATTAATACCGGGTGGAGAAATTTATCATTTCGCGGTTTTGCCGATTACATGCAAACGAAAGAATTCAATAATGGCATCCAACTTCTCATCGAAATTTCTAAATCGAAACGAACGGCAATCATGTGTGCAGAGGCCGTCCCCTGGCGTTGTCACCGGTCATTTATTGGCGATGCGTTAGTGGTTCGAAACATATCTGTGGAAGATATAATGAACGAGAAAAACCGAAAACCGCATAAAATGACTCCTTGGGCAAAAGTGGACGGGGTCATTATCACTTATCCTGAGGTAAAGTAATGGGTGGATACTAAAGCATGTTTAATCAGCTGTTGTGTAAAACAAATGCCATTAAACTTATGAATATAAGCCATCCCACTTCGGGGGATCCATTTGGTTCGGTAGCGGTCATAATCTTAATTAAGCTGTCGATCATTCTATCATCCCATTTCCCTCAATCGGTCTTTTCAAGTCGGCTCGTGAGCCGCCGGGCGGGTGCGATATTAAGTTGAAAAGGTTCAGCGAAGGATTAGCTTGAATGGAATCACGGACACCCGTCACGATTATGACGGGTGTCCGTATGGGTGACTCCATCGAAGCGGAATGGGTTCCCCAAGTTAATAACACGACGGGTGTTCTGCATGGTCATCACATCCAATCAACCATGACGGACTTGCAAATACCCGTATATAGTAGTGCCCCCAAGCGGACTCGAACCGCTGTTTGGGCCTTGAGAGGGCCCCGTCCTGGGCCACTAGACGATGGGGGCTTGGGCGCGGGTGATTTTATCAGACGGTCATTGAATCGTCAATCAAAAAGACATGCAGTTCACCCGGGCCATGCACGCCGATGGTCAGGGTCATTTCGATGTCAGCGGTGCGCGACGGGCCGGTGACGATGACCCCTGCCAAAGCAGTTCTCACCTCGGGCCTGCGCAGCGCCTCGGCGAGGGTGGGCACCAACTTGGAGGTTTTTAGCACCGCCACGTGTACCTCCGGCAGCAGTGAGGCCGTCAACGTCTGCCCTGCGCCGGAGATAAGCACCAGCGATCCTGTCTTGGCGATCCCAGCCAGTGCGCCGGTAACGCCGCAGCGGACGGTCGGGTCAGGTTCCCGGATGGCGGAAATTCCATTTACATGAGGCGCCGCGCTTTCGTCCACCAGGACGCGATCAATTCCTTTGGATTCAAGGAATTCCTTCAGCCTGAGGGGCAATTCCTTCTCTGAGACGGGATGAACATGACCGCCAAGAGCGGCAAGTTCTTCGGAGAACTGGTCAGGCAGCGACTTGGGTGGAGGTTGTGTCATGGGTTCAGGGAATCTCTGGCTTTCCTGGGGCAGCGCCGATCCTTCTTCAACAAATTGCTTGATCTTTCCCCACCTTGACCGGAAGGGACGGATGACCAGTCGAGGGAAGTCCTTGCTGTAACCCCAACCCGTCCAGGCTGGGAGGCGCATGAATGAGCGGCGGGGGCTGTAGATCCGGCTGAGCAGGCCGCCCAGCCTCTGGAAAATGGCGAACAGGCCGGAGGTACCGGCCGCGAACCGGAAGCCTTTCAATCCAAATTTAACAACTAAAGGAATCCCTACGCCTTCCTTTGTATTCCCAACGGCTTCACCCAGGTCAAGCTTTTGTGTGCTTTGGGGTGAGAGACCGGAACGAACACGCAGCAGCATCCCCGGCAGGTCAATATCCACCGGGCAGGCCTCCTTGCACGCGCCGCATAACGACGAGGCCTGGGCGAGGGATGCGAACTTCGGATCCACCAGCACACAGGAGATGACCGAGCCAATGGGGCCGGGGTAGATGCTGGCGTAAGCGTGGCCTCCGATTTCGCGGAAGACCGGGCAGGCATTCAGGCACGCCCCGCAGCGGATACAGTAGAGGGATTCGGCGAGTGGCGATTTGCGCAGCGCGGAGCGACCGTTGTCGAGCAGGATCAGGTGGCGCGCCTGACCGGGGAGGGGAGAATTGATCAGGCTGGTGTAGACACTGAGTTTTTGCCCGGTGGCCGAGCGCGGCAGGAGCGACAGGAACAGCGCCAGGTCGTCGAGTGTGGGAAGCAGGCGCTCGATGCCCATCAGCGCCACGTGAATCGGCGGGATGGTGGTGCACATGCGCCCGTTGCCCTCGTTGGTCACAATCGCCAGTGTGCCAGTCTCGGCCACGCCGAAGTTGACCCCGGAGATGCCGATATCGGCGGTGAGGAAAACGTCGCGCAAAACTTTGCGGGCAGTATTGGTGAGGGTCGGGATGTGCTCGGTGTAGGGAATGCCGAGTTTTTCCTCGAAGAGTTTGCCCACGTCGCCGCGGCTGAGGTGGACGGCGGGCGTGATGATGTGACTGGGGCGTTCGCCGCGCAACTGGACGATGTACTCGCCCAGGTCGGTCTCGACGACGCGCAGGCCGGCTGCTTCGAGGGCGTGGTTGAAATTGATCTCCTCTGAAACCATGGACTTGGATTTGGCGACAAGGATCTCTTTACCTTGCCGACCCGAAGGGACAGGAATATTTGTGCCTGTGCGCTCTGGTAAATTCTGCGCAATTTCGAGGAAAATGCGGATGGCTTCGCCGGCGTCCGCAGCATGATGAATCTGTATACCGTTCTTCTCAACGTTGGCGATGAACTGCGCCAGGTACTCATCCAGGTGCGCAACCACGTCTGCTTTGATGGCATGAGCGCGCAGGCGGCGCTCCGGGTAGTCCGGGAGGGAGGCAAGGGCGGCGAGACGCCCATCCTTGCGGCGCTGGGCATTGTTGTCCAGGGCGAGCTGCAGGTTCTCGTCGGCGATGGACTGGCGGATGCGGGTGCGGAAAGCGTTCATCAGGGTTTCACGCCAATGTACAGGCCGCGTCCGTAGATCCCCTCCGCATCATGGGACACTTCCAGGTTGGCGGCCCGGAAAGCGGCGAGGTATTCTTCCATGGTAAAAAGGGTTAACTCATGACGCTCGGTGAAATATTCAACGCCGCGGGGTGTGCCGACCAGAAAGTGGAAGTCAAAGTACGAGCGGTTGCCTTTCCTTCCGCTCAGGTTCATGCGGGCAATCTTAAGCTCGGGTTGGTCGACGAAGCTGGCATGCACGGAGCCGGTATGCCACTCCTCCGGCGTAAACCAGGGCTCGACGAAGAGGATACCGCCGGGGAGCAGGTGCCGGCCCATGGTGCTGGCAGCCTGCTCAAGCTGGGCGAAAGTCTTCATGTAGCCGATGGCACTGAACAGGCAGGTGACCACATCGAACTGCCTGTGTAGGTCGAATTTGCGCATGTTCCCCCGGTGAAATGGGATGCCGGGATGTTTCTCGCGCGCCACGGCGAGCATGTCCGCGGCAATATCCAGGCCTTCCACCTGATAGAACTCCGTCAGGAAGCCGGCGTGGAGGCCGGTCCCACAGGCAACATCCAGCAGGGTGTTCCCATTGGTCTTTTTGTACCGGTTTGCCAACTCATGGATGGTGCGCGCTTCGGCAGCATAATCCTTGCCCATGGCCTGGTAGACGGTATCGTAGAGGTGAGCGGATCTGCTATACATGCGAATCCTTTACCGTTCAGCGGGAATTGAGGACCTCGGCCAGGTGCACCACCTTCTGGGGCTTTGCCATCCGGTGCAGCCCTCCCAGGATGTGCATCAGGCAGCCGGTATCGGCAACCACCAGCGTGGGAGATCCGGTCTTTTCGAAATTGGCGATCTTGCGTTTCAGGAATTCGGCCGAGAGTTCGGGGTGCTCCACCGAGAAGACTCCGCCGAAGCCGCAGCAATCCTCACGTTCGGGGAGTTCGATGATTTCGGCATCCTTGACCGCCGCCAAAAGTGCGCGTGGCTGGCGGTCCACGCCCAGGCTGCGCAGGAGATGACAGGACGGGTGATAGGTTAGTTTTCCCGGCCAGCAAGCCGATAGTTCAGTAACGCCGCGCACATCCACCAGGTATTCGCTGAATTCGAAAACACGTTCTGCCAGGGCTTGGGCGCGCGGCAGCCACGCCGGGTCATCTTTGAATAGTTCGATGTAACCGTGCCGCACCATCGCCGCACAAGAGCCGGAAGGGATGATGACGGCGCCGGTGGTTTTCTCAAAGAGGCGGATGGTATGCTCGGCCAGGGGACGTGCCTCCGAGCGCAGCCCGGCATTGAAAGCCGGCTGCCCGCAGCAGGTCTGGGCAGACGGGAAATCCGCTCGCACCCCGGCCCGGTTCAATACATGAACCATTGCCTCGCCAATCTGCGGGAAGAAGGAGTCGATCAGGCAGGTGACGAAAAGTTGGACGGTTTCGGCCATAAATTCTCCTTGAAAATTGTACTTCACAAATGTGTTTATGGCGGGGGATTTGTGCGTTTCCCCTATAGCCCTACCCGTCCCTCCGGGACTCCCTCCCCAAATCAAAAAGATTTGGGGATCGCGGAGCATCCCGGAGCGCAGCGGAGGGAGGGTTGGGTTGGGGCTTTTTCCTTTGCGCAATTTCTCTGCGCGGTGCATGATTCTCGGTGTGGAACGTTTCAGTGGCATGCTTGCTCTCCATCATAGCCCTACCCGTCCCTCCGGGACTCCCTCCCCAAATCAAAAAGATTTGGGGAGGGTTGGGGTAGGGCTTTTTCCTTTGCGCAATTCCCTTGCGCGGTGCATGATCCTCGGTGTGGAACGTTTTGGTGGCATGATTGCTCTCCATTATAGCCCTACCCGTCCCTCCGGGACTCCCTCCCCAAATCAAAAAGATTTGGGGAGGGTTGGGGTAGGGCTTTTTCCTTTGTGCGTTTCCACTCAATTACCTGATTGGGACGATGTAATCGTATTTCTTCACAAGTTTCATCCAATTAGACTTGCCGCCTTGTCACAGATTAGGCTCAGCCAATTCCTGTTTAAAATGGATTGGAACCCGTATTCCACTACATCAAATTGATGTCGCCCAACCGCCCTCAAAGTAGATAACAACCAGCTTGTAAGCTGGTTGTTATTTTGCTACAATGACTGCGCAACCCGATATCTTGACAAATATGCGGAGTATAAAATGGCACAAAATCCCTATACTGACCCGGAAGGCTTAGCCAATTTATTATGGGAAACTGAAGCGGTAGCTGATAAATATTTTAATGGTAACCTGATATTAATTAGAACAAAAGATGGGTGGAAAGCACATCTTGGTACTTTTAGTGATGATGTCCTCCCTAATCTTGAAATTAAATGGGATAAACCTCTTTCGAGATATTATCTGTCATGGCTGGAAGGTGGAGCTTTGGATAAAATCCCGCGTCACCCTAAATTGGATGATGAATTTAAAGAACTATTACCAGATTGCATGTGCTTTCCGGAGTATAGACCAATGAAATTAACTGAGGATGACTTAGTTCCAAGTGAAGGCGAGGATATCCCTTTTTGATCCAAAATCGAGAAATAGGCACACATTTTTTGTGTAAAAAGTTTGATAACGGCTTGAATCAATTTTCAACAAGCAAAGGAAACAATGTCAATCGGATATGATGGAGCTTGGATGATTTTTATCATCCCGCTCATGGTTGGGATTTTATCGGCCCTGTTCCCGGAAAAGAAGAATAACAAATAAAGGAATGTAAATTCTATGGCTGGTTGCAGCAGCTTCAAATAGAGGTGCGATAGACTCGACGCGTAATATATATTACGAGGAGATGGCATGATTCAAAAGCATTTTAACGAAATATCAAAAGATGACATAGATGACTTGGTTATTAACGCAGTACCGGAGGGGAAAACAATTGAATACAAACAATCGTTAGATATTAATACTGATAAAGAAAAGAAAGAATTCCTCAGGGATATTTCTTCATTCGCAAATGCAGGAGGGGGAGACATCTTGTATGGTGTTGAAGAGTCCCGGGACGACGAAGGCCATCAAAATGGTATTCCTAAAGTTGCCAACGGGTTATCTGGAATCAATGCCGACCAAGAAATACTTCGGCTAGACAATCTAGCACAAACTTGTTTAGACCCTCGAATTCCAGGTCTGCAAATAAAATCCATTCCTGGTTTCCCCAATGGGCCAATTCTCCTAATCCGAATACCCAAGAGTTGGAAAGCTCCGCATATGATAACATTTCAAAGCGAGTCGCATTTTTACTCGCGCAATAATGCTAGAAAGTACGCACTTGATGTAACTGAAATTCGCTCCGCCTTCGGTTTATCAGATGCTATACCTGATAAAGTACGTCATTTTCGTGACGAACGACTAGCCAGAATTATTGCAGGGGAAACACCTGTGCCTTTTAGCCAATCGCCTAAAACAGTTCTTCACCTGCTTCCTATTCAGGCGCTCGACAAAACTTTCGGGATTAACCTCTCTGACGTAGAACAGGCGCATATTTTCCCGTTCGGTACAAGGGGAACAGATAATCACTATAATTTCGATGGATTTATCAACTATGCCCACAACCTCCAACAAATATGTTCTTCTTATATTCAGTTTTTTAGAAACGGTGCTATTGAAGCATTAACAACAGGACTCTTTCTCGACCCTAACTCCAATGGAGAACGGAGTATTCCAGGATATGGTTTTGAGAGGAATATTATAGAAAAAACAAGCGAGTTTTTAAGGCTAGAAAGTAAATGGAACACTACGCCACCTTATTTTTTAATGATAAGTCTGATTGACGTAAAAGGCTTTGTGGTAACAGCGAGGTCAGATTGGCCGACGGATAATTACCCCATTGACAGAGATGTTTTAATACTTCCAGACCTACTTATTGAAGATGGTGTTAACATAGCGAACGTTCTAAAGCCGGTTTTTGATACATTATGGCAATCTTCAGGTTGGGTTAAGAGCATGAGTTATGATGAGAAAGGCGATTGGCAACTTCGAAGATAATGTTATTAAATTTGAAGCACTATCTTAAGCGAAGCGGGTTATCAATGCGGAAATTTGAATAATACTATTTATCTATTTCCCAACATGTATGTATGAAATCTAGCTGGGGCTGGTCAATTAATGAGTATCCACTATGCAATTGTGCTTCTTCCAATCGATGTAATATTTCTTGACGGGCAACTAACGTAAATGGACCAGGACCCTTGCATCCGTTTCTACGCGTTAGTGATCTGTAAGTGAAATCGTCCCTTATGGTAATCAACCAATTTCTAAAATCCAATAAAGGTTTAAGTTGCGCGTGACCTTCATTTACTAGGCTCGTTATCGATTTGTCTTTCCTTACAACTGTACATGTCCAACAACCGAATCTGCCCTTTCCACATGGAGTGCCTTTCGGATCCCTAATAATTGGGCATTCACCACTTGCTTGCCTATATAATGCCATCAACTTAATTGAGTCAATGCTATTTGGAATTGGGTTGTATGCTACAGTTGCCCATACATCTTCTGTTAAATAATCTATGATCGGTGCGAATATTTGTATTGAAGAATTTCCACTTTGTTTATAATAATGATTCTCTCCCGTCTCATATTCTGTAATCGTCCTATCTCTTTCCAGACTCTCGCCTCTACGAATTCCCAATAAAACCACCTTTTCTTTTTTGGAAGTTGAGTTAAGATATCTATTGATTGGATTGATTCTAAGGCGCTCAGTACACCAACGGAAAATATTAGTAGGAGATGGATAACCCTTACCGATCACTTTTGAAAAATATTTATCCTGAGTCGGGGGTGTAACAATTTTAATTTCTAGTGGTATTCGATATTGTATGGCTTCATCTTGAATGTTTGATAATGTTTTTATCACTAGTTCATGTATAACTGGTTGTACGTCCTCAGAACATTTGAGACAAAAACATGCTTTAGCTAAGAGACACTTTCCCGACCCGAAGTTATTATACTTCCACTGCCTGCGCCTGCAA
>Ga0209777_10004933_pt1 | contig 15616 bp, 13 predicted proteins | sample FrelakmetHBP12HB_FD_187147 | JGI IMG/M metagenome (GOLD analysis project Ga0209777, IMG submission 187147) | Freshwater lake sediment microbial communities from the University of Notre Dame, USA, for methane emissions studies -HBP12 HB (SPAdes)... | ecosystem: Environmental > Aquatic >... | reverse complement strand
ATGGTTCGAAAGATTCAACGAATGAGATTGTGCGCCAATATGCATCCCAGGACAAAAGGGTCCACCTTATCGAGCTTGAGCGCACAGGTAAATCAGGAGCAATCAATAAAGTAATTTTATCCCTGACGGGCGATATCACCGTATTTTCGGACGCCAATACGGAATTTGAGTTAGATGCTGTCAAAATTCTCGTAAGGTATTTTCAGGACAAGGCTGTTGGCTGTGTGTGTGGGAGGCTGATTTATAGAAATCCCGGTGGGGTTATTAGCGGGAAAGGTGAAAGCATGTATTGGCGGTATGAGACAGTGCTTAAAAAGCTGGAAAGCGACTTCGGCTATGTCTGTGGTGCGAATGGTGCCATTTATGCGATCCGCAGGGAGCTTTTTGAGCCGTTGCCGCCGGGTACAATTAATGACGATTTTACAATTTCGATGAAAATCGTGGAAAAAGGGTATCAATGTCTTTACGAAGAAAATGCGGTCGCCTATGAAGAAATCGCGCTCACGATGCAAAGTGAATTTAAGCGTCATATCAGAGATGGAGCGGGACATTACATTGCTATTACGTACCTTCTTGGGTTACTTAATCTGTTTCTTGGGGTAAGGTCGTTTGTTTATTGGTCTCACAGGATTCTGCGGTGGGTCGTTCCATTTATTCTGATAGTTGCATTTTTAATTAATGCGCTAATGCTGGACAAGCCATTTTACCAAGTCTTCTTTATTCTGCAGTGTCTCTTTTATTCCTTGGCGGTTGTGGGATTATGGACTGCCCAATATAAGATAATGCCATTTGTTTTTTATGTTCCATTCTATTTTTGCGGCTTTAATACTGCACTTTTTATTGGTTTTTTAAAGGCAGTTTTCGGCCAGCAAAACACAGCCTGGGAAAGGACAGAAAGAGCGATCTGATGTTAAAGCGTTTTTTTGATCTGATCCTGGCGTTAATTTTATTATTGGTATTTAGCATTCCCATGCTTTTGATCGCGCTAGCTATCAAACTGACCTCCAAGGTGCCGGTTTTGTATTGGTCAGATAGGGTGGGCGTCAATAACTCGATTTTTAAAATGTTGAAATTTCGGACCATGCGAGTCAATACTCCTGCGGTTGCCACGCACTTAATGGAAAATCCTGAAGATTATTTGATTCCTGGAGGAGAGTTTTTGCGTAAATACAGCTTTGATGAACTGCCGCAATTGTTTAACGTATTAAGGGGAGATATGAGTTTTGTTGGCCCGCGCCCGGCATTATTTAATCAGGATGATCTAGTGGAATTGCGCACTAAGAGAAATATCCATAAGCTTTTACCCGGAGTTACGGGCTGGGCACAGGTAAACGGAAGAGACGATTTAGCGATCCCTGTAAAGGTTTCTTTTGATGAATATTACCTCAATCACCGTTCTTTTGCCTTTGATCTTTATATTCTCCTTTTGACTGCGATAAAGGTTGTAAAAAGAGAAGGCGTCCAGCATTAATATTGTTAAAGTCTAGATTGCTTCGTCGGGCTTCCCCTCCTCGCAATGACACTATGTCTGTGTTTTTCCAATTGCTAAAACTATATTTTGCTATATAATATTAGGCTATGAACCTAAAAGAGTTAATTCTTAGATCCCGGCGTTTAATTATCATAGTTATTCATTTAGCTTTGGTAGTTTCCGCCTATATATTTGCTTTCTATCTAAGGTTAGATTTTAAAATTGACAGCAGTTATTGGCAGGTAATTATCAAGACTCTTCCTATGCTCATCTTTATTAAAATGGTTATTCTCGGATACTTTGGCCTCTATTCCGGTTTATGGAGATATGCCAGCGTAGATGATATCTGGAGAATAATTAAGGCGCATGTTTTAGCCACGCTGTTTTTTATTCCTGCGGTTGCTTTCCTGCTTGGTCGGCAGGCAGGTATCTATACTTTTGCTGGTTTTCCCAGCTCAATCTTTATTTTAGATTGTATCTTGAGTTTCTGTTTGATAACTGGGATTCGCTTTGTCACTCGATTATTTAGGGAAAAATTCCTGCCGATTTCAAGAAAGAAACGAAAAAGGGTGATAATTATAGGGGCAGGAGAAGCTGGTGTGATGGTGTTAAGAGAATCAAGGATTAACCCCAAGGCAAATATAGAAGTAATCGGTTTTATTGATGATAGTCGAAATAAAAAGAATCTACGCATTCAAGGTGTAGGTGTTTTAGGAACCCGCAGCGATATAGCCTCAGTTGTTGACAAATATGGAATTGACGAGGTTATTATTGCTATTCCTTCTGCTAAAGGCGAAGTGATCAGGAGCATCATTTCGCATTGCCAAATACCTTCTGTAAAGATCCGAATAGTTCCGGGCCTGCAAAAGATACTCAATGGAGAATTAGAAGTTAAGCCCAGAGATATAAAGCCCGAAGATCTTTTAGGTAGAGAAACGGTAACAATAAACGAGAAGGAGATTAAAGATTACCTGTTCAAAAAGATAATTTTGATCACCGGCGCTGGCGGTTCAATAGGCTCGGCTCTCTGTAGGCAAATAGTGAATTTTAGCCCCAAAGAGGTCTTGTTATTTGACCACAATGAGAATGATGTTTATTATTTAGGGATTGAATTTTTGACAAAATACCCGCAGATTAAATTTAGAACTATAATCGGGGACATAAAAGATATAGGTTTGCTCAAGAGCGCGTTTTCGCTTTACAGGCCCCAGGTTATATTCCATGCCGCAGCTCATAAGCACGTTCCTCTTATGGAAGAGAACCCGGCTGCCGCAATAAAGAATAATATTATCGGAAGCCGAAACCTTATCTACGCTGCGGATCACTACAAGGTAGAAAGGTTTATTCTTATTTCTACTGATAAGGCGGTAAACCCGACAAGCGTGATGGGTATTACCAAAAGGATCGCGGAGATGATTTTACAGTCTAAAGCTAAAATTAGTAAGACTAAATTTATGGCGGTTAGGTTTGGAAATGTTTTAGGTTCAGATGGAAGCGTAGTCCCGTTGTTTAAAAAACAAATTGAGGGGGGTGGGCCCGTAACATTAACTCATCCTGAAGTGAAACGATATTTTATGAGTATTCATGAGGCAAGCCAGCTTGTATTGCAGGCAGGTGGTATGGGTAAGGCAGGAGAAATATTTATTTTGGATATGGGGGAGCAGATTAAAATATTGGATTTAGCGAAAGAGTTAATCGCTCTCTATGGCCTGGAACCCGAGGAAGATATAAAAATAAAGTTTATTGGCTTGCGTCCCGGTGAGAAGCTTTTTGAGGAGACATTGTTAAATAGTGAAAAGGATAAAGCTACTAAGGCGGATAAGATTTATATTTCCCAGTCAGATTATTTTGACCCGCGCGTATTAAGGCGCGAAATAAGAGAACTGGAAAGGCTGGTTAATCTAATGGATGCATCAGGAGCAGTTGAGAAATTGCACGAGATCATAAAATTATGAAGGATAAGATAATTTTATTAAGCGATAGGGCGGCTGAATATTCTCTGTATCTGCTTATATTCTTTCTGCCATTTTCCAACGCAGGTGTAGAGAGTTGTTTTGGTATTGCTTTTTTAGCGTGGATACAGAAGAGGTTATTGGGTTATAGAGTTAAGGGGTTACGGGGCTTGTTTCCTGCTACAGAGTTAAACAAGCCCCTGCTGGCATTTATATTGGTAAATACCTTTGCAGTTATAACGAGCGTTAATTTCATTTCAAGTATCAGGCCATTTTTTTGCAAGGTCTTAGAGTATGTATTTATATTCTTCATAGTTGTAGATACAATTAATACTGAAAAACGTATAAAGAACTTACTGGCAGTAGTAATATTTTCCGCTCTATTCATTTCTGCGGATGCAGCAACGCAGTATTTTAGGGGAGTAGATTTCCTGTTCAGATATCCCGTATCTGGACAACGTTTAACAGCTTCATTCCCAAACCCAAATGGTTTTGGCGGTTGGTTGATTGTAGTAATGTTTATAATCTTAGGTTTGTTTCTCACTAGGCAGCCGAGGAAATTTATGCCTAGGAGATTGGGTTTGGGTATCTTGGCGTGCGTCTTACTGCTCTTGATAGGGCTGACTTATTCGCGGGGAGCCTGGATAGGTTTTTTGGTAGGTTTGATTATCGTTTTCGCATATAAGGTTTTCAGATCATCAAAAAGAGTAAGGGTTCTATCAGCCCTATTGATAATAGTCCTTGTCATTGGCATATTTTTTCTTTTACCTTCTGCCATAAAGGGACGGATAGAGTCAGTGGGGACTATAGGGGGTTCCGGTCTTGTCCGCCTCAAGCTTTGGCAAGAGGCTCTTGGCATAATTAAGGATTTTCCTTTATTTGGAGCTGGCCTGAATACCTATATGGCTGTATCCTTAAAATATTCTATTCCTGGAGGGGGAAATGGTATGTCTTATGCCCACAACAGCTATCTTCAAATGGCAGCAGAGACAGGATTGGCAGGGTTGGTTTGTTTCCTTTGGATATTGGTGAGGTTTTTCAGATTAGAGTTTCGAGCCTTATCATTGAGGGATAGTCCCCTTTGGGGATACTCCCTGGGTTTATTAGCAGGGATTTCTGCTTTTTTAGTGCACAGTTTCTTTGATTGTAATCTCTATTCTCTCCCGTTAGTAACTTTATTCTGGTTTATGCTTGGGCTGGCAGTAAGCATGCAAAGAATTATTTTTCTTTGACAATAGCTTTATTCCAAACAGTTATCGGTTTTATTTTGGTTGTTATTGGGAACTCTATCTGCACTAACTAATTCATCAACTAATAAATAGGGGGAAGTGCGGAATATGGACGAGGGATTAAAAAATTTCATAAAAGCGAATGTAAAAAAGAAAACTTTTCTAGGGAAAATGACAATCCGATTAAAGAGGTGGACTGTTTATTTATTAATTAAATATTGGGTTTTTTGTAAACAATGGCTCAAAATAAAAAGATATGAATTATGCTTCAAGGATTTTTATAAAAATGCTGAAGGCATGGTGAAGATAATTGTGGCTGACTTTGGTAATTACCCCTTGTATAGAAAGAAAAAAATAGGTGGCATCGTTAAGTGCGGTATAGGGAATTTATTCGAAAATATGGCAAAATTTAAAGCAGGAGTACCCTATGATATCATTTTGGCCATTAATTTAGTTGATAACACAGAAGAAAAGAAAGGCGTATACAATTCGTTACAGAAGGAATATCCTTTTATAAAAAAAGTGATTTTCCGAAAAAATGTTGGTTTTGATTTTGGTGCCTATAATGAAGGATATCAATACTTAAGGAGTATTGATTATAAGGGGGACGTTTTATTTATTAATTCTAGCTCAAGAGGCCCATCCCATGGTTACTGGTTATTAAAGTATTTATATTTATTTCATCGGAAAGAACATATCGGCCTATGTGGTATCTCTCTTAATTCACTTACTACACATTTGGAGAATGAGATATTTAAACCTCATGTGCAAAGTTTCTTTATGTACACAAGCATGGAGATATTAACGAAGGTATTCAATGATTCTTTGCCAGGGTCAGATTTAACATCAGGTAATAAAGAAGATATTATCTCTAGAGGCGAAATAGAGTTTAGTCAAAGGATAATTGATAATGGCTATGGTATTTGTTCTACGCTATTTGAAAACTTTGTTTATTATAAAAATTGTGAGTGGGAGATGCCTTTTGGGGATATGAGATCTAATGAAATATATAGACAATTTGCAAATAAAATATAGAGGGTAAATATAATGAATTACGCTATCATTTTAGCCGGAGGGATAGGAAGCCGGTTTTGGCCTTTAAGCAGGGAGTCGCAGCCAAAGCAATTTTTGGGATTATTTTCTGAGAAATCAATGCTTGAACAGACTATCCTTCGAGTAAGCAGCTTAATTGATAAAAAGAATATTTATATTGCTACAAATAAAGCCTACCGTAACAAGATAACAAACTTTTCAAAAAAATTAGGTATTTCTTTCCAAAATATATTATTTGAGGCTGAAAGCAAGAATACGCTGGCGCCAATTGGAGTTTTAACGCACAAAATATATGATAAAGATAAGGAAGCGGTTGTTATAGTTTTGCCCAGTGACCACTATATTAAAAATGAATCCAGATTCATAAAGATACTTGCACAGGCAATAAGCGTAGCAAAAAAAGGCCTTATTGTTACTCTTGGTATAATTCCCGATAAGCCCGAAACAGGGTATGGGTATATAAAGATAAATTCAAAAACCTATAAGGTAGATAGGTTTATTGAGAAGCCCGCGCTGGCAAAAGCTAAAAGATTTATCAAAGATAAGAGCTATTTTTGGAATTCCGGCATGTTCGTATTCAGAGCGGATATTATGCTCCAGGAAATGAAAAAATTTTCTCCCCGTAACTACGGTATCATTAATAAAATTAAGGAGAATAAAAGTCTGAATAAGTTATGGAAAAGATTCAGCTCTCTCTCAATAGATTACGCGATTATGGAGAAAACGCATAAGATGGCTCTGGTCCCGGCTGATTTTGGCTGGAGTGATCTAGGGAGTTGGCAGGCCATAGAGAGCCTCCCTGCCGGACAGGCAGGTCTTACTAAAGATGACAAAAACGGAAATATGTCCAAAGGTTGTTGCGTTGATATCGGGAGTAAAAATACTCTTGCCTGGTCCAGCGGCCGGATTTTGGCTACGATTGGCCTGAATAATATCATTGTAGTGGAGACAAAGGATGCGCTTTTGGTTTGCGCAAAGGAAAAGGCCCAAGAAATAAAAAGCGTAGTTAGGATATTAAAACAACGGCATCTAGGTTAGGAGAGAAGGCAATTATGCATCCGGCATGTGATATTATAATTGTTTCGTATAATCAGCGTGAATACACGCATGCATGTATTGAGAGTATATATCGCAATACGCAGCAGCCGTTCCGTATTATCGTTGTTGATAACGCAAGTGACGTGCCGACGCGCCAATACCTTGCCCAGGAGCATACTGCGGAAAGAATACTTTTGGTGCAAAATGAGCATAATGCCGGATGGGTTGGCGGGGTGAATGACGGATTGCACCGCAGCAATGCGGCGTTCGTGTGTATTATGAATAACGATACAGTGGTGTATCCCGGGTGGTTGTCTGAGATGATCGCGGTTGCGCAGTCGGATTCCCGTATCGGTATTGTTAATCCCCTTTGGAGAGTTCCTAAACGTTATCCTTTTGGCCGGAACCGGTATATTACGTATCACGTTTATCCTCGTCGTGGAACGTATATCCAGTCTGATTGGGCGCGCGGTTTTTGTTTTTTGGTCAAACGCGCGGTAATCGACCGGATCGGCGGCCTGGATACGGCATATGCCCCCGGGTTTTACGACGACTGGGATTTTTCCATGCGTGCCGCGCAGGCAGGGTTTATCTGCGTATTGTCGCTGGGCGCGTTTGTATGGCACCATGTAAGCGTGTCTTTCCGTCCTGCCGTAAGAACTCCGGGCATTAAAGCTATGCTTGCTGCCAAGGGCAGGATATTTTATCGTACGTGGGGTTTTCCGCAGCATATTTTGGTGATTTTAAAACGCCATGAATTACCGGCGAATATTAATTATACAGTTTTGTTGGGCGATGTACTCCGGAAGCAGGCACGAATCGTTGCGGTAGTGCGTGATGCTTTGTCAACGCGGCACACTAATTACACGCAGTTTTCCGGGCCGATGGTTTTTACGAAATCGTTGTGTGTTATCTTTGATAATTTACGACATAGTAAGGCGAAACGTTTTGATTTTATTTTATGTTCTGCCAAGACACGTGATACTTTAAAACGGCTAATTCCCGTGGTATCTGGGTACCGCTTTCTGATTTTTGACGAGTGTGTGGACCGGAAAGTTTTTAGCGCGCAGATATCCGAGTCGATGAAGGAGAAAGCTGAATTATTGATTTTCCCCCGAAAAAGTAGACACAACTAGGAGATAAGGTAGGAATGAATATAGGCATAGATATCCGCTCTACTTTAAAAAAGAAAACTGGGGTAGGTTATTATACCTTAAATATTGTAAATAACTTAGCAAAGATAGATAAACAGAACAATTACTTTCTTTACAGTAAAATCAGGGTTTTTAGCAATAAAAAATTGCCAGTTTTAACATTAGGGAGAAACTTTAGGCACTCAATTAATCGTTTTAACATTAATCCACAATTCCTCTTAAGAAATTTAGATGTATTTTTTACTCCTAGCTTTGATCTGCAGAAACCTAAAAAATCAAGACTTATATTAACTGTTCTTGATGTAATACATAAAAGTTATCCAGAAAGCGGGTACTTGCCTGGAACGATAGAATGTCTAGAAAATAACCTTAAGAGGATTTTGCCTTCAGCAGATGTTATTATTGTACCTTCTTTAATTACTAAGAATGATATTTTAAGATATTATGAGGTTGATAAGGATAAGATTTGCCTCATCTATCCGGGGATTAACGGACATTTGCGGAATGAAGGACTAAGTATTACGCAAAAAGAAGATTTCTTGAAGAAGTATAATCTTTCACTTAAGCCTTTTATCCTTTTCGTAGGTACTCTGGGGCCAAGGAAGAATATAGAAGGCCTGATTAATGCTTATAAAATCTTAAAAGAGAGAAGCAATTTAGAATATAAGTTGGTGATAGCAGGAATGAAGGGTTGGTCGTATGATACAATATTTAGTCTAGTAGAAAAATACGGGTTGAATGAAGATGTTATCTTTACCGGATATCTCGAAGAAGATGAACTGAAAAAATTCTATAAGACAGCAGACATTTTTGCTTATCCTTCTTTTTATGAAGGCATAGGCCTTCCGGTCTTAGAAGCTTTATCCTTTGGATTACCAGTAGTTACTTCTAAGTCTTCGTCAATGTCGGAAATAGCTCAGGATGCAGCAATTTTAGTGGACCCTTATAAGCCCGAAGAGATTGCCCAAGGTATTCTAAGACTAATAAACGACGCAAAGCTAAGGCAGGATTTAAAGGAGAAAGCTTTAAAGAGAGCAAAAGAATTATCTTGGGAAGCTGCTGCCCGAAAGATACTTGAGGTTTTTGATAGTTGTATAAAATAAAAAACAGATAAGAGCTGATTGAGGTTAAGATGAAGATACCATTTTTAGATTTAAACAGTCAAAATAAAATAATTAAGGAAGAGATCGACCTTAGTTTAGGGAAAGCGATTAAGAACTGCGACTTTATTTTAGGTAAACAGGAAATAAGCTTTGAGAAGGAATTCGCCGGATATTGCGGTAGAAAATTCGGAATAGGAGTTAATTCCGGGACAGATGCTTTATTTTTCGCGTTATTAAGTTTAGGAATTGGGCCGGGAGATGAGGTTGTTGTGCCGGTATTTACCTATATTGCTACGGCATTTGCGGTTACTTTTACGGGGGCAAGGCCGGTATTTGTGGATATTGAAGAAAATACTTATAACATAGATGTTAATAAAATTGAGGAGGCGATCACAAAAAAGACTAAGGCTATTATCCCAGTACATCTTTTCGGGCAACCTGCAGATATGCAGCCAATATCAAAGATAGCCAGAAAATATAACTTGAAGATAATAGAGGATGCGGCGCAAGCTCACGGGGCAGAATATAAAATTTCAGAGAACAATTGGAAAAAAGCCGGAAACATCGCAGATATTGGATGCTTTAGTTTTTATCCCACGAAGAATTTAGGGGGTTTTGGGGACGGCGGAATGATTATTTGTGACGACCAGAAAATTTTTAAAAAGTTGTTGATGTTGCGTGATTACGGTAGGAAGTCAAGATATGAACATGTTACGTTAGGGTATAATTCCCGTTTAGATACTTTGCAAGCGGCAATTTTGCTGGTGAAGTTAAAATATTTAGAAAAATGGAATATGATCCGCCGCAAAAACGCAAAGGTTTATAATTGCCTTTTCAAAAATAATCCTAAAATTATCTCTCCTTTTGAAGCCGATTACGCGAAATCCGTTTATCACGCTTATTCCGTCCGGGTTAAGAATCGCGATAAAGTACGCGAGTATCTTGGTGAAAAAAATATCGGCACAATGATATATTATCCGCTACCTTTACATTTGCAGGAGGTCTATAGGAATCTTGGCGGGAAAAAAGGAGACTTTCCGGTTGCGGAAAGAGTTTCTGAACAAATTATTTCTTTGCCTATGCATCCTTTCCTGAAAGAAGCGCAGATTCGTTATATAGCTAAACAGATTGAAGGCTTTCTGTGAAATAAATTTTAGTATGATTATTGATAGAAATAAAATATCTCCATTGGTGAGCATAGTCATCCCGGCTTATAATCGGGCTAACTTATTAAAGAGAGCGATTGAGAGCACCATTAACCAGACCTATAAAAATTTAGAGATTATCATAGTTGACGATGGCTCTTCAGATAATACAGAACAAATAGTACAAGAATATCGGGATTTAAGGATTCAATATATCCGCAATTCTAAAAATAGGGGAGCCTCCGTTGCCAGGAATATTGGGATTAAAAGTAGTAGGGGGGATTTTATTGCCCTCTTGGATTCAGATGATGAATATCTACCCAAAAAGATTGAAAAGAGCCTGCAGGTTTTTAAAAATTCTCCCAAAAATTTAGGAGTGGTTTCTTCAAATTTTTGGAAGAGAGAAGGAGAAAAGAAGAATATCGGTGTTTCTAAGAGAACACCTTTTATTTATTTCGGAGTATTTCGCAAAGAGGTATTTGAAAAAATCGGTTTTTTCGATGAAGAGCTTGAGATATATGAAGACCTTGATTTCTGTACCCGGCTTGTTTGTAAATTCCCTTCCTATTTTATAAATGAACCCCTAGCAATTTACCATTTCACAGAAGGAAGCCGTAGTTTTGGTTCAAATATTAAGAGGCTGATTGAAATTAAAAAATTAATTTTAGAGCGGTATGCTGTAGATTTAAAAGAGAGCAAGCACCGGCTTGCTCTCTGCGAATTTGCCCGCATTAATTACTATTTAGGAAAAGATTTTTTGAGTACAGGCCAAGCTAAGGAGGCAAGAAAGTATTTCTTAAAAGCCTTCTTTGCTTATCCAGTTAAAATTGAATATTTAGCTAAATTCTTAGGAACTTATTTAAATTAGTAAGAAGGGGGGCGGCGCGATGAGGATACTGGTAACCGGCGGAGCTGGCTTGGTTGGTTCGCATTGTGCTGAATTTTTCGCTCTCCATAGTCCTAAAAATAAGGTCGTTGTTTTAGATAATTTGATGCGCTCACAGATTTTCGGATATGATAAGAAATCAGTAGAATTCAACTGGATTTACCTGAAAAAATTCAGGAATATAAAACGAATTAAAGGCGATGTACGTAATGAAAAAGAGGTCAAAGAAGCTATTGGCAAAGGCGTGGATGTAGTTATACATACTGCCGGACAGCCGGGAGTGCCTTCTAGTGTGCGCATGCCCGGAGAGGATTTTAGTATTAATGCTTTTGGTACACTTAATGTTTTAGAGGCAGCACGTAAGAAATCAACAGATATAACCTTTATTTACTGTTCTACAAACAAGGTTTACGGGGAAAATGTAGACAGTATCCCTTTAATCGAAAAAGCAAAAAGATACGCCTTTAAGGGAGTGGTGGGCGTATCAGAACAGATGCCTACGGATTTAACCGGTCATACTCCTTACGGGGTTTCTAAATTATCAGGTGATTTATATGTCCAGGAGTATAGCCGGATTTATAAAATGAAAACCGCGGTTTTTCGTATGTCCTGCACTTATGGTAGCCGGCAATTTGGTTTCGAGGACCAAGGGTGGGTCGCTTGGTTTATTATCGCAGCGCTTTTTCGTAAACTGATCACTATTTACGGAAACGGCAAACAGGTACGCGATATGCTCTACGTAGATGATTTGGTAGATGCTTTTTACCGTTTCATCCAAAGCGATTTAAAAAGCGGGGTTTTTAATATCGGTGGCGGCCCACATAATACTATTTCTTTATTAGAACTCCTGAGCGAATTAGAGACGTTAACCGGAAGAATGCCAAAAGTGAATTTTAAGGATTGGCGGCCTTCAGATCAAAAAGTCTATATTTCCGATACCACTAAGTTAGAAAAGTCGCTGCACTGGAAAGCTAAAGTCACAGTTAAAGAAGGAATAAAAAAATTATATGATTGGACTAGAGAGCATGAAAGTTATTTTCCTTGACCGTGACGGGGTAATCAATAGGTACCCAGGGGATTTTGAATACGTCAAGTCCTGGCAGGAGTTTCATTTTATACCTAAGATAAAGCCTGCGCTCAAAAAACTTAACGCGCGGGGATTTAAAATCTTCGTGGTTTCTAATCAGGCAGGGATTTCGAAAAATATATATTCACAGGAAAGCTTAGACTTAATCACTAAAAATATGCTTAAAGAACTAAAGGATGAGGGTATTGAAATTTCAGAAGTCTATTACTGTTTACATCGTCAGGATGATAATTGTTCCTGCAGGAAGCCTAATACCGGCCTGATAGAAAAAGCTTTGCATAAGCTTAAAAAAGAAGGGCATAAAGTTAAACTGGAAGAGAGTTATTTTATCGGGGATACGATTCGTGATATCGAAACCGGCAAAAAGGCAGGCCTAAAGACTATTCTTGTCTTTTCAGGAAAAGAGAAGCCGGAAAATAAAGATGCCTGGCAATTCACTCCGGATTTTACGGCTAGTGATTTATACGAAGCAGTACAGGAAATCATTCACTAATCATGAAAATTATTGTTACATACGCTTCAGCGGGAAGCGGACATTTTAGAGCGGCAGAGGCTGTGTATGATTATTTTAAAGAAAGAAGCCTTAGCTCCGAGTTAAAATTAGTTGATGTATTAGGGTATTCAAATAATTTATTTAAGAAAGTATACAATTCTGGCTACGTTTTTCTAGTCCGTTATTTACCCATGCTATGGGCAATCGGCTTTTCCATCACCTGTGCTAGATTCATGCAGCCGATTATCAGATGGATATTTTTCCCCATAACCCTGCTTAATACAAAAAGATTTACCAGGTTGTTAATTCAGGAATCCCCGGAAGTTATTATCTCTACGCATTTTTTAGCATCAGAAATAGCGGCGTTTCTAAAAAGGAACAAAAAAATAAATTCAAAAATAGTGACAGTAATCACCGATTTTGGGGTACATCCTTTTTGGATACAGGAGGGGACAGATATTTATATCGCAGCATCTGATATTACCCGCGCGAAACTGGTTGCCGCAGGGGTAAGTAAGGAAAAGATTAAGGTATTAGGCATACCCGTGCATCCCGGGTTTTCAAAACAAGGCGCAAAGAATGAACTTTGCAGAAAGTTTAATATAGAAGTAAATAAATTTACGGTATTGGTATTGACGGGATCCTTTGGTATGGGCCCGTTAGAAAAAATTGTGGAAATGCTGCATCGCGACGCGCAGGTATTGGTAGTTTGCGCTAGAAATAAAAAACTATTTTTAAAATTGAAAAATAAAAATTATCCGCAGGTAAAAGTTTTCGGATTTGTCGATGAAATTTATGATTTTATGTCAATATCCGATATTGTCATCACTAAGCCGGGAGGTTTAACCGTATCAGAGCTTTTAGTGATGGAGTTAGTCCCGATATTTATTTCGGCCATCCCGGGCCAAGAAACAGAAAATGTAAAAGCGTTAAGGATTTATGGTATAGGCTCCTTGGTAAAGAATGCTTCAGATGTAAGAGGTAAAGTCTTAGATTATAAGCTAAATCCGGAAAAACTAAAAAGGGTAAGAGAGAATATCCGGTTAATTAGAAAGCCGAATACGTTAGAGGATTTATATCATGTTATTTGCTAAAGTAGTTTTCGGCATACCTGTCGAGGGCCCCTTCGATTATATCATTCCCGAAAATCTGTCTGAAAAAATAAAAGTCGGAGAGAGGGCCAGGGTGAGCTTCCGGAACCTCGAATTGTCAGGTTATGTTGTAAAACTGACGAAAGAAAGCAATATTAAAAATCTTAAAACCATTCAGGAATTAATAGATGATTCACCGATTTTGGACAAAAACATGCTTTCACTCACTAAGGAATTATCCAATTATTATTGTTGCTCCTGGGGGGAGGCAATCGAAACGGCTCTACCGGAGGGTTTAAGAAAAAGAAAGAAAATACCAGTTCCAATTCTAGAAGCCGCAGCTCTAAAAAAAAACCTCAACTCGGAAATAACTCTATTGCATGACTTAGATGGCCAGGCAAGGTGGGATGTTTATTTAGCCAAGATAAAAGAAACTCTAGATAACCGAAGTTCAGTAATAATTTTACTCCCTGATATTAATTCCGTCTTAAAGGCCAAAGAGAAGATTGAACGCTGCTTAAGTCTTCCAGTTACGCTTTTATATAGAAAGCAGCCTAAAGAATTAGAGGAGTGGCTGAAAATAAAAGAGGGAAGGGTCAATATTGTAGCGGGTACCCGCTCGGCTATTTTTGCGCCCTTAAAAAATTTAGGATTAGTGATTATTGATGAGGAGCAGGATTTCGTTTATAAGCAGGACCAGGTTTCGCATTACCACGCCCGAGAAGCGGCGTTTATGCGCGTTAATATTGAAAAAGCAAAACTTATTTTAGGCAGTACTCGCCCGTCCTTAGAAAGCTTTTATTTGTCTAAAATCAATAAAATTCAATACACGCCTCTTTCCAGGAAAAAAGAATTCCCGGAAATTAAAATTATTGATTTCATTCAATCGAACAAAAAGGATAAACAACAAAATTCGTTTTTATCAAACTATCTTGCTGATTGTATTATCTCTACTTTAGAATCAAAAGGTAAGATCCTTTTGTTTTTGAACCGTAAGGGTTTCGCTACTTCTGCAACTTGCCATTATTGCGGGACAGTTTTAAAGTGCCCGCGCTGCAATATAAATTTAGTCTATCACTTTAAAGAGAGCATATTAGAATGCCATTACTGTAATTTTAAAATGCCGCCACCGGTAATTTGCCCTAATTGCGATCGCGGCTATATCAAATATAGCGGAGCGGGCACGGAGAAAATAGAGAGTGAATTATCGAGGTTATTTCCGCAAGCCAGAATCCGGGAATTAGATAAAGACCACCAACAGATAGATTTTAATAGTGCCGATATATTTGTGGCTTCACAGTCCGTGATCAGAGAAGAAAATTGTAAGTTTGACCTTGTCGGCGTGCTTTCTATAGATAATTCTCTTAATCGCGTTGACTTACGCGCTTCAGAAAAAACCTTTGGTTTATTAACCGGCCTTTTAGGCTTAACTCAAGGAAAAATGATTATCCAGACGCGGCTTTCTCATCATCATTGTTTTAAGGCCTTGGAGAATAAAAATATTGATAGTTTTTATGAGGAAGAATTAAGGCAAAGGAAGGAGCTTAAATTTCCCCCTTATTCACATTTGGCTTTAGTAAAGTTGCGGGGGAGCAAAGATGCAAGGGTGAAAGATTTAAGCAATTCATTGTTTAATCAATGGAGCAGAGATAATAAAAATAAAAGCCTATCGATTATGTCTGTTAACCCGGCGCAGCCAATGCAATTACGCGGTAATTTTTGTTGGCAGATATTGATTAAGTCAGGGAGTGCCGAAAAAATCACCAAATTTTTAAAAATGCACCTGAAGAAAATTCTACATTCTGGTATAATAGTAACAGTCGACATAGACCCTATTTAACCCTCCTCGTAGAAATCCCCGCGGCTTTAGTCCGGGGATGACGAATACGAGGAATTTCTTAGAAAAGGAGGGAG
>Ga0209777_10004932_pt1 | contig 15619 bp, 29 predicted proteins | sample FrelakmetHBP12HB_FD_187147 | JGI IMG/M metagenome (GOLD analysis project Ga0209777, IMG submission 187147) | Freshwater lake sediment microbial communities from the University of Notre Dame, USA, for methane emissions studies -HBP12 HB (SPAdes)... | ecosystem: Environmental > Aquatic >... | reverse complement strand
CGATCTGGGCACAATACAAAAACTTGTCCGGGAACAAACTTTTTTGGTGGAAACTCAACGATCTCCGCAAAAAACAATTTTTATCCGGCAGTGTCCAAAGCAATTTATGATTTAGAGCACCACCAATCACCGTTAACCCCATTTCAGCAGGCAATTGAGCGACTGATCATCAAAAAGGACATCGCAAATCCTGACTATTGGCTACAACACGCAGTACCTGGAAACACGGTTAACGGCACATATGCAGGTATATTGCTGATGCATGCAATGGGCGCAACAACGCTTACAGCAGCAGTCCAGCAATTGGCGGCAAACAAAATAATTAATTATCCTGAAGACTGGTTGGCAAAGGCCGTACCCGGTGGCATCGTTGACGGTGCATATATGCAAGCGGTAATAATTAATTTAGGTAAAATCTTATAAAATAGATTATTAAAATAAGTCCCTTATCCTCCTCTGGGACTTATTTTTTTCCAATTTTTCTGGAAAGGGATGATGTGATATGTATCGAAAATGTAATAATTGGTTGGGGAATAAACTTTCCGACGGATTGTCGTCCATGGAAATGTTTTGGATTGTTGTGTTTTTGGTACTCACACCACTACTAGTTCAACGGCCCGATACGCTTGTTGGCTGGAGTCAATATATCATTTCAGTGTTTTTTCAGGGCGTCGCTTTGCCTGTTTTGGGTGCTGTGTCAAAAAAAGCTGGAGATCGACAGGAAAAGTTGTTGAAGGAAACGCATGACACGGTAATGGATGAACTCGCACAAATAAAAGCCATGCATCAAGAGATACATGGGGTGGTAACGGAAATTTATAATGAAAATAAACAAAAAAAAGAGCCTAATAAGTAGACTCTTTAAATTTTCTTTTGGACAGGTGCACAATATTGCGACTCCACCCAAACCCATCGTCCATAGTCATATATTAAAAATTCATCATACTCTTTTGTAGTTATACCTTTTTGTGTTCTAACTCCATAAACAGTTGTTTCGATTAAACAATCGTCTAAATTATATATTACTTTAAACATTCAATTTCTTCTCCTTCTCATATACAAATTCCGGCCAGGATTGGGCGTTATCTGGCCAATTTTCTCTTTCGTGAAGCTCCCAAGCTTCACATTCTTCTTTTGTTCCAGTGATGCCACCGTGGTCAATCGAACTACAATTTAGGCATTCAATTAATCTTATGCTCCATGTTTCCTCTTTAAATGGGCCTAATTTAACTGTCACGCCGTACATTTTCTGATGGTGACAGTTGTATAACATCCTACTGTCATGTGTTATATCATTATCCCAGTCCATATGCTCCCAGCCGGCTATATCTGGGTTTTTTTTCAAAAGTTCACTAAATTCCTGCTCGGTTAAAATATTCATTTGTCCTCCTCTATATCATAATCATGAATGTATTTTGGCAATTTCAGTTGTGGAGGGCATTCCTCCACCGGTACACGGGCGTAGTAACATTGGCCCTGTACCCCGTTTATTGTGCAGGTGTCGGACATATACTCTCCGACGCCCTTGCACTGCTTCAACAGTGCGTTGTAAGTTTGCTCTTCGCGCTTGGTTACTACATCAATGTCTAATTCTGAGTAATTACCGTAATAAATTGAGATTATTTTCATTTTCATTTCCTCCTTTTCCTTACCCTCTATATTAATTATACCATTTGTGTGAGGGTAAGTACATAGGCCACATGGCCTATTTTTGGTTGTAATGCAGTATGATCTGCCCTCGCTTGCGGTATCCGGTTTTTGCAAAGATGTTGTGCAAGTGAGTTTCAACCGTCCTTTCTGAACATCCAATCACCTGCGCAATTTCGAGGTTTGATAGCGCTTGTGTGGCTATCAACTCGACAATCCGGTCCTCAGTTTCTGTCAGCAGTCGATTATTTTTGCAATCTTTGTTATAACTGGAGAGACTGCATGTATCGCAGTCTCCACCGTTCTGCGTACAATATTTTTTAAGCATCCTTTACCTCCTTCCTTTCAATTTTAATTTTTCTTTTCTTTCATTTCATAATCTTGCTTTCCCCGTCATATCGTGCTTTTTCAACTCTGTTTCCCTTATCGTCCTCATACACATCTATGAGGATTGTTTTGTAGGTTGCATTTCCGCCGTCTTTGTAGTCATACCCAGTAAAGACGCGTGATCCAGTCTCTGTTTTAATATATTTCATTTTCCCCATTTTCCTCACTCCTCCTTTAGTGATAATTTTTCAATATTTTTTCATCTTCTTCTGTAATATCCTCAGCATGCGACCAATGTGCGCAATCAACATTACAGTACCGACTGCAATTTCCATCATGCAGTCTATTGCAACAGGTAGCTAAATAATATTCGCGCGTTGTACTGTCTAAAAGGGCGATAACGTGACGCCCTTCTTTGATAGCTTGGCTAACAAAATTGCTACTATTTTTTCCCATAATTCGCACCTTCCTTGTTTTTAGTTTGCCGAGGGTTGTGACCCGGCTTCCATATTATCGCCAGTTGCCCGGCACCACTCTGCTATCTGCATGATTCCTCCTGTTCCCATTTTTTACAGTCGGCTATTACCTCATCGACTGTGAAAGATGGGTCATACTCATCGACCAACCAATCGAGGCAATCCTCAATTGACTCTTCTAGGATTTCAGGATGTTCTCCCTCAATCCACTCTTCCTTTTCCCAATTACTCAGACTGTTACCGTCTATTGTGTTCCAGTTTGCCGGTAGGTCTGCGATATATCTATTTTCCACTAATAGCCGAGCATTCCTAGCTATATCTATAATGCCGTAGATGCTTGCACATCCAAATATAGCCACCACACAGGATTCTCCTTTTACTGATGACATTGACTGGGATCCTTGTGATGTCGGTCCGAATGTCCATACACTATTCTCGTCGATCTCTACTCCATAGTGCCAGCCTTGTAACTGACTGTTCTTGCATATGCTATTTTTGTACGCTTCGCGGCACTTGTCTTCAATTTCTTCCCTTTTCTCTTCAATGATTACTGACCATTTTATTTTATTCATTTTCATTACCTCCCTTTCCTTACCCTCTATCTTAATTATAACATACACGTGAGGGTAAGTACATAGGTCGTATGGCCTATGTTTGGTTTGATATTTAATACGTAAATGTTTTTTGTTTGTATACAAGAGGGTTGTCTTTGTAGTAAAACCCTCTTGTATACACAAACACAGCATCTATTTCTATTTTGTAATGATAATAAATTTTAACCATTTTAATGGCCTCCTTTTTCCGTCTTATTTTTCAAAGGGCTGTTAGGCCCTTTCCTCTATCCAACATCCTCCAAAAAACCTATGGTATATATTAACATATTTATAGTGCCCATTGCGTTTTACCCTGTATTCTCTGAGTGGTAAAAAAACGTTTTGACATGCTGGATTGATTGTATTGCTTGCAAGTTCTACATACTCTTCATACCCCCTATTCAGCAACCATTCAACCGCTTTGTAAAATTCTTTAAGTATTGCCGCATTCATTTTATTTATGTTGTCACTAAATATATTGCTATCGTGTGAATACTCTGTGAAGTAATTCATTGTTTTTGTACTGAAATCATAATAATTATTTTTTATCATCTTAACGACCACCCTTCATTTTCTTCCTCATATTCTAATTATACCATTATGCTATGTATTTGTACATAGTACATATGGCCTATATTTAAACATGATAATTTATATTAAGCACCCCAAAAACACCCCATTTATTTGTATTAAAACACCCCGATCTTAATTTTTTAGAAGAATATTACAACCTCTAAATTCTAGTAATGGGAATAATTCTTCCCAAAATAGGAAGAGTTCTTCCGTTATGTATGCTTGCCTGGGGTGCAAGAGGTCGCTGGTTCAAGTCCAGTCACTCCGATCAGCTTATACCAAGGGTTTTGGGGTATTACAAATTGTACCAGTTTGCAAAACACCCCAAAAACACCCCACTTTTTTTTGAAATTATATTGACCGGTTTTTGAACTGGATAATCTTAGCTGATTTTTTTGATTTTATTTTTTCAATCTCAAGGTCGATGTTGCCGAAAACATCATCGATTTGAGTTATATTTTCAGCAGTAGAATCATTGATCATGTCGCCATACATATCAAGCGTCTGTGTACTCTCGTCATGCCCTAGAATCGCTTGAAGGTCCTTCAGTGATAGTTTGTTCCGTGTCAGATATACAAAAGTGTGCCTAAAACAGTGCGGAGAGGCCTTTACTCCTGCGTTTTTAGCAAACCTGGCAAGCATAGTGTAATACGTATTCGGAACCATCATTTCTGATTTTGAGTTTGGAAAAATCAATTCTTTATTCTGATTGAACTCATTTTTTAACATTTCTTTTTGTTTTTCCAGATAATAAATTGCTGTATTTGACAAAGGTACATGATGGATTTTTGAACTTTTTGTGTCGCCTAGACCGGCCTTGCTGTTTGATTTGCTTATTATTATTTTTTTGTTATCCCAGTCGATATCGGCCCATTTAAGTGCAAGAAGCTCACCGCGTCGCATCCCCGTAACTAACATGAACCACACTGACCAAATCCAACGACTATGAGTCATTGCTTCAAATATTTTCGCAAGTTCATTAATTTTAAGTGTTTTCCTGGGTTTGGCTTGTTTGATAGGTATTTCTATGTCTATGACAGGATTTTCGGTAATAATTTTATCTTTCATAGCCCTGGCAAATGCAATGTTCATGACCTTTCTGGCATGTTTCATCGTCCAACTACTCAAGCCCTTTTCGTTCATTTTTGCTATTACCATTTGAATATCAAATGATTTGATGCTTAAAAGCTTTCTACTGCCGATGGCAGGTTTGATATGATTTTGGTATATTAGTCTGTATTGATCATAAGTGGCTTTCTTTTTTAGCGGTTTAATATAGACTTCTAGCCACTTTTCAAACCACTCATCAGTTTTATATTTTTCCTTAATAATTGGAAGATCAGAAATACTCTTTACTTTCTCTTTCAATTCTTTCATCGTTTTAGCCGATATTGATCGCTGCTGTCCATCTATTGTTTGCCGCCATTCATACCGACCATCCTTCAATTTTCTGTAACTTCCAGACCCATTCGGATTTCTCTGTTTTGACATATTTTAGATTACCCCCTTTATGCTCATAATAACAAATAATTTCAGAAAAACAAAGATAGATATAATACCTATCTTTGTTTAAATATCTTTAAAAATTAAAGTTTAAACCTAATTGCCTGGCCTTCACCCCATGTAGTTGGTTTATATATCAAAATCAAATTTTTGGCGTCTTTTGGCTCCTGGAACACTACATTCCCCAGAACCCGACCACCGGGTACAAGCTCTCCAAATTGCAATATAGGATAATCTGAAACGCACAGAAATCCATGGTTTATCTGTCCTTCACTGTTTTGCATTTGGAAATAAAGTGGGTTATAATCTATATTTAATTCCCCAACATTTTTTATCGAAACAGATATAACAACATATTCCTGCCCTGGATCAGCAGGGTCGTTACTTATTTCGCCCAAACGCTCGATTCTAAAAATATTAACAATCGTATCATTGGACTGTACTGGTTCACTTGCCGAAAAATACTTCAAATTGATGCTTGTCGGAGAATTGTTGGACGCGCCTACAACGCGGCCCAGCATTGTTGTGAAACAGAAAAATAAGAAAACGGACAACATAACAGTACTTATTTTGTGCCGTATAAACCAATTTTGTAATGGCTGCCTGCAATTGAGGCAAAATCTTGCTCTTTTATCTATGTCCAAACCGCAGTTTTTACATATCATTGCGCTCGCCTCCCTTTGATCTATATTTATAGTATATACCAAAAACTAGCAAAGATAAAGACCTAATTTGGGTTAAATATTTGTTAAAATATGTCGATATATTAAATAGAAAGTAGAAGTGGTGTTAGTGTATATCAGGAAAAGAAAAGGAAGGATTTATGTTTATTTACATTTAGGGCTGTTATGGATATATAGATACGAAAAGAATGGCAAAATATATATAAACCTGGATTACAAAAGTAATTAAATCCTCTTTTTTAAATCTTTAAGCTTATCAATTAGAAAATCTATTTCTTTGTATATTTCTTCTTTTGAGGTTATTATTTTTTCTATATCTTCCTTGTTGTAACCCAATAGATCATTTGGAGATACATTGAAATATATAGATAATTTTTCTATATATTTTTTGTTCATGTTCCGTGTTTCGTTCTCGAGCCTACGGTAATGTTGGGGAGAAATATTTAGATATTCTGCTATTTCAGGCACTGTTTTGCCACTATTTTTTCTTATAAAATATAAATTATTCATAAGCTAAATAATACCATTATATGATGTTTTGTACAATAACCAGTATGGAGCATTTTTTTGAAATTAGAACCTATTTAGAGATATGCAGATTTAAATTTAGATAAACGTCTCCAATTAAGTTCTATGCATTTTTACATTTGGCACCAATTAAGTTAATCTTAAAATATACCCTAAATCAACATAAAAAATTAAATCTTCGACAACATAAAACGACAATTTTCAAATCTAATAGGGAGTGGGGGTATGTATCCAAACTTAAGGGCCGAAATGGCTAGACTTGGTATAAAACCAAGTGACATAGCAACAACATTAGACATCTGTTACAAATCTACACTCCAGAAATTAAACGGGGAAACGCCTTTCACTTTGGACGAGGCGCAAAAAATCAGAGAAAAACATTTTAATTTTGTTTCAATGGACATTTTGTTTAATAAGGATTAGGGGGTGTTGGGTGTGTCTAGTTGTGCAGATTGTATTTTTTCAGTCGATGATGGCAAAGAATGTATCAATTCTTTGCGCTCAAATCAAATCAGCAAATTCGAATTTACCTCCACGACAATTCCGAGCAATCTTTGTAGTTACTACAGGTCTGCAAATCAAACGGCAAAAGCAATCAACAGTTTTATGACAGTTTTGCATTATTTGAACGTCAAATATGAAAGGGAGGTTGAGTATGAAGAGCGTTGTACAAAGAATCAGAATATATAGAAACATGACGCAAACACAATTGGCTGAAAAGTCGCATGTATCAATTGTGACTATCAGATTGATTGAAAATGGGAAACATGTTAGATTAACTCATTTTTGCAAGTTGGCTAATGCTCTTGATTTTCCGGTCAAGAGATTATTACCGGAGGAATGAGACCTTTGACATGCCAGGGGTGTGAGTTCCTTAAAAAAACAAAAGGTCGTAAAGAGGCATTTCCGCACGATGAATGGGCATGTAATTGCGGAGATACGCGGATTATTGGAGGTATAAAGGAAAATATCAGTTATTATTTAGGCCCCTATACAAGCTTTCCGTATGAATATGTTGGGAAAAACGGGAGGATATGTATAAATGACTCTATCTGTTATCCAGTACCACATATATCTTGTCCAAAAAAAAAGAGGAGGAACAAAGATGAAAATTAATTCATTTAAAATTGAAGGGCATTTTAGGCAAGGCGATGTTGGCCTTACTAAAACAGATAAATCCACAAAAAGACTTACAGAAATTATGCCAATGAATGAAAGGGTTGTATTGGCGCTTGGTGAGGTCACTGGCCATCACCACAGCATAGACTTGCTGAAAACCCCAGGTGTTAAATTATGGAAGTTTGATGAGAACGTCAACATCCTCTCAATACCAGCAGGTGGAGCGACTATCGAGCATCAGGAACATGGTTCAATATTCATCCCTGAAGGGGATTACGAAAGTCACATACAGATAGAATATGACCCTGAGGGAAATAGAAAGGTCACGGACTAGGATGATGGGAGGGATAATGAAATGATTACCGAACTAACTGATACCCAAACATCCAAGTTTGGGGAATATGTTAAAAAGTGGATAGATATAGGTCTATCCACGGAACCTATTGATTTTGAAAAATCAAAAAAAGCAGTGATAAATGTATATAAGTATGGTGGGCTGAAACCTCCTAAAAATATTGTTTATTGTAAGTCTCCATTCACCGCGATCCTCACAATAAATATTTTACAAAAAATAAAAATTTCGGTCAGTGATTCGGTCAGTAATTCGGTCAGTAATTCGGTCAGGGCTTCGGTCTGGGCTTCGGTCAATGATTCGGTCAGTGATTCGGTCAGGGATTCGGTCAGGGATTCGGTCAGTGATTCGGTCAGGGATTCGGTCAGGGCTTCGGTCTGGGCTTCGGTCAGGGATTCGGTCAGGGATTCGGTCAGTAATTCGGTCAGTAATTCGGTCAGGGCTTCGGTCTGGGCTTTGGTCAGTGATTCGGTCTGGGCTTCGGTCAGTAATTCGGTCAGTAATTCGGTCAGTAATTCGGTCAGTGATTCGGTCAGTGATTCGGTCTGGGCTTCGGTCAGTGATTCGGTCAGGGATTCGGTCAGTGATTCGGTCTGGGCTATAAAATTTAATTTTATTGAATCGGTTCTGGAAGGACAACATAATGCAGGGTTTTTGTCATTTTATGGATATATGCGCAACGAGCTGAAGTTATTAAAAGAAACTGAAAAAATGGAAGGTATAAAAGAATTAGCCATGACATCGGGGTGGACATACGCATATAAAGACATCTGTTTTGTATGTGATAGGCATATAAAGTTAAATAAGGATGAAACAGGTAAATTACATAACGAAGGCGGTCCAGCTGTGGAATATCTTGATGGTTACAGTATTTACGCCTGGCACGGGTTGAGAGTACCAGAATGGATTATATTGCAACCTGAATTAATCACCGTCGACAAAATTATAAGCCAGCAAAACGCGGAGATTAGACGCGTTATGATGGAGAAATTTGGGCGTGACAAGCTGCTGTCATTGCCTGAATGTAAGCATATACATTCAGATGATTGGGGCGATCTGTACCATATCGGCACGATCAAGGATGTGAACGACCAGCCATATGCATTCCTTAAGGTCGTAAACAGCACCCCTGAGCCCGACGGACATTCTAAAGACTACATATTGCGTGTCAACCCGACACTCACGACAGCACGTGAGGCATGGCTGAGTACATTCCCACGTATACCAAACTTCACCCCGGCCATTGAGACGTAAGGAGGAGAAAGCATGAAAATAGAAAAATTATCCATAAAAAATTTCAAGGGCATCGGAAACCTTGAAATTAACACGAAAGGCAAATCCATCAAGGTATACGGCGACAATGGAACCGGCAAAACAACAATATCTGATGCAATTAATTGGTTACTATTTGGTAAGGATAGCCAAGGCAACTCAAAATTTGCCTTAAAACCTCTTGACGAAGATGGTAATGAAATACATTATCTGGAAACAGAAGTCGAGGCTATAATAACCCTAAACAAGCCGATCACACTTCGAAAAACGTTTAAAGAAAAGTGGACACGCAAAAGAGGGACAACCATTGACTCGTTTGATAGTCACACGACTGACTATTATATTGACGACGTGCCAAAAAAAGAGAAGGAATTCCAGGAATTTATCAACAACCAACTCGACGAAAAACTTTTCAAACTTCTTACAAATCCGCTAGCTTTTAACAACCTGCATTGGGAAGAACGCAGGAAAATTATGCTGGACATTGCTGGGGATGTGTCTGTTGACGAAATCATAGACTCAAATCCAGATTTGGAGAAAATCCGACAATTGGTCATAGACAAAACAGTTGGAGGTGCACGTGCGATGTTGAATTCACAGAAAAAAAAGATCAATGCCGAGCTCAAAGAAATCCCTGTCAGAATCTCTGAGCTTAACAATTCGCTCCCGGTGCTGCCTGAGTCAGTTGATTTTGATGGATTGAATCAAGATAAAACAGATATGGCATTAAAAATTGAAATTCTACAAAAACAACGAAATGTTATACAAAAAAATCTCGATGCCGACAAAAAAACCCTGTATGACATCATCGGTGAAAATCAAAAGAAGATCAATGAACATAGGGCAAAAAAAATTGAAATCAACAGTGGAAATAAATTGAATCTGCTTGAAATCGAGTCTTTGCAGGGGTTGATAGCATCCAACCGCAATTACATCGATGACTACAACAGCGACCTGAAAAAATACAATGCCGAAATTGAATCTATTGATAAAGAATTACACCAACTACGCGAGCAATGGAAAGTGAAGGACGGTGAGCAATTTGACAAATCTACTTGTATTTGTCCAACTTGCAACCAAGACTATCCAGAATCCCAAAAAGCACAAATACATCTTGATTTCAACAGCTCGAAATCGTTGATGCTGGCCGATATCACAAGGAAAGGTCAGGATTTGGCCGACAACAGAAAAAAATATGATAGCTGGATATATAGGACTCAACTGGATAACAAAAAAACCGAGGATGCGATCGCGGAATTACAAAAACAAATCAGGGAAAAACAAGTATTTATCCAAGAAATCGACACATCAGAAATCGATAAGGAGATTGGCAAAATCGAGTTAATCGTCGTGCAATTGAGAGACCAATTATCAAATATCAATGTCCCAGAATCAATTAAAACTATCGATGGCGAAATCAAAGAACGCCAAACCAGGGTTAATGAAATAGACAAAATTGTAGGGTTGAAAGAAATCTACACCAAAACACAGTCACGCATCATGGAATTGAAGGAAAAGGAAAAACGACTCAGCCAGCAATACCTGGACATCGAAGGTAATGTTTTTGGAGTCGAAAGCTTTATCAAAACGACCGCCGAAATGCTCGAAGGAAAACTGAATTCTATGTTTGAAAACATAAAGTTCCAATTGTTTAAAAAATTGATAAATGGGGGATTAGAAGAGACTTTTGAATGCTTGGTCGGCGGAGTACCTTATAATTTAGGATTGAACAACGGGGCTCGCATCAACGCCGGTATTGAGATTATTAACAAACTGTCTGGACATTATGGATTTCATGGCATTTTAATCGTGGATAATTCTGAGGCTGTGACAAAACTACAGCACACAGACAGCCAGGTCATTGAATTGATTGTGTCAGAAGAAGATAAAACGTTGAGGATTGTGTAAATATTTAGCTGAGGGGGTTTAGATTTATGTCGATTGAAAGAAAACTTGCAAGACAGACTATTAAGGCAAAAAGAGGTAATAAAAAAGTATCATTTAATACCCTGTGGATGCGTTACCAAATTGAAAAATATGGCAGCAAAAAAGCAAAGGCCTTGAACGTTGTGGGTAAGGGAATAGCAACCCTTACCAGACGAATAAAGATGGCTGCGAACAGTTAATTGGAGGATTTAAGTTATGGATTCAACACAAGTACTAAAGGCCTTGGCAAAGAGGCATACGATAACCAACAATGATTTTTTTATAACCGAGGTAAGAACTGGGGCGTCATGGACCGCGAAAAACTCTTATTTTATTATGGATGCAATTGCAATACGCAAAAGCTGGACAAAACCTTGTGTAACCGCTTATGAGGTAAAGGTGAGCAGAGGGGATTTCCTGCGAGACGAGAAATGGCCTAGATACTTGGATTTTTGCAATGAAATGTATTTTGCATGCCCAGCTGGAATAATTCAGGTCGAAGAATTGCCTGTTGAAGTTGGATTGGTCTATATTGGTGAAACTGGAGCAATTAGAACCATGCGGAAAACAGCATACAGGAAAATTGACATACCAAAAGAATTTTATATACACGTGATATTTTCTCATTTGGATGGCGATAGAATCCCATTTTATAGTAATAAACGGCAATGGTTTGCAGATTGGGTTGTAAACAAAATAAGTAACACTGAATTAGGCAACAAAGTAAGCACTAAATTAGTATACGAGCTTAGGATGGCAGCGAAAGAAATAGGAGAGCTTAAAGCAATTGAATCCCGATACAATGAAATTGAAAAAATACTTAGGGATAATGGACTTTTGAATAGATATTACGTGATGTGTTTGGATGATGAGTTGAAAGAATTGAAAGAAAAGGGTAAAAATGGAGACGGTAATGGGAAACGGGACAAGGATATCGTAAACCAATTAAAGGGTATTATACAAAAATTAGATGTATGAAATTGGAGGTTGATTAATGGACAGAAAAACATTTATAAAATTATTATTGCTACTAAGAAAATATGTCTCGCAACCCACAATACGAGACGTATGTAAACAAATCGAATGGTCGGGAATGTATTGTTGTTGCCCTTGTTGCGGTGCAGCTGGTATGGACGCAATTGACGATGATGGGGAGATTATCGTCCATAACAAGCACAATGATGGATGCGAGTTGCACGATAAGATTCAGAATGATTAAAAGGAGGGTTAATTTTGACAGTGTTATCGGAAATGATAATTGAGAAGCTTAAAGAAAAAGGGGTGGACCCAAACACTTATAAGGGTTTGGGAGATATTGGACTAGCTAAATTTTATGGAAATATAATTAAATCACATAAAACAAAAGAGGCATCCTCGAACCAGAAACATGGGTATGGTTGTGGATGTAAAGGATGTAACGGGGATTGGCAATAATAGAAATTTATCTTGGAGGTAAGATGTGAAAATTTACTTTAAATGGCAAGATCAGTGGATTGGGCACTATAGAGACAACAAGAACCATATCTCTTATATATGTCTAATTCCATGTATTGTATTAGAAATAAGAATATTTGAGAATAAAAAAAGAATTGGAGTGAATTAATAAAATGGCAGAACAAAAAGTATTAATTAAACAAGATGAACCAAAAGAAACTATTTATGAATCATCAGGTGAAACAGTTACATTAACAGCTGAAACAGTGCGAAAACACTTGGTCAGAGGAAATGCTCAGGTAACGAATACAGAAATAATAATGTTTATGAGTTTATGTAAATACCAACAACTCAATCCATTTCTCAATGAAGCCTACTTAATAAAATTCAAGGAAGATGCGCAAATAGTTGTAGGTAAAGAAACTTTTATGAAACGTGCAGAGGCTTGCGAATATTACGAAGGTTTTGAAGCTGGCATAATAGTTGAAAGAAATGGTGAAGAGGTCGATCTCGAGGGATGTTACATGAGATCGACAGATAAATTAACCGGTGGCTGGTCTAAAGTTCATAGACGTGATAGAAAATATCCTTTTATATCCAGGATAATGCTTTCTGAATATCACAAAGGACAATCAACATGGAATAAAATTCCTTCAACTATGATTCGCAAAGTTGCGTTAGTTCAAGCTTTAAGAGAGGCATTTCCAAGTTTTCTTGGAGACATGTATGACAAAGATGAATTAGTAATAAATGAAGTTGACTTAAAAGTACTTGAAGATATTAGCCAAAATGCCAATTCCGAAAAGATTGACATTTCAAACTCAATCGATATCAATAATACGAGGGTTGATCTTGGAACTGGTGAGATATTGTCTGAGAAAAAAGAGCCTGAAAAATCCAAAAAAAAAGAAATAAATGAAGAGGATTTGCCAGATTGTTTGAAAGGGGTGAAAAACCCTGGCTTTTAAGATAATTTAAATGTTTATAAAAGAAAGGGGCGATAGAAATGTTGGAAAAATTAATGAATTTGATTGGTAAAGAGGTAACAGTTGAGTTTGAAGCTTGTAGTAATTGTGTAAAAATTTACAATCAAAACAAGCTAATACAAGAAAATACGGAAAAACCTGGCAGATGCCCAAACATGAAAATTTATCACCAAAGCGACAGATTAATACAGATAGATGAAAATAAGGCCACATTCGAAAACCCTTACAATTCAAATTACCACGGGATTGTGTTGGATTGGATTCATCCAGAAAGAATTATAAGTGTAACAGAATGTTAATTAAGTGCGTTTCATCATCAAGTTCTGGCAATTTTTACATATTAGAAGGAGTAAAAGAGATTATTTTAATTGAAGCCGGCATCCCGATTAAGAAAATTAAAAAGTCTCTTAAATTTGATTTTAGTAAAGTTGTTGGGCTACTTTGCTCCCATTCGCATTCGGATCACTCAAAATCAATTAAAGATGTTGCAAGGTTCGGGATTAATATATATCTAAATCCAGGCTGTAAAGAGGTTTTGGGGGTTGAAGGACACAACATAAACACAGTAAGCCCATTGGAGGAACGGGATATAGGGGATGAATGGAGGGTACTATTTTTTGATACGCAACATAATTGTATTGAAAATGACCCAATGGGCTTCCTAATTTTGCATAAATTGACAAATAAAAAAGTATTATTTGCCACGGACACATTTTATTTAAGGTACAAATTTCCAGACCTAAATTGCATCATGGTTGAGGCAAATTATGATCGAAGCATTTTGGAGCACAACGTTGCAGCCGGAATAGTACCAACTGCAATTCGAGACAGAATAATAACGTCACATTTTGAAATTGAAAACTTGAAAAAATTCTTCCGGGCCAATGATTTAAGCCGACTTGAAAAAACCATCTTGCTGCATTTGTCTGACAACAACAGCGACGAGGCAAAATTTAAACGAGAAATTGAGATAGTGACTCGCAAGCCCGTATATATTGCAAACCTAGGGTTTGAAGTGGGATTGTGAAATTTTGAGAGGAGAAAAAATATGTTTCAATGCTGGAGATATGGAGGATGTATTTACAATTGCAATACAACGGGTTTCCATAATTGTGGTAGCTTTTACATAAATTTCATAAATAGTAAAGTTGAAGAGAAAATTATAAAATGTTTCAAGCGAAATAGGGACGAATACCCGGAATATTTGAAACTTATTAAGACACATTATAATCCAGGATATAGAAAATAAACTTGAAAATCCATGGAAGGTTAATTGGGAATTTAATTACCAATTAACTTAAACAAATTTTAGGATGAATGAAGAATGATGAACAGAGAAATAAAGTTTAGGATATGGTCTCCGAAAATAAATACCATGCTAGGATGGGACGATGTTAAATGGATGATGTCTGAACTATTACTTACGGAAACAGAAACAAACATCCCTATGCAGTTCACAGGGATGAAGGATAAAAACGGTAGAGAAATTTACGAAGGGGACATTATTTATGGAACGCCAAATATGCTCAAAATGGTTGTTGTGTGGTATGACTCATTTTGGTGTATAAAATACCTAGATTGTGGAACTGAACATATCGCCATATATGGTGATGATAGTGTGTCCACTCGAATTGATTCCGAGGTTGAAGCTATCGGCAATATATATGAAAATCCTGAGCTATATCAAGAATAATCTAGAAGTGGTGTTTTTGTTTTGGATAAAGGATGGTTTTAAATGTCGCAGAGAAAGTTTTGCAGCTACCTATAAGAAATTGAAACGAGGAGTATGGGATGCCAAATAGGATAATTAAAGAATCGATATGCTGGAGCGAGGACATAAATAGCTTAAAACCGGATGAAGAGATATTCTTTTACAGGCTGATAGTTAATTGTGATGATTACGGAAGGATTGATGCAAGACTTAAAATGTTAAAAGCGAGATTATATCCATTGCGAGAGAATATGAAATTAAATGATATTAATAGATATTTAAAAATATTGTCTGATAAAAATATGATCATCATTTATGAATTGGATGATGTTCAATATTTGCAATTAGCAAATTGGGAAAAACATCAACAAATCAGAGCTAAATGGAGTAAATATCCTGCGCCTACTGATGTTGGAGTTGTTTTGATATCATCTGATATCAATTGCAATCAAATGATTGCATATGTCCTCGCGAATCCTAATCCTAATC
>Ga0209777_10004931_pt1 | contig 15622 bp, 16 predicted proteins | sample FrelakmetHBP12HB_FD_187147 | JGI IMG/M metagenome (GOLD analysis project Ga0209777, IMG submission 187147) | Freshwater lake sediment microbial communities from the University of Notre Dame, USA, for methane emissions studies -HBP12 HB (SPAdes)... | ecosystem: Environmental > Aquatic >... | reverse complement strand
ATATTTGCTGCAGTGGCGGGCCATAAAAGAAGCCAGGAATAGGGGATGCAGGATTTATAATTTTTGGGGAATCGCGCCCGATATTGAAACTGAATCTGACGCCCAAAAGTCAAAACATCCTTGGGCAGGGCTTTCGCTGTTTAAAATGGGTTTTGGAGGCTATAAAAAAGAATATGTTAAAACTCAGGATTTCATTATTTCAAAAAAATATTGGATAAATTATATAATAGAAAATATCAGAAAAAGAAAAAGGAATTTATAATCGTTGCATATGAAGAGCCATATAAAATCAAAAATCCATAGAATAAAGCCTAAAAAATCTATATTCGCCAAGCCGTGGTTTTGGATTGTTCTCCTGCTTTTAATAGTCGTTTCATCTGCTCTTTATTTCTTGCTATTTTACTCTGGCATTCAGGTTAAAAATATTATAATTTTGGGTAATCAAAAAGTTGCAAGCAAGGATATCGAAAATTTAGTTTCCGGCAATATTAATAATAAAATTTTAGGCATTGGCATCTGGGAGGTTGATTCTAAAAGTATTTTTTTAACTGATTCTGATAAGTTGAACAGAGAAATATTAGAAAAGTTTCCTATGATAGAAAATGTTACGATAGCTAAAAACCTACCGCAAACATTGATTTTAAACGTGGAAGAGAGAAAACCAATCGGCGTTTTTTGCCCTTCTATGGGACCAGAACAAACTGATAACGCCTGCTTTTCAATCGATGGCAACGGAGTTATTTTTGAACCATTAGCCGCGATACCGGCCGGTACTACCATTGTGCGGCAAGTATTGGAAAACAACCAAGTTTTTTCCGGAGAAGAAGTTATAGCAAAGAATATAATAACTGCGATTTATAATATCCAAAAAAATCTGAAAGATAATTTTCAGATAAATTTAGAGGAAGTGCTGGTCACAAGCCCGTTAAGATTAGATGCAAACACAAATGAAGGTTGGCATATTTATTTTGATTTAGGCCCAGATTCCGATATTAACTCGCAGCTTACAAAATTAGACATGCTGTTGAACGGCGGAATCTCCGCAGACAGCAGGAAAAACCTGCGATATATCAACCTGACACCCGAAAATAAAGCAATTGTCTGCGATAATAAAACCTGCATTAAGTGATAAAAGTTTTAAATCATGCACCCTTGTCATAGAGGGGCTTTTTTATTGCTTCGGCATGCTAATTGTGGCAAAATTAATGTGAAGGAAGGGTATACGTTAAACTATTGACAAAATAGTAATATTAGTGTATTATAAAAACATGGATTATTCTGCAAAAGAGGGCATAATTGAGCATATTTTTGAGAAAGCAAAGCAATTCATTTTGCCCTCAGAAGACAATAATTATAAATCAAGATTTTTACAAAGCAATGGATTGTTCTATTGCGTTGTTTTGCTTTTAGCTTTAAAAATTACCACAGCTTTAATTCCGATTAATATCCCGCATAATATATTTTTCGCCGATATAACAAAATCGGCTCTTGAAAATTTTGTTAACCAGACAAGGCAATCTCTGGGATTAAAGCCCTTATCAGAGAATGCAAAATTAAACCAGGCAGCTCAGCTGAAGGCGGAAAATATGGTGCAAGATCAATATTTCAACCATACCAGCCCCAGCGGAGTTTCGCCATGGTTCTGGTTTTCACAGGCAGGCTATAAATACAAATATGCAGGTGAAAATTTGGCGATTGGATTTTATGATTCACAGGAGGTTTATAACGCCTGGCTTAATTCTCCATCGCATAAAGCAAACATCATAAATCCTAATTATACCGATGTCGGCACGGCAGTGCTGAGCGGATTCGGCCAGAACAATACAATTGTTGTTGTGCAGGAGTTTGCAAGCCCATTGCCGGCTAAGGCAGTTACGGTAAATAATAATCAAAAACCAGCCGCGGTTCAGCCGGCAAAAAATAAAACAGCTGAGGCTGTTAAACCCGCGCCAACTATTGAAGCGCAAAATACGCAAACTGCGGCAAATGCCGACACAAATGAGAAAGTGTTGTCACAATCAATAGAATCGCAAAATTCTATAGAACCCCAAAAAGGAAACAGCGCAAATAACGTATCATCAAAACTATTGAATTTTGCTTTATATAATTATGACGGGTTGTTGCAGGATATTATTTACGGAGTATCCCTTATTGTGATAGGCATCCTGCTTACATTAATATTTTTCAATTTTCATATCAGTTTCAAAAAACAGCTTGTCTTCAGGGCGGTTCTTATCTTAGTATTATTGTCTGCGGCTGCGTTGATAAACAAGGAAACGATAATTTCATTAATTCCGCACCAGATAATTATATGAACGGATACAATACAAAAAAAATAATAAAAGTGGCTGTATTGATATATTTGGCAAGTTTTCTGATTATAAACTGGAACGATGTTTCCTGGATTTTCAATTACAAAGAAGTTTCAGGCCTGGTGGAGGACTTTTTTAATCCTTATCCAACCATTGATGCTTCCACTATGAATGCATATTTTTATCCAAACCATTCACCCGCTAAAATTTTGCCAGAGCAAAATTTAGGAGTGCAAGGCCAAAATACCACATCTCAGGCGGTATCGGATGTAAAAACAAATTATACAGATAAACAAAACACGCTTGAAATTCCAAAAATATCTCTTTCTGTTCCGATTATTTTTTCAACAAGCACCGACAAGACTTCTCTTGCAAAAGACCTTGATCAGGGGGTGGTTTATTACCCCGGTTCAGTTTATCCCGGACAAATAGGCCAGATTATAATTTTAGGGCATTCAGCTCCGCCAGGCTGGCCGACAATAAAGCACGATTGGGTTTTTACAAATTTAGACAAGCTGTCAGCAGGGGATACCATTTCAATTGACCTCAATAACAAGCAATATACATACGTAGTCAAACAGAAGACGATAATCCAAAGGGGCGCAGATGTCCCGACAGACAGTTTGTCCGCCAATAATAATGTTCTGACATTAATCAGCTGCTGGCCACCGGGAAAAGACTATCAAAGGATAACGGTTGAGGCAGAACTGGTTAATAATTAAATCACTATTGTTTATCTAAAAGCAAAACTCAGGCTCTTCGCCTGAGTTTTGCTTTTAATGCCTTCCAGGTATTGAGCCTTCACCGTACTAGTTGTACTTTTCTTATGAAAATTATACAAAGTTTAAAGATTTTTATGTTAATTTAAGAAGGGTGTTTTAGGACTGTGAGGACTTGACAAGTTTAATTCAATATGCTATCATCATGGTAGTGAGGTGGGCCATTGTGAGCCCCCCGGGATGGACAGAAGGGGGCTTCGAGGCCCTTGGGAAATTGAGAGGAGGATGTCATGAGACAGTACAGACAGTACATTTCCATTTTGGTGCTCGCTATTGTGGCGAGCTCGGCGATTTCCGTGTCCGCATTGGACGTGGAAGTCAAGTTCGAGGCGGTGGCGGCGGCCAGTAGGGCGGTAGACCTGATGACGGTTGCTCCGATTGCGAGCGACACGCCCATGGTGGGCGCACAGTTCGTGATCGCAGTCCGTTTCGACGCCGACTTCAGTATGTCGGTGTTGAACAGCTCGAATGTGTCGCAAGTTCTTGGAGACGGCAAAACCGTTGCTAGCTTTAAGAACGATCAGCCGGATGAGGCTGGCTACTCGGTCGGTCGAACTAGTTGGACTCCGACGGCCGTTGGTCAGTACCATATTCACGTCGTTCCAGCCGATGGAACCGCAGCGATTGACAAAGCTGCATTCCAAGTGATCGCAGCGCCGTCGGGCACAGTGGAAAGACCCAAAGTGAACAGTTTCATTGTGGGTTCCGCTATCGTCAGCCAGCCGGTGAACATCGCGGTTGGGTACACTGCCGATGCTAATGCAGCCGTTACTTTCCGGCTTGACAAGGAAAACGGCACATGGACGTCGGTGACAGGAACGGCTGGGGCGTTTAGTATAGCCCCCACGTTTACCGTGCCCGGCACCCATACGATAGAAGTCAAGGTAGTAAATCCCGATGGGACGAAACTGGATGCCAGCGACACTCCCGCCAGCAATAGCTTCTACGTTGCTGCCCCGACTTCGCCGGTGAGCCCAGTAACCGTCACTCTCGTGGATGACGGGACGCAGTTCCTTATGACAGTTGGAATGTTCGCAACCCTTACAGTAATATCGCCGGGCGTGCCCAGCTCTATCACTGTTGACTGGGGCAACGGAACGTTTGTTGCCCTAGAGTGCGGCTCGACTATGGGCGTTGTATCGTATATTGTCCATCAGTTTGGCGCGCCGGGGACGTTCACGGTGAGGATCCAAGTCGTGGTTAATGGCCAGACAGTCGTGCTGACCAAGACAGTGAAAGTGGTTGCTGGGGTGCCAATTATCGTCGTTCGGCAACCGTTCCCATTCCGCGGGAAAAACCTTGGAGATATTCAGTACATGTCTCTCACGGGCCGGATTCTGAACCCGAAGGATCCAAACGATCAGGCCTTGTTCCAGCCACTGGGATTGAAGTTTACGGAGTCTCCGACTCCGGATCGCTTCAATCCAAGGGCGCGAACCTTCAAGGTGCAGTCCCTGGATCGTTGGTGGTATTGGCGATGGTAGTAAGTGTTTGCGCGAGTTGTGCGCGAGCAGGCAGTAAGCGGTCAGTTTGTATGGTTTAAGCTTAACCATATAGACTGGCCGCACTTTTTTTGCACAATTTTACACTTTTTTATATTTACTTAATAAATAATATTAGCGAAATGGTGAAGGGTTGATTTGTAATTTTTTTTTTGTTATTATATTTGTATGAATAGTAAAAAAATAATTTACATAGTTATTTTGGTTGTGTGTTTTATTGCCGTCTTCGGACTGGGAGTTTGGATTGGAGTTGCAAAAGTAGCTTATCATGTGCCTCAGCCGGGAACCATTGATTTTTCCCTTTTTTGGGATGCTTACAACAAGCTCCAGCAAAATTTTATTACTCCTTCAAAAATAACTGACCAAAAAGTAGTTTATGGCGCGATAGAGGGGATGACAAATTCATTGGGAGATCCTTACACTGATTTTTTTAACCCGGACCAGGCTAAAATGTTCCAGCAGAATCTTTCCGGGTCTTTTGACGGCATAGGGGTAGAAATCGGGATCAAGCAGGGCTTGCTGACAGTGATTGCTCCGTTAAAGGGCACTCCCGGGGAAAAAGCAGGATTAAAATCCGGAGACACAATTGTAAAAATAGACGGCCAGGACGCCACAAATATGGCGTCAGATGAGGCGGTAAGTTTAATCCGCGGACCAAAAGGAACATCTGTGACATTGACTGTTTTGAGGGACGGCTGGAATAATACAAAGGATATTAAAATTACAAGGGATACAATAAAAGTTCCTTCAATAGAGTGGTCGCTTAAGAATGGAGACATAGCTTATGTGCAAATTTATCAGTTTGATGATACGCTTTCTTCCGACTTTGAAACAATCGCCCTTAAAATTTTACAAAGCCCGGCAAAAAAAATAGTATTGGATTTAAGGAATAATCCGGGAGGATATCTTAATGTCGCCCAGGATCTTGCCGGATGGTTTTTGCAAAAAGGGCAAACAGTGACAATTGAGGATTTTGGAAAAGGAAAACCGCAGCAAACATATAAGGCAGATGGAAATTCCGACCTTGTAAACTATCCGATAGTTATTTTAATAAACCAGGGATCGGCTTCGGCGTCTGAAATTTTAGCCGGCGCGCTGAGGGACGACAGAAATATAAAATTGATCGGAACAAAGTCTTTTGGAAAAGGATGCGTCCAGGAAGTTGTAAATTTAAGAGGGGGGTCGTTTCTCAAAGTAACTATTGCCAACTGGCTGACTCCGAAAGGCAACTCAATTTCAGATGTAGGATTAACCCCCGACATAAAAGTTGATATAACAGACCAGGATATCCAACAAAAAAAAGACCCGCAATTAGACAAAGCCCTTGAAATAATAAACAGTTTAAAGTAGAATACAAATATTAAGGTTAATTATAAAAATCAAACATGAAAGTGATTCTCTTACAAGACGTTGAAGGTCTTGGCAAAAAATACGAAATAAAAGAAGTTAAAAATGGCCATGCAAGAAATTTTTTATTTCCAAAAAAAATAGCCAGAGCTGCAACCAAGCAAGCTTTGAAATGGCTGGCTGGCCAAAAATTGGTTATAGAAAAAGAAGCGGAAGAAGATTTGAAAAAAGTGCAGGCCTTGGCTTCGGGCCTCGATGGGTTGGAATTGAATATTGTGGTAAAGGTTGGAGATGAGGGGCAACTTTTTGAATCAATCAATAGCCAAAAAATTGTCGAAAAGTTGAAGGAAATGGGGTCTGAAGTCAAGAAATCACAGGTTAAGCTGGAAAATCCTATTAAAGAAACCGGAGAGTTCCCGATAAATATAAAATTAGACCATAATTTAGAGGCAGAAATAAAAGTAATAATAACAGCGGGGCCGGAAGCAGCATCTAAGGATGACCTCGCAGAAGAGTAAAAACAAAAAGCCACGGAAGCGTGGCTTTTGTCCTATAAAAAAATAGAAACTAATTACTAATTATAGAAATTACTGCTGTAATTTATATAATTACGGCATTCGGTCGCAGTGTAAAAATATTTAATATAATTACGTCGCTCGGTCAGAATGAAAATAAATTTTCACTCTTCCCTCACTTGTAATTATAAATTTTCCACTGCTCCCTCATTTGTAATTATGAAAAAATATATTTTCGTCGTTGGCGGAGTGATGTCGGGCGTTGGCAAAGGAGTGGCCGCAGCATCAATGGGTAAAATTTTAAAAAGCAAAGGATTCAGCGTCACGGCAATTAAAATCGACCCCTATATCAATGTAGACGCAGGGACAATGAACCCGACAGAGCATGGGGAGGTTTTTGTTACCGAAGACGGCGATGAATGCGATCAGGATGTGGGAAATTACGAGAGATTTTTAGACGAGAATATTTACAGCGATAATTATATGACTACCGGCCGGATTTACCAGACGGTAATTAACCGCGAAAGAAATTTGGAATATGGAGGGAGATGTGTTGAGGTTGTGCCCGATATTCCCAACGAAGTCATATCGAGAATTAAAAAGGCGGGCAAAAAAGCAAACGCAGATTTTGTTTTAATTGAAATCGGCGGAACAGTCGGCGAATACCAGAACCTTCTTTTTTTAGAAGCCGCCAGAATGATGAAATTGCAACACCCGAAAGACGTGCTTTTTGTTTTGGTCAGCTATCTGCCCATTCCTCATTTCCCAGGAGAAATGAAAACCAAGCCGACCCAGTATGCTGTAAGAAGCCTGAACTCGGCGGGAATCCAGCCGGACATAATTTTAGCCCGTTCAATGGTGGCCCTTGATGAATTAAGAAAAAGAAAGATTGCCGTTAACTGTAATGTCACTCCTGGCGACATCATTTCTGCGCCCGATGTTGAATCAATTTATGAAATACCGGTGAATTTTGAACAAGAGAATTTGGGAAATAAAATTTTGAAAAAGTTTGATTTACATTCAAGGAAAAAAGACCTGAAAGACTGGAAAAATTTTGTCAAAATCATTAAAAATCCCAAGAAGACAGTCAAGGTGGGAATTGTCGGAAAGTATTTTGAAACAGGCAGCTTTACCCTGATGGATTCTTATATATCGGTTATCGAAGCCATAAAACATGCAGCTTATTCTTTGGATGCCAAACCGGAAATAACCTGGCTGTCGGCGGAAAAATATGAAAAGGATGCCGGGGCGGTGGCTGAATTAAAAAAGTATGATGGCGTAATAGTTCCTGGCGGATTCGGGAACAGGGGAGTAGAGGGTAAGATAAAAGCTATCAAATTTTGCCGGGAACACAAAATACCGTTTTTGGGATTATGTTTTGGCCTTCAACTGTCGGTGATAGAATTTGCCAGAAATGTCTGCGGAATCGAAAACGCCAACTCAACCGAACTTTCCAAAGACTGCACGCCGGTCATCGATTTTATGCAGGAACAAAAGGCCCTATTGGCAGATAAAAATTACGGCGGGACAATGAGATTAGGAGCTTATGATTGCAAACTAAAACCAAGGACTAAAACTTTCAGTGCTTACGGAAAACCGAATATTTCTGAGCGCCATCGCCACAGATACGAGGTAAATAACGAGTTCAGGGAAATCCTAGAAAAAAATGGGCTGATTATATCAGGAATTAATCCCCAGAAAAACCTAGTGGAAATTATTGAACTTCCTGGTCATCCATTTTTTATCGGTACCCAGTTCCATCCTGAATTTAAATCAAGGCCGTTAAAACCCCACCCGTTATTTAAGGAATTTGTAAGGGCGGCGATAAAAAACCAGAAATAAAAATAAAACCGCCCGTCCCTATGGGGCTCAGGCGGTTTTTTCGTAGGATTCTATTTTGTTTTTCCGAGCTCGACTGAAACTACCTTGGCTATCCTTCTCGATCCGTTAAAAAGTTTTTTAGATTTTGAAGAAAATTTGACCACGCCGTCTTTCATCGCATAAATAGTGTCATCAGAACCTTTTTTCACATTTTTGCCTAAAAGATATTTTGTACCGCGCTGTCTCACAATAATCATTCCGATTTTAACCTTTTGTCCGGCTGAGATTTTAATTCCAAGCCTTTGAGCGGCCGAATCTCTTCCCAACCTGGACGAACCTCCTTGTTTAGTTTTTGACATATCAGTTGTTTGTTACTAATTATAAATCTTATGTTATCAGAAATAAGAGACTTTGTCAAAGGCCATTTTAGTGATATAATGCTATTTATAATAGTCGCGCTTTTAATTTTGCTTGCTTTTGCATCAGGATATATAACTGCAAAATACCAGTCAAAAGAGCCGATACAAATATTACAAAAACAGTAACATGCAAAACATTCCACAGCACATAGTTTTATTTCCAGACGGAAACAGGAGATGGGCGAGGCAAAGGGGCATAAACACATTGGAAGGCCACAAACAGGGATATAATAATCTTTTGGATTTTTCTGAATGGTGCAAAAATAAGGGAGTGAAAGTTCTTACGGCTTTCGGCTTTTCAACTGAAAATTGGAACAGGACCAAAGAGGAAGTTGATTATTTAATGAAGCTTTTGGAAAGTTGCTTGATAGATAATTTATCCAAGTATGACAAAGAGGGGACAAGAGTGAGGGTAATAGGGCAGCGTGAAAGGCTGCCGAAATCATTACAGGAAGCCATTAAAAAAACAGAGGAGGCGACAAAAAATAATTCAAATCTTTTTCTAAATTTAGCGATAAGTTATGGCGGGAAATGGGATATCTTGCAGGCGGTAGAAAAAATTGTTGAAGCAAAAATTCCGGCAGATAAAATTGATGAAAAATTATTCGAAAGCTATTTATCAACTGCCGGATTGCCCTCGCCTGATTTTATAATAAGGGCCGGCGGGGAAATGCGCATGTCGAATTTCGTCTTATGGCAGGCAGCTTATTCTGAGTTATATTTTTCCCCGAAATTCTGGCCCGATTTTACTGAACAGGATTTAGATATGGCCCTTGCCGAATTCGACAAAAGATCGCGCCGTTTCGGCAAATAAATCGTATTGTGCGACATATTGACCCGGACTAACAGTCCGGGTTTTAGGTTGACTAATAATTTATTTAAGATAATATAACAAATCCAGAGTAATTCGACATTTTAGCGATGGAGGAAAAACCCGTGAAACCAATAGGATTTTGGATTGCGACCTGGTTCGGATCGGGATTGCTCAAAGGTTTTCTCAAGATTGGTGGCGGAACATGGGGAAGCATCTTTGCGCTTCCTCTTTGCTATATACTTCTGAAAGATGTTTCAGGTGAGCCCTTGGGTGCGAAGTTTTTCGTCTGGGGTGCAGCGCTAGTGGTAATCTTTGCGCTAGGGATTGAGTCTGTGCCCGTGGCTGAAGGTTTGCTTGGAGAGCGGCCAAATTGGCGCGGAGAATTGAAGCGCCATGACCAGTCAGAGATCGTCATAGACGAGGTTTGGGGAATGCTCATAACCTGCGTTCCGCTTTTACTTCTTGAATTCAAGTCATATTGGATCGCTCTAGGCTTGGTTCTCTTGTTCTTTAGAATATTCGACATGGTGAAAATTCCGCCTACGAAGTATTTCGACCGCAACCCGAAGATGGAGAATGCCTGGGGTGTAATGCTAGACGATGGAATGGCCGGAATTTATGCCGCAATCTGCGTTGGCCTCATTATTTGGCTCTTCAAGCTGTAATCTTGAGGCTTTTTTGTTTCTGAAATATTCATGGAAATTAAAAAGCGAGGGTGTTTCTCGCTTTTTTAGTTGATACTAATTTGTTTTTGACAGTACTTTAGCCATTTCTAACCATTTTGGTACTCTTGGGCGATTTTTGTATTTCGCGGACGATTTATGTATTTCTATGAGCGTGCATATGTCATTCTTTTTCCAGCTGGCCAAATATTTTCCTTTATTTCTCTGAATTACCTCGACTCCTTTTGCCCAAAGCTCAAAATCTTTTTTCTTTTTATCCGACAGGGAATTTTTTCTGAAGAACGGCACGATATTTTCCGCAATATCGCCGATTTTTTGCACAGAGAATCTTGCCTGGTCTTTTGAAACGGTGACTTCGCCGCAGCCCATCTCATTTTTAATTTTTTCCAAAATTTTAACATTGTCTTTCGGGGAAGTAACTATAAATTGCGCCTTCCATCTATAGTAAGTGGGGGAGTTGGTCCTTTCATGCCTCGTGTCTTTCCTGAATTGCAAGTCAAAGCAGCCGTCATTGTTTACCAAAGTCACAATATTAAAATTTTCTTTCGCCATATTTTTTGATTTAAGTTTGTATATTTTTATTATACTAGATAATTAATTGTGCGACAAGCATAAACCCGAAAACTTGTCATTATGCGACAATAGTGCGTCAACACTGTTGTATATTGTGCGACCCATTGTGCGACATTTTTATTATACCTCCTAACAAATCAGCAGACACTACTCGTTGACAAAAGGTAATAAAACTATATAATATATATGTTCAGCGGGCGAACTCGCTGAATTTAGTTCTTTCCATCAAGCAATAAGGAGTGCGCATTCATGCTGAGCAAATCTTTAGCGTTTGCCAATTATGACCATGGGCATCAGGTGATGTCCTTTCCAGAATTTCCTGTTTTCCACGTTTTTTCAACCGTCTTGGCTGGCGAGCAGTTTGGGAACATGTCGCGCAGATGGGCCAAAGAGGCGGGAGACGAGGCTGCGGCTGATAGAAACGTAGCCGCTTTTTTCGAGCTGGTCGGGATTTCAGCTAAAAACCGGGTTCACATGATTCCCGGGGTGGGGAACATGATCAAGGTTGTCACCGAGAAAAACATCACAGATATTATTGCCGGCGGAGGAACGTTTAAGTGCGATGGCTTAGCGACGACCATGATCAATATTCCGCTGACGCTCTGCTCGGCAGATTGTTTGCCGGTAATTTTAGGATCGGCAGACCCCAACTATCAGTTTTGTTGCCTTCTGCATGTCAGCAAGAAAAGCTGGAAGATCGGGATAATCCATATTGGAGTCGAGGCAGTGCACATGCTCCAGCATGGAATATCCACCAGCCGGATTGTGGCAGCAATAGGCCCGGGTATTGGGCCATGCTGCTATGATAACCTGGATTTGCGCGAACAAGTGCGGAAACAGCTTCAGGAATATGGATTAGCCGAGGACAATATTTTGGCAGATGAGAAAATCTGCACATGCTGTTCGAGGCTTCCCGGATCAGAAGAATATATCTTTCCTTCGCACCGCCGGGCTGAAAATTGCGGTCAAGAAGGAAGATTTCTGGCACTCGCTTGTTTATAAGACAGGGTTTGGCAACTGCCGAACCTATATCGCATTAACCACATGCGATTTTTTTTATATTTTTAATATATTTTTATTGTGCGACAATATAGAAAGAATGCAGAACCTATTTTCGTGGTAGAATTCAAGCATGGATAAAAGAATAATCGCGCACCTGGATATGGATGCTTTTTTCGCTTCAGTTGAAGAGGCTGCCACGCCCGGCTTTTCGGGAAAACCCATTGTTGTCGGTTCTGAAATAATCAAGGGCATAGGCAGGGGAGTCGTATCCACTGCAAACTATAAAGCACGGGAATATGGCATTCATTCAGCCATGCCCATTTCATTTGCATGGCGCCTGTCAGAAGAAGCCAAAAAGCAAGGCAAAGAAGGGGTCATATTCCTGCCCGTGGATTTTGAGCTATATAACAAGGCTTCTGATAATATCCTCCGCATCATTAAAAAGTATTCAGATGATGTGGAACAGGCGAGCATTGATGAATTTTATTTTGATTTAAGTTTTTCCGGAACATTTAAAAAAGCCGAGGCTATCTGCAAAAAAATAAAGGAAGAAATAAGTAAAAAAGAAAAGATAACTTGTTCTGTCGGAATCGGTCCCAACAAGCTTGTCTCTAAAATTGCAGCCGGAATTAATAAGCCGAATGGGATGCTTTCAGTTGAGGAAAGAGATGTACAAAGCTTTCTAAATCCGCTGGACATAAGGGAGCTTCCCGGGATAGGCCCTAAAACCGCCGAAATCTTTTATAAAAGGGGCATCCGGATCATTAAAGACTTGAATAAGCTTTCCATAGAAGAACTGAACGAAATGCTCGGTAAGCACGGGGAGAAGATATATTGGAAGGCCAGGGGAATCGATGACGACCCGATTACTGAATATCATGAGATAAAATCTATCGGGGAACAAACCACTTTTAATCAAAATACGCTGAACGCCATAATAATTTACGATAAGATGAAGGAATTATCCGGCAATATTTTTAAAAGATTTATAGAAAGCGGATTTCTTAAATTTAAAACTGTAACAATTACCGTCCGCTTTGCTGATTTTGAAACAAGAACCAGTTCCAAGACTTTTAAAGAGGGGATTGATATAAATAACGAAAATAAATTCGAGCTGGAAATTCTGAAACTAATGCTGCCTTTTTTGGATAAAAGGAGTAATCCAAAAAGCAAATTAATACGCCTTGTCGGCGTAAGATTAGAAAAAATGGTAAGGTAACATTTATTATGCGACACTTTAATAATATATTTACAAAAAATGGAAATAGGGCTAACATAAATTCGTTTGGCAGTTGATACTGCTAAATTCTGTACCTTTAATTACAGCCGCATTTTAGGAGTCACATCATGGAAACGCAGGAAAAGAAGTTCCGGTTGGCCACAGGCGCATGGGTAGCCATGGTAACACCTTTTTTGAAGGATGGGAAAATAGACCGGCCCGGCATCGCCAGGCTGATCAGTTTCTTCGCTTCAAACAATGTGTCCGGAATTGTTCCCATGGGAACAACCGGTGAAACCTCGACGCTGAATGAGCGCGGGCATCACCTGGTGATTGTTGAGTCAGTCAGGCTGGTCCATGAAATTAACTCCGACAGGCAGGAAAAGTTGGGCATCCTGGCCGGCTGCGGGTCCAATTCCACCAAAGAAGCCAAATCCTACGTTGCTTTGGCCGAGGCTTCTGGTTGCGACGGAGCGTTGATGGTTGATCCTTACTACAACGGGCCGTCTTCCTTTGAGATCGCCCGCCATTACTACGGGCCGATTGCCGCGCTGCATCCCGATTTGCCGATTGTGCCCTACATAATTCCGGGGCGCACGGGCTGCGAGCTTTCTTGCGCGGACCTTGGAGTTTTGGCGCGGCGCTATCCCAATATCTGCGCCGTGAAGCAGGCAACCGGAAATATGGATAAATTCCGGGAGACGCGCAGTATAACCCCGCCGGATTTCCAGATTTTTTCTGGCGATGATGACATGACCTACCAGATGATGCACGAAACCAGCATACAAGCTTGTGGCGTCATCTCGGTGATTGCCAACATCGCTCCGGCTGCAGTGCAAAAGATGTGCCAGCACCTGCTGCATGGAGAATTTGAAATGGCGATCGCGATGCATGGCAAGCTCGCGCCATTGTTCAAGCTCGTGACGGTTTTCGCCGATCGCGATGTTTATATTCCAGAGGTCGGCGCCGAAAGAGTGGCGCACAAGGTCAAAGACAAGTTCCGCAACCCCGTGGGCATCAAAACCATGATGCGGATCTTGGGCATGCCAGCCGGCCCGTGTCGCGAGCCGCTGGGGAAAATGACTCCGCAGGGCATGTGGCAGGTTATGCATAGCCTTCAGGAGGTTCAGAAGAGCAGCCCCGAGATTTTCCAGCCCATCGCCGAGTTCTTCGGGATTGATGTCGAGAAAAGATTGCGCTATCCCGGATTGATCAATGGCTTTGACGAAGAAAATATGGATTTGTCATAGCTCGCGAGTCAAAAACCCCGTAATCGCAAAGCTAAATAAGCCAAGCGATTGCGGGGCTGTTTTATTGTGCGACAATTCGGCTTCGCTCAGTGCAGGCAGATTGTATCAAATAAAAAACTGGCTTTTCGGGTCAGCTTTTTTTGTCCGGATCGCTGTGGAATTGATGGTGGATGTCGCGGAGGCGTTTGTTGGTTACGTGTGTGTAAATCTGCGTTGTGGCGATGTTGCTGTGGCCAAGAAATTCTTGGATGCTGCGCAAGTCAACTCCTTGGTTTAATAAATCTGTTGCATATGAGTGGCGCAAGGTATGTGGGGTGGTAAAAATCGGAACGCCGGAAAACAGGGCGTATTTTTTGACCATTCGTTCAATAGATCTTGGCGTGAGCCTGGCATCTGTATCATCTTTTTTATCCCTAAAGTTTATAAATAGGGCTTTTTGATTGGCATGCTTAACATCGTTTCGTATTTCAAGATATTTTCGGATATAGTTTAAAGCTCGTTCTGAAAAATAAACCACGCGAGGCTTGCCGCCCTTGCCGATAACGCCCAGCTCCATATCCTTTTTATCTTTTAAGCTATTAAACTGTTCAAGATTTAAGGATACAAGTTCGGCAATTCTAAGGCCGGTTGAGAAAAAAGCCTCCAAAATGGCCCTGTCGCGAGTGCTTATATCGTCTTTAGGCTCAATAGAGGCTAAAAGCTTGCCAATCTGGTCTAAAGTAAGGAATTTTATGCTTTTTGACGCTTTATCTGGCTTTGAGAGCGATATTTTGTCCGGAGGCAGTGAAAGCACGTCTTTAGCCACAAAGTAGCCTAAAAAGGCCCTTAAAGCGATTAAATAGTAGTTCTGGGTGCCTTTAGACAGCAATTTGCCCGTAGCCGGGCTTGGGGTCCTGGAAAGGTATAATCTATAGGCCCAAATGTGGTCTGAGGTCAACTGATGGGGGAGCAGAGAGCCTAATTTGGCCTGGTCTAGCCAATTAAAAAATTTCTGCAGATAATTTTTATAATTTTCCTGCGTATTTTTTCTCAAACCTTTTTCAACTTCACAATAATCCAAAAAGTCTTGTAGATGTTCTTTTATTGGCTTTGATGATTTTTCCATGTTTTAGAAGTGGCCTCCCTATATATGTCGCTTTACCTACATTTTGCGACATAGTCTATATATTAATAATAGCCGTCCCCTAAGCCCATGTCAACCCCATAAAATCCACAGCCTGCCTAAAAAGACGACCTAAAGTACAACTTTATTGGCCGGCTGAGGTTTGGCAGCTTTGCGCAGATTCCGGATGGAGAATGCTGTTTGTAATTCCGGAAAAATAATTTCCAATTTCTTTTCCAATGTCAGAAAAAATATTTTGTTTTGTTTGTTCGGCCTTGTTTTGC
>Ga0209777_10004929_pt1 | contig 15626 bp, 43 predicted proteins | sample FrelakmetHBP12HB_FD_187147 | JGI IMG/M metagenome (GOLD analysis project Ga0209777, IMG submission 187147) | Freshwater lake sediment microbial communities from the University of Notre Dame, USA, for methane emissions studies -HBP12 HB (SPAdes)... | ecosystem: Environmental > Aquatic >... | reverse complement strand
AGCGGAGGAATTTGCGTCCTCCTAGTTAGTTGTTAGAAAAAAATGAGCAGTTTTGAATCATACTCAGGATTAAGACAATTGGAATTACTTCCTCTTGTAAACTACAGCTTCGATACTGGGAGAAGTAGAGCATCAAGACTAGCTGAACATCCTGAAGATACTATATTGTCTACCACGACCATCTCCCTAGTTGCCTTCAATCGGGTTTCTCGTTCCCCTTGGCCAATCTAGTCTCTTCTTTGACCTTTCAGTCTATCTCGTGAGTTAGTTCTGGTGAATGATTTTCCTCACAAGCCCCTAGATCTTTAGTCTAGGGGTAGTTGACATTCTTTATGTTTTTGTTTAAGCATGATGCCACCAACTACAAAGTCTATAATAGAATCCTGCAAGAATTCCAATGACAATAAAAATTACACCAAGCTCCGCATTGTCTTTTGAAAACAACATAAAGAATCCAATAATAATACCAAGGCTGGCAAGAAGATTGCCAAGCTTAATACTCTTTTTTGTATTCTCAATGTAAACTTTCCGTTGCCCCATTAGCGCCTTCTTTCGATAGCTTCAATGGCTTGCTCCATTCTGGAGCAACCAACTGGGTTAGCAGAATGAATTTTGATTTTTGGTGGGATATAACCAATCGTTGCTTGTTGCTCCTCAATCCAAAGGAGAACATCATATCCAGTCTTATCCTCTTCCCCAAGATCATGATCAAGAGAAATCTCTTCAATGTGTCCATTATAGGATTTGAGAAGGTGAATCATCTCTTGATAGTTATATGCTCTAATATATCCTGAAGGAGCCTCACGAATATCATCCAGAAAGATTTTCATCTAATCTTCGCCAAGGAAACCGCTAGATCTTTAGTCTAGGGGTAGTTGACTCCTCCAATCCTTTCCAAATAATTTTTCATATTCAATTTTATAAAGATTTAGAAGTAACTTATAGAATTTTTTACAAGACTTTCCATATTTATTTTCATCGCGCAATTCATGTAATGCTTGATAACTAATAGAATCTAACCATGTATCACAGTGAACCCCTGTTTTATCAAAAAGTGGGCAAGTTCTACAAGATCTATATTTGCGTTTATGATCATAACAATAGCCACACAAATCAATTGTATCTTTCCAATCACAATTTAAAAATCTATTGATAAGGTTTTGTTTATTATACTCATGCCAATGCAAACAACTAATTAAAGATACCATTAACTCTCTATAATTATAAGGGACCACATTAAAAAACATATTTTCAATTATGTCTATATGAGCAAACCCATCATAATGGCAACCTTTTAATTCTTTAGAATTATAATATTCAACCCACCGAGCCCATACTTCTTTATTAGATGTGTTCAAATTTTTCCTCTTTCAAAAGTTCTCGAAATCTATTTGTTCACCGGCAATTATAACTGTTGGAACATTTTCCACTAAAGATATTTCGCGACCATAATTATGACGTACCTCAAACGAATACGTAATATCATTAATATTTAAAAAGAAATGTTTTCTACTTGCATAAGGCTCCTCATTCGTTAACATAAATACTTTCCATTCAATTTCTTCTTTTAATTGAGAAAGAAAAAGAGACTTTCCAGAATATGAACAACAAAGAAGATTTCTAATTTCTTCTGCCATCTCCTCATTATCATAGTCAATTGTTTCTAAATGAGATGTTTGAAATACATATCCTGTTCGAGGAGATATCGCGAATATTTCTCTACGATTATCGTAAGTTATATAACCAGTATTAACAGAAGTTATTCCTGCATCTAAAAGAATTTGTTTGGCCTTAGCAGCACATCTTTCAGAATATTCATAATGCCTTTTTTGTAATCGATCATATAAAGAAAACATTCTTTCTAGTTTTGTTTTCATTTTCAATCCCCTTGATAAAGGGTAGCTAGTTCTTGGTAATAAAAAAGAATTTCTTCCCATTCTTTCTTATTAATATTCTTAGGGAATTTTACAATAAGACTTTGATATCTTTCAAGCGCAAGATTAATATAATGCAAGAATTCTTCAATTGCTTTTTCTTTAGATGTGAACTTATGTATCGCGCAATTTATACAATGAATTTTAAATATCTCTTTCGTGTGAATATCTTCTAAAGTATAATTATAAAGTTTAAATCTTCTATCGAAATCGTCTAACTCAACTTCTTGAACAACACATTTATTTAATTTCATTTTAGGCAATGATGAATCAAAGTAATAAATTTCTTGCCCTACTTCAAACTTTTCTTTTTTCTTTGTCATTTTTTCTCAAGTGCGGATAGGCACCCTCAAGTTTTAGAACTTGTTTAGACAATTTAGTTTGCTCTCCAACATAAGAAACATATTCAATAAAGTCTCCATTAGAAACCCACATTGCTCTTTTTTCTATCCGACCTTTTTTAGATTTACTATAGTTAATACGATAAGCTTTATATCTGTAGTTAACAAATATACCAACTTCTTTCGTATCAAATTTTATAGCAGTTGTTACTTCTGTACAAACGGCAGGACCCCATATTGTTTCAATCCAACAACCAGGGTAAATGTTTTCTTTCATGATTGCCTTTCTTTGTCTCCCCGACTAGATTCGAACTAGCATGAACATGCTCCGTAGGCATGTCCTCATCCATTTGAGGCACGGGGAGAGACGGGGACTCTGCCGGTATACCGGACTTGCCCCGTTCTCTAAGAGAAGAGTCTTTCTCCTAGAAACTATCGACAATTATTAGTAGACTCACCAATTGCCGTTATTACTTTCAATCCCAATTTTCTGGCGAAGGATCAAGCGGCATTACTTTTTACCCAATGACAATGCAATGGCCCCAATAACAAGAGCCATTGCTCCAATACCCAAAACAAGTGCAAGCCCAATCCACAATGGACACAACACCCAAAGCCATGACCAATTAATAATTCCGGTCAACTTCAAAACAATAAAAACAATTGTCAGAAGTCCACCAAAAGTAATACCACCAGAACTTTTGACCGTAACTTTCTCAGACATTTTCTTTTCTCCTCACTGGCAAATCAAACATGTCCATAGAGTTTTCTCATATGATGTCCCAGTGTCTGAATCTGAAACACTTCCGCTGTCAGACTCAGAAGCACTACCAGAATCCTGCACAGTTCCTGAATCAATAGTGTCAGTTGTTCCAGCATCACCCTTGCCACTATCAACAACAGAATGATGTGGCATAACTTCACCACTACAAGAAACAAACAAGGCGAACAAAACGATAATCAATTTTCTCATAATACTTTCCTCCATTTAAAACATTAGTGCAGTCTCGCCTGCAATTGAACGTACTTACTTTATAAAATAATTAATAACTATTGGTCCAAACAACATTATAATAATTATTATTGACATAGGAATGATATAATATTTCTCACTTTCCTCCACAAAATTGCCTTTTGCAATGATCACAAATTAATGTGGCTCGCTTATATCTGTCAATGTTCATGTTTAAACATCTAGGACAAAACCAAATATGAGGCTTACAAGGAATCTTACCTTCATAAGCCATGACTTTAATCTCTTCTTGTCGAAGCTGTTCTTGATATTCTTCTGGCTTCATTAGAATTCTTTCTTCAATTGTTTGATTTCGTCAATGGTTAATGTATCAGGATTAAATCCTAAAGCTTTAATTAAATTTTTAAAGTGTTGTAAACGTTCAGTTAAAATATTTATCTGCTGCATTGCCGTATTTTGTAAAAGGAAAAAGTTTTTCCTATCCTCTAATGTTCTTGTACAGTTATCACATTTCCAGTCGATAGACATTGTTTTACCCCTAAATAAGATATAAATTCATAATGTTTATGTCGACTGCTTTAAACCATTTATTCAGCCATTACAAGAGAGTCTTCGCCTTCTAGGCGATTTCTAATCTCTTCCTCTTCTCTTACTTTTAATTTCTCATCTGTGATTATATATCCACACATCCAACATTCCCACTCTCCCCTTTCAGAATTATGAATCACTGTATTATATTCACCACAATCAGGACAGCGTTCCATTTTTCATCCTTTCAATCCTTCAGAAACTCGTGCCGCAATGTCTTCTATAGTCATTGGGCTTTGCCAATCAGTATCTTCCTCTTCAGGTTCTGAATTTGTTACTTCATAATTTGCAAAACTAGAAGTTCTAGGAACTTGAATGTTAGTAATAAAAGTCTTATTAGGATCAAAATGATGATGTGTAATATCAATGATAGATCTTACGTTATTATTATTTTCTCTTTCTTCTTTATCAGCTTCTCGAATCATTCTAACATCTTCCGGCCAAACGAAGATAGAAATGAGTTCACAATCATTTGTCTCTTCGCTATACCAATTGACTTCAAGTCTAACCATTTTCATTGACAATCTCCTTATTTGTTTAGCGGGCACCAAGCAGGAATGTCTGCTTCTGATTCTAAATCTTTTGGCTCAACGGAAGTTGCCACTTCCATGTTTGCCTTGCGGCAATAGATTCTTTTATAATTTTCATGAAGATCATCTGGATCTGGATCATCCATGATTTTACAAAATGAACAACCTAAACAATTACTCACGCACAATTCAGTTTGCATTTGTTGCTATGTTTCCTTTTCAAATAATGGTTTGTCTTTTATGAAGCACATATGATGGAGAAGAAAAATTTTCCTCTGCAACAATATCAATTGCTGCTCTTTTAATCTCCATTACCATAGCTTCTTTTTGTTTAAATGGCATCTTTGGAAATCTTTTAGCTACCCATTCAGATTGTTCCCTAACGTAAAAAGGATACTCTGGATCAGAAAAACTATTTTCAAAATCATAATCCATTGGGTTCCCCTTTTGTTTGAATTGTTGACTCGCAATCTTCAACATGTAAAGACTTGGATTCTTTCTTACATTTATTAAGAATAACGCTTTGGCCAACCAATTCAACATCATCTATTTTATCGGGAACATATATGCTAATCCAAACAGATTTATTATCATCTTTAAGATCTTTGATTTCATTTTCCAAATGAATAAAATTGTGCAAATAATTAACAAAATCTCTATTAGATAAATTACAATCAAAACTTTCAATTATATTAACTTCCTCAACAATATTATTATAAGAGTTAATTGTTTGATTAATTGTTGAATGTGATATTGGTAAAATAAGAATTGCAACAAAAAAAGGAACAATAAAAAACATAACAAAAACTAATTGCATATTATTATTATCCACAAAATAACTTCGCGTAATTTTACAATATAAATAAAAAACTATACTAGAAACAACCAAAGACGCAGCTGCTAGATAGAAAATCATGTCACCTCCGTGAAATCAACATCAATGATTTCTTGTTTTGGAACAAACTTCATACAATAAGATCCAGAGCGTGGAATGAAAAGAAAAACAATTGAATCGTATTCTTTTTCTCCTATAAATCTCGCGCACTTTCTTTGGTGAGGGCATTCTTTATCTATACATTCACTTATCACAAAGGGCTCCAGTTTCATACCAAACGCCTTCTTGATTGTCTACAACAACTTTAACATTTACTAATCCATTATCACATTTACTCTCTTCTACATATCTTTCTCTTGAAATAATATAATGAAACATTATTCCAAATATAAAACAAAATAATGCAAAACTGATAACGATTGCTAGGGCTTTTGTTTCGCGTTCCATTTTTCCTCGGTTGGCTCATCAGTGTATGGGAACCACCCATACAGTCCCCTTGCGGGGATTCGCCTTTAGATTACATCAGCTCGCCAGGAGTACAATCCAAGGCGTCGGCGATTACAAACAAGGTATCAGCCCTTAAAGTATCCTTCTTACCATTGATGAGATTATAGAAAGTAACCGCATTGAGCTTGTTCATAACACAGAACTCATTCACATTCCGATACTTCCTCGTAATCATGTTGAAAATCTTGTTGCCATTGACACGAAATGCTTTTCCACTAGCGCCCATTTTTCACTCCTTGTTAGTGACGTTTGATAACGCCTTCACTTTTCCAAGTTGATTCACAATCTCTTGAAAAGAACCTAAAACATAGAAATTATAAATACCATCAGCACAAGCGCGGCAAAGATCATTACCTTCAGAACATTCTTGGATAATAAATCTTTCCGTATTAACAAGAACTCTTCCTTTAACAATCCATTCTCCAGTTTGTTTATCTTTTGAAGGAACTCCTGTTGCGTTCGTCTTCACCTCCATAACCACGATATGCATTTCTTTATCCTTTTTGTCACTTTGATTTTTCTACAGCCATCTCACATGGCTCAGGCTTGCCATCCATTCCAATTAATTGTGTAAGAATCCCACCGTAAGTATTTCTATTATAAATAAAAACCATTCCCTTATAACAAACCTCCGGACTGATTTCTTTAGAATGATACTCTCTTCCTTTTGAATCATATGGACCATCGTAACTACAAGAACAAATCAATGTTCCAAATAGAATTAGCCATTTCATTAGAAAAATATTCCTTTCTCTCCACTAGTCACATCAATCATTTCCAAAAACACTTATAAAAATTTCAACCCACAATGGAATTAATACAAGCCACCACGACCATTGAATAACTCCTATGAGTTTCAAAACAATAAAAACAATTTGAACAACTTCCAATGATGACATTATCATTTCCTTTCTCTTTCAAAATTTAAAACTTTATTCACGCGCGGGAGAAAGTAAAAAAAAGGGGCACCTCTACCCTTTTGGGGAAAAGCGCCCCTTACTATCACGTTGTGATAACAACATGATTAAATGGCTTATCAGATAACTCAAAGGGATAACCATGAGGATTACAAATTACTCTTGTGTCTCCAAGAAAGTAATCAAATTTTGAATGGGTGTGCCCATGGAACCAGAACTTAGGTTGTAACATTGAAATTAATCCAGTTAAATCAGAAGTAAACGATGGAGTAACAGGATGATATAAAAAATCAGGATCAACAGATTTATAAGAAGGACACATGTGAGTCACTACAGCAATTTCTTTACCCTCATGTCCAATATATCCTTTAAGAAAATCTACCATTTGATTATGATCTTCCCAAAAATCATTAGGTGTTACAAGTGAACCATTTATTGTTTTAACACAACGATGTTCGGACATTGCCGCAAGAGCAGCTCCTACACCTAGCCCATTATTATAATTTGTCCAAAGAGTACCACCAATAAAGATCATGTTTCCAATTTCAATAGATTCTTTTTCTAAAACATGAACATTTTTAATTTTAGAAACTTTATTTTTGAATTCATCAAGAGCAGTAGGAAATACTTTACCATGATACTCATGGTTTCCAAGCACGTAAATGATAGGAGTATCCGTATATTTTCTAATAAGTTTAAAAAACTTTCCAATTCCACTAATATGCTGATCAATGTCTCCTGCTAAAACAATAACATCTGCCGCAGGAGCATTCCAAAGAGGATTATAATGCTTATAATATTCCAAATGAAGATCTGAGGCAACTAGAATTTTCATCAATTCCTCCTTATCTTATGATGCCCATATCTCTAAGAGAACAGTAAGCATCTTCTCCGAAAATTATATGGTCAAGCAATCTTATGTCTAAAATCTCACAAGCGGCACTTATTTTTTTTGTAATATCCAAATCATAAGAAGAAGGAGTAGTATCTCCAGAGGGATGATTGTGCATAACTACAATAGATGTTACTCCAGAAAATGAAAATATCTTTCTAAAAAGAATTTTTATGTCTACTCTAACTTCTACTATCCCACCTAATCCTATTATTGAGCCGCCAATTATCCCATTTTTGCAATCACAAGTAACCACTGTAAAAACTTCTTGCTCAAGATTATTGAAATATTTGTTAAAATATTCAAATAATCCTTTTGAATCACAAAATCTATAACGGTTCCTTTTAATTGTTTGTTTCGATATTTCTTCTAATTGTTTTTCAAGAGACATAGTTTTCCTTTTGAAAGGGCATACTAAAGAAAACATCATACAAATAATGTTCTCTTTGCTGCGCCCTTTCGCGTAGCCTTATCTTAGAGAATGGCTTCCGCTTCTTCTTTTGCGAAGAAGTTGCCCTCAAAAATCTGTGTAAAAGTTTCTCCCTTATGAGCGTAATCATAAGAAAGAGAGGCTAGAATATAACACTCAACTAATTCTGGATCATCAAGCTTCTCAAAATCGGTTGGGAAAAAATCTTTATCTTCATCCTCTGCATTAGAAGCTTCAGCAAGCATCCTTTTATAAACGTCTGGATAATCTCGATATAAAAAATCAACAAACGCTTCTGTCTTATTGCTTAACTTAAAACTTACATTACCTTTTTCTTCTTCAAGTTTTTCAACTTGAAGAATATATTCTTCGAGATCCATATTACAATTGTTCTCAAGAAGTTCAAAGAACTTCTTGTTCAGTGCTAAAATTTCATTCACAATGCCTTGCATCATTTTTGTTTCCTTTTGTTTGTTGTTTTTTAATTAATTTATTACCTATAACATATGCAATAATTCCAAGAATAATTATCCCAAAAACAATTAACACTTCCATTAAAATTCCCCACCATGAAGTGTGCCTATTACAAACATTAACCCGGCTATAAATCCCATTGCAAATTCAAGCATTAATATATTCCCTTCACCAAGAAATTCCGCATTTTATTTTCGAACCACAACGGACATTAAAAATCTTTACGTTATACCTATTAGCCTTAAGCCAATTTATGGCCTCTTGTGAAATTTCTTTTTCAACATAATAACTTCCAAGAGTTGCCTTGTCATTAATGATTTCCATTACTCGTTTGGATTCTTCTTCAAAGCTATTATATTTATCTGCAATTTCCCGTATGTCTCTTGCATCAAATCCCATTTTATTTTCTCCTATTATTGTACACAAAAATTAATTAGTATCTCTGTGTACTTCTTCTATCGCTTTAACCAAGTCTTGAAGATCTTTCATAAGCTCAGTATCATAATTAACCTGAGTATCAGTTGAGGTTGTTTCTGTACTTGGTTGAATCTCTTGAATTTTTTGAACTTCAATTGGCTTACTTGTACAACCCAAAACAAAAAAACAAGCAATTATAATAAACTTTTTCATTTCATCTCCGCTTTTGGTGGTAAAAGCTGTTCATCTAATTTCTTACTAAGAATATTAAGCGCTTTCTCAGCAGTATTAATTGTCTTGTCGGCCAATGTAGAATTAATTCCTCTGTAGATTAAAATCTTTTTGTATGTATTCATTGGATCGCTGAAAATACTAAACGCTCCACAAAATAAAAATGATACAACAATAAATACACAAGCCTGTTTAATGTGTTTTATTGTAACTTTATTGCTTTCTCCACATTTAGCCGCAATAAGAATGATTAAACCACAAACGGAAAGAATGCAAATCATTCCTAGTAAGAAACAAAAAGTTTCAAACAGAGGTGCCAACCAAAATAAAATTTCCATTTTTCTTTCTCCTTGTTGGAAAGTTATTTATACAGCCGATAGAACTTAAATTGTTTTGGGAACTCTTCTCTCGGCGCAAAAACAATCGCTGTCTCTTGATTGTTTAAAGAAGACTCTGTTAAAACAATATTATTTTCTACAACTTTAGCCTTCTCGAACTCTTCATCGTTAACTTTACACACAACCTTCTTGAATGACTTATCAAGCCATGTCTTCATATCTTCCGTGTCTTGATACTTCTTATAACAAGCTACGGCTGCATGACCCACAGCGGTCATTGCAATGCCTAATGGAATAGACTCTTTAACAAGGATATACATTTTCATTTCTTCTTCTCTTCTTTTAAAAGCTTTTTAACAAACTTTTTATGTTCTTCCCAAATATTCACTTGAAATTTATTCACTTGTTTTTCTCCATTCTTTTTATAAAGCAACTAGAACAAATACAATTGATTTCTTTGTTATCTATAATGACTGGAGAAAAGCCTGTCTCTCTAAAATCTGTAATTCCAATCGTTCCATCAAGATTCCAACGACTATGAACGCTTCCACAAATATCACACTCACGTTCATTATCTAATTTATCAATTTCTTCCTGTATGTTTCTAGCTTCATCTTCAAGCTTATGAAATTTCTCTTGCAGTTCAGAAATTGTTTTATCTCTTGTTTCTTTATCCATTGTCTTTCATCTCTCCTCTCAGGGCGATGTATCAGAATCGAACTGATGTAAGAAGGTCCACAGCCTTCCCCCTGAAAACCACTCGGGTAACATCGCCATAAAAAACTATAGCGCAGAAACCAGGGTACGATCCTGGAATGGCAGGGTCAAAGCCTACTGTGTTGCCAATTACACCATTTCTGCTTTTATATGTTGCTCAGAAAGTTTCCAACTTCCATCGACCAAACTGACAGTTATCAATGTCTTTCTTTGATTTGAATATAGAGTTACAGAATCGTCAGATTCATTAAACCTACCCCTCATAACGGGGCAATTAGAAAAGTCTTGTCTGCAAAGAAACTCTGCTAACTCTTTCGCTTTTAAAAGGCCCGCTTCCGTTGCTCCTTTCATAAGTTTTAATCTGACTTCTCCGTCTGAGAAATCTACTGTAACCTTGAATCTACCATTGTCTTTCTCTTGAATAACTAGTTTCATGTCTTTCTCCTTTGCGTGTCCAGCAGGGATCGAACCTGCAACCTACGGCTTAGCAATACCACTATAGCTTTCGCTACCAAGAACCAGTTTACCACCTCGAAGGGTAGTCTAATTCCTGTTTGTGGTCTGGACTATGCCTTCACCATATTCACAAGTCAGTTTCTGATGGAACTGATTGCGCGCCTTGGCTTGTGAATTTAGGTGCCCCGTGTCTAGTCTCTACACGTTCCTAGTTTTGCTTGATGAGGGACTATCGGCGTATAACCATTGAAGGAAGAATGCTACTGATCTACCGCCGAATCTTACTTCACATTCTCTGAGTTTCATCCCACCAAGAGATGCCATCTGCTAGGCTTCGCTCGGCGTTGGGTCAAGAAAAACTTGTAGTGACCGCATTGGTCTTCGTGGAGCATCTCCACAACCCTTGAGTTTTCTTAGGCCGTTCGCCGAATTTACGGGGTTCTACTTCCAAGATTTCTCTTGGAGCACTCCTTTTCCTAAAGGCCGTTGCAATATCCATTTTGCTATGGACACGAAATAAATATTAAGTTTTCAAATATCAATGTCTATTCTACTATAAGTATTAAATCTATTTTGTCGACAAATGAATTAAAAATTAACAGTATAAGAATTCATTTCTCCACATTTTTTGCAAATAGAAGTATACTTATGACCCTTAATACTAAAAGGACCAGAAATATCAATTCTATGGATTGGTTTCCAAACATGCTGACACTCTGGCGGCGCAGGATGAATAGCTTTGCCACATCCTTCACAATATTGAAACCCATCCTTCTCTACTTTTCCAAACTTATGCTTGTGAAAGAAAAACATTATTTAATTTCCTTTTCCAAATTGTTCATCTGTTCTTCCGCTTCTTCTCTTGTCGCAAACATTTCATTTTCTATACGAGACAGATTCTCATTAATTTTCTCATGATTGCTATCAATAGTATAATTAATATGAGGAATATGATCAGGACAAAAAGTTACATCAATATTAATAATTTTACCAACAGCTACATAAAGAACACTATAGCACTTTCTAAAAGTTCCCAGGCCATAACAAAATGGGCATCCAAGAACAGAACCCTTTGTCGTTGTGATTTTGCCATTATCACATTCAGTACATTTTTTAATCGATTCTTCAACATAATAATGAATAAAGAAAACTTCTTGTCCCAGATCAAATTTTGTCTCAGCTTTCATTTATTTCTCTTTTCTGGTTGAAAAATATTAATTAACAACTTTTAAATTATTAGACGATTTGCGTCGTTCCTTTTTAATATCTGCTTCAAGTTGAATCCATTTGGTAAATATTGCATCAGTTAAAGTATTCATGTTTTTACATCTCTCATTAAAGATTTTAAAATATTCTTCTTTGTCAGCAAGAGACTGTTTGTTTCTAATTTTATTTGTAATCCCGTCAGCAATTTCCCTAAACCCAAAACCTACAAGAAATGTAATAAGTAAACAAAACATAATAATTAAACCTTCCATCTTATTCACACCCCTTTGAACACTCGACTCTCATCAAACCTTGATAAGCCTTTGCTCCACAAATTCTACATTCGCAATTCCATTTAGAATTGTCTTCTTCTTGTACGATTAATCCTAATTTTTCAATTCTTTTACTCAAACGTGGAAAGGTTTTAAAATTATCATAATTATAAATTTCATCTTCAATATAACGATCAACTATAATTTTAATAGCCACACAAACAAGATCTCCTGGCAATTCACAAGCACACCAATAACAAATTCTCCCATGACAATAATTTAAATTATTTTTTGACCATTTATAATTTTCATTTTTTTCATTGAAAAGGTCTGTTGATTCTGTAACTTCCCCATCAAATTTCACTCCACAGCATTCACAGTGATCTGTCATTTTCTTCTCCTAACTACAAGCTCCGTTGGAGCATTGAATCTTCATTAAACCTTGATAAGCTGGAGAACCACATTTCTTACATTTGCAGTTCCATTGCGAAGGATCAATTTGTTTTTCTTCAGAAACCAATTCTAAAAAATCTTCTTTAAAACACCAAGTCGTACTTCTAATGAAGCTTTCACTTTTAACCGTATAAAAATTAAATCCTCCAGCAAAATCTTTTTGACACACAATTATTTCTCCAACAAACCCTTTACCTCCATTTTCTTCTGACACAAGATCTTCCGATTTAATAATTCTAACTTTATCTCTAACTTTAAATTTGTAGTTCATTCACACATGCCTTTCATATTTCCTCCATAGAAATACAAATCTTCGTGGGCTTGGCTGAATTTGAATCAGCAACCTCTAACATTGGTTTCTCTCTCTGGAGTCGAACCAGACTATTAACCTGCAGGACTTTGACTTTCCGCCCGTCCCGAGAGAAACTCTATGTCAGGCTCTGCATTGAGCTACAAGCCCAAAACCCTTGAACAACCATTGCCCAAGGGCAAAAAGAATGGAAGATAAACGACGACGCCAGGATTTTTTCTTCCATCCCTTTTATTGAAATGCTGAAGCTCGCTCATGATTTCTCATGAGCACGATTCAAGATTTCAATTTTTATTTTCAGCATCTACAAAAACGAGATAGATATTATTCGCATCTTCGCAAGTTTTAATTGTTTCTTTACAATCAAAAACATACTTCGCTTTTTCACTACAATCCCAACTGGTACTTGCACCAAGCAAGCACTCCCTCATAAAATCACGAACCTTTTCTTCTTCTGATTTATCACATTGGATTTGCCGACACATAGGAGTACATCCCATTAGAAAAAATACAATTAATAAATATCTCACTTCCATTCCCCCGAGCAGCCCATCATTTTAAAACTATTACCAGATGGACATTTCAAAACCATAGTAATCATACACGCTTCCATGTGAATAATGCGTCCACCAAAGTCCCCGGACATGTATCCCATAGACGAAAAATTAAAATTCGCTTCACACAACTCGCCATTCTGGCGAATGGAAATAGGATTAGTTTTACCATCATAAGAAAATTGATCTGAGTCTTTGCCAGAACCTACGGTTCCAGAAAACCTTAATGTGAGTCTTCCTACATTTTCAACATAGTCACTTGTGACAAATGTTGCATCATTCTGAACATGAATAATGGTCCACTTGTCTCCATTGTAATCCCATACTCCTGTTAAATTCCTATCAAAAGCTGAAGCATTAAAAGCTAAAAAGAACACAACGCTAAAGGCTAAAATGTTTTTCATCTGTTTTCCTCTTTCTCTTGAAGCTCCGCTTCGGAATCGTCAATATACTTTTGCATGTTGCCAGCATATGCTTCGATTTGAGCCCTGCTCATCACCATTGCATATGGACCAAACATTCCAAATAATACTTTACGCCAGTTCTCTATCTGTTCGTCAGTCAAATTCATTCTGCCCACCCATATATATTAAAACAATTTCCATTATTAACTTTGGAAATTTTAAATCCTTCTTCTCTTAATCGAGTAATATTTGTTTCAAATTTAAAAATAAAATTTATTCCTTTCAAACCTTTTTTTACTGCCGTCTCAATTACATTTTTAGCTTCTAAAAATTCTCTATCTTTATTTTTAGAAACAGCCAAAAGATAATTTCTTTTTAATTCTTCTAAACTCATTTTATTCCTCGTATCCTGTTAGTTTATTTGCAAGCTTTTTATCAATCAACACAAACTCTTTCGGCCTTAGATCCGAAGGATCGATAAAGTCTCGGAACTCTTCTTGCTTGTAAGCGTAAGCTGCTGCTTCAAAAGGCCCGTTGTTGACTACTACCAGTAGCGCTTTCCCTTCTGGAATGTCAGACCAATTTCTTGGCTGCGCTACTACTTCACCACCGTAATTCTTTACGATATAATCAACCTTACCACGCGCCGCGTCAGTCTGAACGTAGTAACCCATTTTCTACCTCCTTGGAGTTCCACAAATGGAACACTTGATGTTTCCACTTTCAATCTTTGCCCCACAAAAGGAACACCCAATATCCTCAAAATTCATAGCAGAACCTTCTTCTTCTGCACGCTTTACAATTGCTGCACTCATCTCTGTTAATAACTTTTTACCATCTTGCAAATCACTTCTCCACTCGAAGGGAATTGTTCTGCCGACACAATATGAACTTATTTTTTCAACAAGCCGTTCAAGCTCGTAAAAGAGCTTTTGCATTTCTACAACATCTTTTGTTTCAGAAAATGAAACCCTTATTCTTTCAATGATAGGAGTATTCGCATCAATGAGTTTCTGGACATACAGAGGAAGCGGATTCAGAATTTTGATTCCCATTCTATTTTGTCCTTTTCCAATATCCACTACAGTTGATTGTCAAACTATTTACTTTTTCTGATTCACAATGAATCATAAGTAACATTGTGCATTCTGTCATTTTAATAGTTTCGATTTCCCTCTTGCCCTTTGCCCAGATAACAGAAAGAATTGAACACTTATCTTTACCAAAGGTAAGGTTAAGAGGATTGCCTTGCCCGGTAAATTGAAATTCATTTGGAAGTGCCGAAGGCACCAGCATTATATCATACTCATAAGAAACAGTTCCAAGCTCTTTGTCATAATCTGAATTTACAAATTGCGCCCTGTTACCCTTTTGCGTTACTACCCATTTATTTGGCCCTTGCATCCAAGAACCAGAAACATCTTGCGCAATAGAATTAAAACTAACACTCATCAAGAAGAGAATGATGAACAGTTTCATTTACTTCTCCTTTTTTAGCTTTCCATTCTCCGCACCACCAATGATGTTGTGTATACGGAAATTCAGAATCACCATTAACCATAGGATGATTTCTTATTGGAGGATATCGTCTACATTCTAAAAAATGATATCCTTCTTCACTGTGACAAAAAAAGCAGTTTTCACAATTCATCTTTTTTACAGTCCGTCTCTATCGTTAATTGTTTCGGCCAGTGAGAAGGAAAACATTCCTCTCCTTGCCATGAATCTGCCATGTGCCAAACTGTTGACTCTGGCACACCATGAGTGTTTCGTATAACAGAATTATTAACTGTGCATTTACAATCCACAATGTGAATCTCTGCACCAAACGCTCATGGTGTGCCAGA
>Ga0209777_10004927_pt1 | contig 15628 bp, 14 predicted proteins | sample FrelakmetHBP12HB_FD_187147 | JGI IMG/M metagenome (GOLD analysis project Ga0209777, IMG submission 187147) | Freshwater lake sediment microbial communities from the University of Notre Dame, USA, for methane emissions studies -HBP12 HB (SPAdes)... | ecosystem: Environmental > Aquatic >... | reverse complement strand
CCGACGGTAAGTCAGACGCCATCACCGACGGTAAGTCAGACGCCATCACCGACGGTAAGTCAGACGCCATCACCGACGGTAAGTCCGACGCCATCACCGACGGTAAGTCCGACGCCATCCCCGGGCCCCGCGACTCGCACCTCGGAATGCACCCTGAAGACTACAGGCTTTCTATGGGTGCAGCCCCTCACATGCTATTCACCGCCTATGCAGCTCACGGGTGGTTCTAGCTCATTGCAGAAATGCCTAGTACTCACCTCGTCAGCGCCAATGCTGACAGTGCCCTCTGCGGCGGCGGCGAGTGCGTCTACTATGTTGGCTGAAGCGTCTGCATTGTCACAAGGTTCAGTACCAAGTGCGTCATTACCAACAGCTCAAACGAGCGATGCCACGAAACTGCCTACACAATCCATAGTCGAGTTCTCCCTTCTTGGATTCGGAGCTCCGACGCTTCTAATCGGAGTACTGTACCTGTTGCTAAGAAAGGTATGAAATACCCGGTGTCTTGGCTCCAGGACAATCCCTCGCTGTTCTCAAGTTCACTTCATGACATGATTGCCGGCTTTTGCAACGGTTATGTTAGAGCGTTATTCAAACCGACTCCAATCACCTTAAGTAGCTATTTCCTAGCGCCGCCCGTGACGTGCTAGTGCGACGAAAAGGCTTTCTAAGATCAAGTCTAATGGGGATCGATGATCAGAGTTGGGATAATAGGCGGATCTGGCTACACAGGCGGAGAATTGCTAAGATTGCTCGTTCAGCATCCAGAAGCCGAAGTCAATATAGTCACTTCCCGAGCCCTCGACGCTACTCCAGTCGCTGACGTTCACCGCTATCTGAAAGGGTTTTACGACCTACGATTTGTGAACGCTGAAGCTAAATCGGTTGCCAAAGTAGCAGATGTTGTCTTTCTCGCAGTTCCGCACGGCGCCGCCATGGCACTCGTGCCCGATCTCATCGGCGAGGTGCGCATAATCGACCTCAGCGCTGACTATAGACTCAGCCAAAGTTACGAGGAGGTATACGGCCCCCATACCGATCCTCGGGAAGCCGTCTATGGTCTGCCAGAGTTGCACCCTGAAGTGAGCGATGCCAACCTGTGTGCGAACCCAGGATGTTATCCTACGGGCGCAATCTTAGCTGCGGCGCCTCTGGTCAAAGCAGGAGTAGCGGATCATATCGTATTCGACTCAAAGTCCGGCATTTCAGGTGCTGGCGCGGCCCCCACTCAGACGTCGCACTATCCCAACTTAGCTGAGAACGTCGTGCCCTACCAACTGACGAGACACAGGCACAAAGCCGAAATCGTCCAAGAGCTCGCACGACTGGGAACCGTGGGCGTAAACTTCACCCCCCACGTGATTCCGTCCATACGAGGCATTCTGACGACCGCACACATCTTCTTGAAATCGGATTTAGATACTGACCGCATTCGATCACTCTACGGCACTTTTTACGCCGACAGTCCTTTCATTCGGTTCAACATGCCCTCACTCGGATCGGTCCGAGGCACTAACTTCTGCGACCTCTTCGTTGAACGAGACACCGCTTCGAACCGGGTCGTCGTCGTCTCTGCCATTGACAACATGGTGAAGGGCGCATCAGGCCAAGCCATCCAGAATATGAATCTCATGTTCGGCCTCGATGAAACAACGGGGCTCTGGTCTCCTGCATTATCGCTCTGAGGTAGCATATGAAAGTCATAGATGTCATGAATCCAAACGTCATTACAGTGACTCCCGACACGAGGGTGCGAGAGTGTATCAAGCTGTTGCGGGAAAACAGCATAAGCGGCGTACCTGTAGCAACTGACAGAGATCTTGTCGGGATCGTCACGGAGAACGACATACTCTCCCTACTAGAAATACCCGAACACACCGGCTACTGGCTGCCAAGCCCGCTCGAGGTTATCGAAGTGCCAGTGCGCGAAATCATTGAACGCCTTGAGCTCAAAGACTCCATGAGCGAAGACGTCGGCGAGTGGAAGGTCGATCGTGTCATGAAGAGGACGGTTTATACCATAAACGCAAACGATGATATCGAAACTGCCACCGAACACATGATACGACATAAGGTCAATCGACTTCCTGTCGTTGATGAGGCGGGCAAATTGATCGGAATCGTCACGCGCGGCGACATAATAAAGGGGATTGCTGAGGGCAGTTAATGCACGTCGTAGAGGGAGGCGTCTGCGCGGTGCGTGGGGTCAAAGCCTCTGGTGTCAAGGAGGGTAAAGACGGCGTTGCGCTAATCATCGGTGGCGGGCAAGCGGCAGGGGTTTTTACTACTAACAAAGTCACAGCGGCCCCAGTAATCGTCACACGCGAAAACCTCGCACAGCGTCATGAAATCCTCGCGGTTATCGCAAACAGCGGAAGCGCGAACGCTTTTACCGGACTAGAAGGCATAGACGATGCTAGAAACGTTGCCGAATATCTCGCGCAACGTTTACACATTCGCGCTGCGCAAGTCGCGGTTGCCTCAACAGGCGTCATAGGGACTCCGATCAATAGGGACTGGATTAATTCGAAGATTGAAAACCTTCTGCCAACGTTAACTGACACAGCAGAAGGCAGTCTTGCAGCAGCAAAAGCAATAATGACAACTGATTCTGCCCCGAAGTATATTGCTGTCGAAGTCGGCGACATCGCAATCGGCGGCATAGCAAAAGGAGCAGGAATGATCGAACCGAAGCTTTGCACGATGCTCGCCTTCGTCTACACAGACGCACGGCTCAGCGCTGAGATTTTGCAGGAATGCCTAAAGCAAGCAGCCGACATTAGCTTCAACATGGTCGTTGTCGACGGCGATACAAGCACGAACGATAGTGTCTTTCTGATAGCGACAGGCGAAAGCGATGCAACCATTGAAATACACGAGTTTCAAAACGCGCTGAACTTCATATGTGTTACGCTTACAAAAATGATCGCCCGCGATGGCGAAGGCGCCTCAAAAATGATGGAAGTAACCGTTGCTGGGGCACGAAATCACGAAGACGCAGTAAAGGCGGCAAAGGCTGTCGCGCGATCACCACTCGTAAAAACTGCGCTTTTTGGTGCAGATCCAAATTGGGGCAGGATAGTTGCCGCTGTCGGTTATTCAGAAGCTTTTATGGACCCCTCACTTCTCTCCCTGTCGCTGTCAGATGGAAAACGCGCGCCCGTTGTGTTGCTCCAAAACGGGCTTATACGCACTACAAAGGCCGGCAAATTCGAAAAATACGCGCTTGCAGCGATAATGAAAAGTGCTGAGATCTCCATCCAAATTGATTTGGGAGTAGGCGCTGAGTCGGCAACGGCCTGGGGCTGCGATCTTACGGACGACTACGTGCGCATTAACGCCCAGTATACAACGTGATGGTTAGCCTTCGAGCTGCGACTTAATCAGAAGAGCTTGCCGCGCAATGTCCTTTTTATGCAAAATCGTGGCCATTGCCTCAAGAGATTCCATCAAGCGCACCGCTTGATCGAGATAGTTGAGTACGTCACCAGAATACGCGTAAACGCCAAACGCTGACATTCGTTCAACGATGTCGACGGGATCGAGTCCGCTCACACGCTGCTCGATGACCCACCTCGAGAAGCTCCGTTCAGGACACCCACAAAATGGTGACTCCTTGCAGTCGCAATCGACAAAGGCGATTGAAAAAGCAAGAACACTTTCAAGCGCTTTCTGATCGAGATATGTCAGCTCATCGCCGCTTCCTGAAAAGAGCATCTCAAGATTCCCTCCACTGAATATGTTGGGCGACACGTTTACGCCGAGCGCTTGCGCGAAGCGCTGAACATCGTTGAGGTACACTGTGGTAAAAACGTGGAGTTTAAGCAAGATATCAAACGGAGATTCGCCCTTCTTGACGGACTCAACCAGTTGAACCGCTTCAGAAATGGTGAGAAAATCACCAGAGACGACGTATCCGAGCTTCGTCGCTTGACCATCATCCGAAACAAAACCCAAACGTTTGAGCCGGCCCAGATGAGCGTTAACGTCGTAGCCGGCGAGCATCTTGACAGGTCGGCCAAAAGTGAGGTTCGCTAGTGCCTGCTCAGCCTGCTCGTCATCTTCATAAGCGATATCGACGCCCTCAACAGAGCCTGAGAGCAATTTAATCGCAACCTGATCCTCCGTCTCTGACCCTCTAAATTTCTTGTCAGGTTCAGCCAGCAGCACTACCTTGCCGACGTCGTGATAGTCAGGCCTCCCAGCTCGACCGAGCATCTGATGAAACTCTTGCACGGTCAACCAGTTAATGCCCATAGCCAAGGATTCGAATATGACTTGCGATGCAGGAAAATCGACGCCTGCCCCGAGTGCCGCAGTAGTTACGACGACGTCTACGGCGCCGTTGGCAAAGTTCGTTTCGACCTTCTTTCGTTCGCCATAAGCGAGGCCTCCGTGATATGGAGTGCTCTTTGCAGACAGCGCTTTAGATATCCTATGACAGCGCGCCCGAGAGTTAGTAAAAACGATCGACTGGCCTTTATAACCCTTGCTCGAGGTCCTTCTGATCTCGTGTCCGACAAGCTCGTTAATGATGGCCAGCTTGTCATGCTTATTGGCGAAAATGAGGTGACGCTCAATGGGCACCGGCCGCTCTTCGTACTCGATGAGCTCCGCATCGAGCTCACTGGCGAGTGCGTGAGGGTTACCGACGGTTGCCGAAAGGTAGATACATTGTGATCGCGGGGCTAATGTCTTAAGCCGGGAAATGAGTCCGTCAAGGCGACTTCCGCGTTCTTCGTCTTCCAACATGTGCACCTCATCTACGACGATTGTCCCGATATCGCCGAGGAGCTCAGCATTATTAGAGCGGAGTACCTGATCGATGCCCTCGTACGTTCCGACGAGAATATCGGCTGTATAGTCGGGCGCCACTCGTGTCCAGTCGCGAGTACGAATCCTGCTGCCGCCAATCCTTATGCTCGCGTTGAGGCCGAGGTCGCGGTAACGTACGTCGAACTCACTGTGCTTCTGATTTGCTAGGGCGACAAGTGGAACAACGAACAACAGTTTTCCCTTGCCATTGAGAAGGTTGTTGACGCCCGCTAGCTCTCCAATGAGCGTCTTTCCTGTTGCCGTTGCAGAGACAACGAGCAGATCCTTACCCTTGAAAAGCCCTCGCTCCACCGCCATTGATTGGACAGGAAGCAACTCTGACAGACGCTTCTTAAGCAACAGCTTCAGCCTGTCGTCTGCGTCGAGCTCGTCGATCGCAATGCTCGGGTAGCTCTCGACCCGCCTCGAGAGCACGTCATACCGCGTCAATTCAGGATCAACGCCGGAACCGAGAAAACTGATGACACGGTCGAGATCGCGCACTTTGTTAAGAAGCGTATAGAAGTGGTTATAGTGCACAAAGCCGCGAAAAATTAGTTCTCTTCGGAGTTCGATTTGGGCACAGTCCATGCAGATATGCTCCCCGTCGTGGCGAACAAAATTGGCATTGATCGGCTTATATCGTCGCTTTGCGATGCAAAACCCGCAGACACGCACCCGGTCGTAGGAAATCTGGAACGCATCGAATAATGCGATGAGGTCTTTCGACACCTTCTGCTCGCCTAATGTAGAGTGATCACGCTCCGCAAGCGTAACGTTGTGCTGCCGTAAAATCCCGACGACCTCAGCTGGCTTCTTAGGAAGCTCTTTCCCACCCTGGATGACCATAAATCGCTTCGGCCTCGGGCCCTTGGAGGTGTCACCGAGCGTCAACTTTGCGTCTAAGATATACTGTGCAGGCTCAGCCGAAAAAAGCCTGACGTTAGAGCGCTGCGCTTGGGCGATCAAATGAGCCATCTATTGATTCCCTGTGCTAAGATCGACCGATTCGTAGGAAATATCGCGAGACATGAGCTCCGCGATCAGGGGGGGCACTGCCTCATCGACTGCGACCACCACCGTTGAGACTCCCCGAAAAGCAGCTTCAATGACGCCCTCTGCAGCAGCGTATTGGATCAGCGGAGATATCCCCACCTTTCTTATGGAGATTAGCGCTTCCAAACCTAGAACCGCGACGGGCTTGTTAACCACTACCTGCCTGAGCGCTTCCAGGTCCACGGCCGCTGACCCTCCGCGTTGCACGCGCGGGACTATCGCTATCGTTACATGGGCACGGTCCATTGGGATGATCCCACTCAACCGCTCCACCCCAACGTCATCCCCTTTGCGCGCATCGCCTATCGTAGTGCCGCGAGCACGCAAAGCCTTGTTATTTGAATGAAACGCGTACAAAATCCCATTGCGCATCCTCAGTCCGACGCCGGTCCCGCTGCTGACGTCCTCTTCCGCGATAGCTGTCCAAACGGTCACCTTTCCCACGATGTCTTCCGTTATGTACCGTATGTAATCGTTAAGCTCGTTAGTCCACTCGATAATAAGCTCAATGCCCGCCTTGGTGACCTCGTATTGTCCGCGCTTACAAAACTTCACGAAGCCATCCGTCACAAGGTCCTTGAGATATTCAGAGACCGCTTGAGGAGTTACCCCTACTCGATCAGCAACTTCTTTTTGCCTGATTTTGGGCTGAAGCGCTGCTATTTCTACAAGCACCTGCATCTTGGTGCTCTTTCCTTTCTTCATCAGCGCAAAAAAAGACTATCTTTTTGACAGCTCAAATCGATGACCCTTGACTACGAGATTCTGCGATCGCTTGGCGATGCCCCGGAGGAATGTCGGACTCTGGTTCAGCGTGCGCGAAAGGTTTTGCACGGAACTGTTGCCATTTTTTACCTCGAATTCCATCGCGTCTGCGACGTCGCTTAGGGCCTCATCATCCGTGATCGCAATCCGGATAAGGTCGCAGATGTCAGAAATGGAACACTGAAAGTCGGCGCGAAGCTTCGAGTAGCAGGTATGGTACTCAACCTGCGGCGTGTGTCCTGGCTCAGGCATTCGCCACTTGCTCTCGACGAGACCGGTTTTCTTGAGCATATCAAGGCTATAATAGATATCGTCCTCCAACAGCTCTCTGAGCTCGTCCTCAGTTCGCCACCCGTTGAGTAGTGAGCTGAAGACCCTCTTGTGGGAGTCAGACTTAAAAACCTGCAAAAGCGGGACTAGATCAGCCGGGTCATTGACGATGCGGGTCCTGTTGTTCATGTGACTACCTTGCATGGTAGAACGCTTCAAAAGTAATTAAACCTTTTGAACTCCGGAATAGACATTAGTTAGGAGCGCGTTTATAGAATGCAACACGAATTGCGGCAATTTGATTGCTATGGAACCACAACCGAATGAGCGCACACGAGCGAAAATCCGCGTGAAGGGCGTTGTGCAAGGGGTCGGCTTTCGGCCCTTCGTTTACAAGCACGCCGTTGAGCTGCTACTGACCGGCTACGTCAAGAACCTTGGCGCTCACGTCGACATCGACGTTGAAGGATCGCACGCTGCTATCGTTCGGTTCATCGCGTTTCTCAAACAAGGTCCGCCCATATCGCGCATCGATGATGTGCAAGTTGAGTGGCACCGCCCGTGCGGATATACCGAATTCACAATTGCATCGAGTGGTGAGGGTGAGTTTGGCTTCACGTCGCCTGATATAGCCTTCTGTGACGATTGTCTCAACGACTTGAGGGGGGGCAACCGGTACAAAAATTATTGGGCTACCTCGTGCGTCAACTGCGGCCCACGATTCACTGTCACCGAGCGACTCCCATATGACCGTGAGACGACTTCAATGGTGGACTTTCCAATGTGCTCTGAATGCGCGCAGGAGTACCGCAACCCACGCGACAGACGGCACCACGCGCAAACCATTGCTTGTGAACGCTGCGGCCCGACGCTATCGCTGCTCGATACTAATTTGAAACGCATTGATGATCCGATCCGCACAGCCGGACGACTATTGCTTGCGGGCCACGTTTTGGCAATAAAAGGGATTGGCGGCTTTCATCTCGCGTGCATCTTCGGTTCTGCCGTCGAACTCAAGCGACGTCTGGGCAGACAAACACAACCCCTTGCGATTATGGCGCCGAATGAAGCGTGGGTGGAAAACAACCTCCACGTGAACACAGAAGAACACTCCTTACTCACCTCTAACAAACGGCCTATAATGGTGCTCGACAAGCGCGATGAAGGCAAGTTCAGCGAAGTCTCGAATCTCCACAATATGGGCGTAATGCTGCCTTACAGCGGCCTACACCACTTGCTCTTTGACATAGTGGATCAACCGCTTGTTATGACAAGCGCAAACAAGCCAGGCGAACCGATGATTATCGCAATCGATGACGCGCTTGCGAACTTACGTCAAAAAGCAGATTTCTTCCTGCTGCACGATCGGCGCATCGTCAACCGCTGTGACGACTCCGTATTGCGAGTGCTCGACCAGCCAGCGTTTATCAGGATGTCACGCGGCTATGCACCCACCTCTTTCGCAGTGCCCGTGCAGTACGATAAGAACGTTCTCGCGCTGGGGGCTGAGATGAACTCGACGGTAACGACCTACAAAGACGGGCGATGCTACGTTAGCCAACACGTAGGCAACATCGACAAGCCGAAGACCTTCGATTACTTCGAAGCCTCAGTCCACAATCTCGTCTCTATGAGCGGTGTCGACGTAAGTGTCATCGCGCACGACTATCATCCGACATTACGTTCAACGCGCCTCGCTGCCGAGCTCGGAGAGACATACGCCGTTCAGCACCACCAAGCGCACATTGCTTCCCTCATTGGTGAAGGGGCGCCCAATGACCTCATCGGCATCGCCATTGATGGCATAGGCTACGGGTATGACGGCACAATCTGGGGCGGGGAGGTATTTTCGCCGATATTTGAACGAATTGGCAGTCTTATACCCGTCCCTATGCCGGGTGCGGATTTGGCTACGAGGTATCCAATTCGAATGGTCGCCGGAATCCTTCACGGTATCTACGAAGACCGCAAGCTCGCAACGACGCTCACCTCGTTAGGTCTTTGTGAGCTCGAATCTTCGATTCTCCTGGAGCAAATCGAACGAGGAGTGAACGTGCCGAAAACCTCTAGCACAGGGCGAGTGCTTGACGCAGTTTCCTCAGCGCTAGGAGTGTGCCAAAAAAGGACGTATGATGGCGAGCCCGCAATGACGTTGGAGGGCGTTGCACACTACGGACATCCAGACGTCGCTCTGCCCCTTGAAATAGCAGTCTACCGCGGACGACAGGTCCTCGACACGCGACCATTGCTCGCTGAAGTACTCCATGCGAAAGAGGAGCACAAAAGCACAAAAAACATTGCTGCCTCTGCCCAGGCTGCGCTTGCGCGAGGCATCGCGACGATCGCCGTGGAAGCAGCAGAGGCAGCGGGAACAAAGAATGTGGGCTTATCGGGAGGCGTCGCTTACAACAAAGCGATCGTTAAGACCGTGGACGAGATGTGCGACGCGCACGGCTTCATCCTCTTTACTAACACAAAGGTGCCTCGGGGAGACGGAGGGGTTTCGTTCGGCCAAGCGGTGCTTACCGCTATGGTGAAAAGCGGCAACTACAGTTTGAAACTTCACGATACGTAAATTCGCTGCTAAACTACGTCGTAGCTTCACCTTCGCGCTTTTCCCAACAGGGCGTCTCCTACGCCTTTCGCACGATGACTTTGCCTTTTGTCGAGATGACGCCGATGTTCGCCTTTCCACTTATATCGACGTTTCCCTCTGCGACGATGCGGTCAATCACCGCTTCAGGCTTGATTTCAACGCTTCCGCCGCTATTTAGTTCCCGAAGGCGGGCGCCTTCTAATAGGGTAGTATCATCGATCGTCGTTAACATGCCTCCAATCTCAGCGTCGTTGCCTATAAAGGCACTTTGAGCCCAGACGTTCCCACGTACGGTCGACCTGTTGCCCAGACTGAGCGCCCCTTCCACTATAAGATCTCCCCAAAAACCGACGTGCGTGCCGGTAATAAGATTGCCACTCACATGCACGTTCTTTTCAAAAAAGGTGTCGTTCTTTACGATGTACGTGTTGCTTTTCACGTGCTTTCGAATCGCACGTGCCGTATCATCCGCTTTCATGATGCCTAACAACCCTTCGTAAGGGCGCCTGTCTGACGGGAGCAACGTACGTTCAACTGGAGAGCTCTTTACCTTTTGGTTCCTTTTTTCGCTCAGATCCCGCCGAGGACATAGGCGACCAAGACGACGAGCATCCCATACTTTATGAGACTTGATGCCGTCGAAGGAGCGCTCCGCGACAGCGCAACGCCGTACAGGAGGATCGCATCAGCGACAAAGACGATTCCGAGGTAAACATAACCTAACGCAGAGATTATGAAAGGAAGCGGGCTGATAGCGACGGCAGCAAGCATAAACAAAGCAGCCGCTGTGAGCGAAGGAGTGACCCCGTACCGTATGGGCAACGTCGACGCCCCCGCTCGCTTATCTCCTGTAAGGTCTTCGATATCTTTAACGATTTCGCGCGAGGTGATTGCTAACGTCGCGCTTAAAAAGAGCACCCCCGGAATGAAAATGGTGGATATTGCTGCCCCTCCAAAAAGAAAAACTGACCCGGTTAGGTATCCAACTAACAAATTGCCGATGAGAGCGGACTGCTTTAGCTTCCATGAATAAAGTACCAAAAGCGCTGCGTTCAACGTAGCAAGCCCGAAACACATCGGGTTTATGAAAACTGAAGCTGCAACGCCCAGCAGCAAAAGCGTGAGCGCGTAGAATAGAGCGGCCTTTCGCGTGATACGTCCGCTGGGGAGGGCGCGCCGTGGCTTGTTGATCTTATCTATAGCGACGTCATAGTAATCGTTGATGACGTTGCCGCCTGCCGTCACGAGAAAAACGACGACAAACGCCAAAAGGGTAGGGCCAATGATTCCGTAGGTAAGTGTCGCCCTGGCCACAAAGATGCCGATGAGCGCGGCAAATGCTGCCATCAGGCAGTTCACAGGTCGTATCTCAGCGATATATGCGTAGACTCGTGCTCTCATAAGCCCGGCAAACCAGATTCCTCGATCGGGGTGGACTGTCACGTCCCAAATTTAACCGCATCAGCGATTTTCTTAAGTGTCGCGACCGCGGAGTACGCAGCGAGTTTGCTCGTGCGCTCGTTTTCGGTCGGAACGTTGTCAAATCGGGCAGTAAACGTTCCAAAATCCCCTTCAACGTCTACTATGTGCTCGTTTCGAGTAAACGTAGGATCGACAGCGATGCGAACGACCGTCTTATCAAACCCAACTCCAACCAACGCGAGAGTCGCCGAGACGTTAATGTTCTGCGGGAAACCTTCAATCGCCTCGTCGGCGGTTCCTTCGAATATGATGCCGGGGCGGGTTAGATTCGTGTCGTTGTTTACTACGTAGGGCGCGGTTTCAAGGCCTGCAGGAGGCTTCGTTGTTGTGAGCGTTACCCGCTTAATTGCTCCCTGCGATGCCGCAAGGAGTGCATCAATACCCCCAATGGCGCCTGAAGGAATGTACAAACTACCCTTGTTTGTACGCGCCGCCAAATACACCTTTTGACGAAAATCTGCGTCAACAAGTGCGCCGATACTAAGAAGCATCAGATCTTTGCCCTTGGTTAACACATTGAGCGCGATATCGCGCGCTGCCTGGACGGAAGCGCATTCAACGACGAGATCAGAGCGGTCTATAATCTTTTGCAGCGATATGACGGCAGTTGCAGCGGCGCTCACAGCTGCCAGACGCTGCGCACGATCAAGGTGTCTGTCCATCAAGAGCATTTCTCCCTGGAAGCCGTCGGCGCTCAGCGCGTGACAAATTTCGCTCCCTATAACACCACATCCAACGATCCCGATGATCATATTGAAATCCTTTAAGGTAGTTAAGATAGAAAAGCGTATGGTGATTCTTTGAATTCACGCGATATTGAGAGGTTTTTAGCTGAGGATGAAGGATTTGGCGACATAACGACCGCTCTGCTACCTGACATCGACGGGTCTGCTGACATCATCGCTAACGAAAACGGAATCGTTGGGGGGCTGTCAGAGGCAGAAAGCATCTTCACGTACTACAATCTCATCACGACGCCTCTGTGCTGCGACGGAGACGCTATAAAAACTGGGGATAAGATTACGCACGTCGCAGGGCGCGTTAAGGATATACTCGTCACTGAACGGGTCGCTCTGAACTTCCTGTGCAGCATGAGCGGGATCGCCACTGCTACGCGCCGTTGTGTGCAAGCCGCTGGTAGCGTAACGATCGCCGCGAGCCGCAAGACGACGCCGGGCTTTCGGCTATATGAGAAAAAGGCCGTCGCGATCGGCGGGGGGGACCCGCATCGGTACACCCTTTCAGAGTCTTATATGTTCAAGGACAATCACCTGCAAGTGATATCTATGGGGGTCGCTTTGCAGAAAAAAGCGTTCTTCAGCAAAAAAGTGGAGGTCGAAGTCGAGTCCGTCGACCAGTGCGTTGAAGCAGCGCGGCTTGGGGCAGATATCATTATGCTCGACAACATGGGCGTGGACGAGATTAAAGCGGCAGTCGACACATTGAAGGAATTGGGTCTACGCGGTAATGTCTTGCTTGAGGCGTCTGGCGGTATTAGGCCTGAAAACGTCAGGGAGTACGCCGCTACTGGAGTCGACGTGCTTTCACTCGGCTACCTGACTCACTCGTCGCCATGGCTAGATTTCAGCCTTGAACTGAGAGCAGAGGATTAAACAAGTGAGGTCGCGATCAGATTTACCGATTCCGCTAACACCTCGACCTCTTCCGCCGTATTATACGCCCCGAATGATGCCCGTACGGTTCCATTGATGCCAAGAGACTCCAAGGCGGGCATGGCGCAGTGGTACCCGCTCCTCGTACAAATCGTGCTCGTCTCATCGAGGATCATCGAGACGTCGTGAGGGTTCAACTGTCCGACGTTGAAAGAAACCACCCCCGCGCGGTCCTTTGGCCCGTAGACCGTCACATTGTCGATTTCGGCGAGTTTTTGAGCGGCGACTCTCGCTAGCGTTGCAACGTGTTTTTCGACGTTCGCAACGCCAAGTTCAGTTACGTATTCAACGGATCGCCCGAGGCCGATAACGCCCGGCATATTAGGGGTGCCTGCTTCGAAACGGGCAGGGGGTTCGAGTAGTTCATATTCGCAACCACGCACCCATTCAACCGCGCCACCGCCCAACGTGGTCGGCCGCAACTCTGTAGGATCACGCAGGATCAAGATACCCGTCCCTTGTGGGCCGAGCAACCCCTTGTGCCCAGGCACCGCAAGATAGTCGCAGAGCAAGTCTTTTTCGGACAAACGAATGTGGCCAGCAGACTGAGCTGCATCTATCAGCACCGGTATGTCATTTTTGCGTCCAATCTTAATGATACGGCTTATGTCCTGGACAGAGCCAAAGACGTTGGAAACGTGGGAGATCGTGATGAGTTTGGTTCTATCTGTGATTGCCGTTTCAATTAGGGCTGGATCGATCACGCCTTCTTGATTCGATTCAACCAATTCGAGCACGACGCCTCGCTTCCTGAGAGAGACCCACGGCAGGTAATTAGAATGGTGCTCGATCATTGACGTTATGACGTGGTCTCCAAGCGCCCACTCTTGACCGTGCGCGACGATGTTGATGCTTTCCGTCGTGCTCTTGGTGAAGATTACGTTCCTGGGCTCGCACGAAAAAAAGTTAGCCACGGTTTCGCGGCTATTTTCGTAGTGCTCGGTTGTCTGCCGGGCAAGTCGATGCGCGCCTCTTCCGTAATTGCCTGCATAGGTGAAGAAGTACTCGTTCATCGCCTCAACCGCGGGCTTTGGTGTTTGGCTCGTAGAAGCGTTATCGAGATAAATGACGTGATCAAGAACTGGGAAATCCTTCCGTATCGCGTAAACGTTGTACATCGGGTTCACATAGTATTTGGGCGGAATAGCTTTTGCGGTGAGGAGATGTACGGGCCTTATGGTCTAAGGTTGACACGCTGCACGCCTCAGTGGTGAGGCGGTAATCTCAAGTAGCGAACTGCTTACTATACATCTCATGCAGAAAAACCCCGCGCTCACCGTCGACGCCATCGTCCTGAAAGACGGTGAGATTGTATTGATTCAGCGGAAGGGGGAACCGTTTCAAGAGCAATACGCGCTGCCCGGCGGATTTGTGGAATACGGTGAGACCGTTGAAGCTGCGCTCAAGCGCGAAGTCTTTGAAGAGACAGGACTTGTCGTCGAAATAGGATCACTGGTCGGCGTCTATTCAGACCCGCATCGTGACCCGCGTGGACATGTCGTGTCTGTCGCATTTACAGCAACGATCGTCGGGGGCGTGTTAGCTGGCGATTCTGACGCGGCGAAAGCGCTGCTTTGGGATATCAAGAAGTTACCCCCGCTGGCGTTTGACCACGGACAAATCGTGCAGGATGCGCTTCGACCTCGCTAGCGCCCTTCTATGCCGTCCTTTATTAACGGTGCGACACTGACGACACTTTCAGTCTTTTCGATTGTGTCGGTCGCTATAATGCTATCGACTCCTGCTCGGTACAAGCGAAGTCGCGCGTTCAGAGAGAGCACGGGATGGATACACGCGACGTGCACCTGCCGCGCCCCCTGTCCGCGCAACAGCTTGATGGCTTCGGCCATGGTGCCCCCCGTTGAAATCATGTCATCTACGACGATGATCTCGCGTGCGTCAACGTCCACCGTCTTTGGTTGCATTTCGACGTGCTCAGGCGTAACTCGCTTCTTAACTAGAACGTCGAACTCGCAACTCATAGCCTGGGAAACGTCGCTTACTAACAAAGTGGCGCCCTCATCCGGAGCTATCAACAGCGGCGACGTGAACTCCATGTTTTTCAAATACGTACCAATAAGACGCGCGGCTGAGAGATTCACCGCTTTTTTGCCACTTCTGAGCTGAAAATAATCGAGAGAGGCGGGATCGTGAATATTGATGACGTAAGTTGCGTCTGCGTCGATCGTTTGAGCGATGGCGCGCGCGCTAATCGGTTCTCCGAGCTTGAATCGCTTGTCTTGCCGGGAATACCCAAAGTATGGAATAACTACCCTCAGATAGCCGTCAGAGGCAGCGTCGATGAGCTGGAGAAGGTAGATAATATCGTCATTAGTCGTTGTGCTCTGCACGACGAGCGTGTCGCCGTCGAGTTCTTCTGCTATGCGTAAATACAGTTCGCCGTCAGGAAACTGCTTGAATTCAACGATGGCCAGTTCGCACCCGATCTCTTTTGCAACGCGCGAACCAAGCAACTGCGAAGCGGGACCGCCCAAGACCTTCATGTTACCTCCTACAATGCGTGCTTATCTACGAACCGAACATAGATAAGTCACTCCATTTAAGTCGCCACGCACTAACATTGCTGAAGCAAGCGTGGCGGACTTAGCATCTTTTTGCCGTGGCTAAGCGTCAGCTTGCAAAACTGCCGCTTTACGCGCTCTGCAAACCAAGCGGCCTGTGAAGACTACTTACTATCACCGACATGCGCTCCCAGGAGACGTTTATCCGTAAGATCCATGCAAGTAACGCACCGGCTAAACCTAATCGATCGTGCGTCGTGCACACCCGCGCTGGCGTAGACTCACCCACACCAAACCTTTACGACTGCACAACGACGGTGTGTGCCACTTGATCCCCCAAACGCTGCTTTTTCTCCGATGCCCAAATAAGAACCGCTGCAAGCAGATATGGAGCAAAGAACGGGATCAAGTCAATGATGCGCAGTATCGTGCGCACGGCAGCCTCAACA
>Ga0209777_10004926_pt1 | contig 15630 bp, 13 predicted proteins | sample FrelakmetHBP12HB_FD_187147 | JGI IMG/M metagenome (GOLD analysis project Ga0209777, IMG submission 187147) | Freshwater lake sediment microbial communities from the University of Notre Dame, USA, for methane emissions studies -HBP12 HB (SPAdes)... | ecosystem: Environmental > Aquatic >... | reverse complement strand
CTCTAGTTGCCACTTTACGATTCTCTTGAAATCCTTTTCAGCCATATAGTCTTTCGTGGTAAGTGTTTTTGTCTGTCCTGGTCCTAGATCTCCGGTTAGGGAGACTGTCTTAATTTCGAATCCGTCAGAGCCAACGGCCTGTAGAATCACGCCGGGTCGTTCCCACGTCCCGCGATTTGTAACTGTGCACTTGATGGCGAACCAAATGTCGCCGTTACTGTCTCGCGGCGTAACGATCTTGGTAGCGATGTTTGTCACCACCAGATCACCGGCGAATGCTGGTGCGACAATTCCTATCAACGCACAAACAAATACTGTTGCAATTATGCTGCGCATTCCATTTCTCCTTATTTGGTTTGTGTTCTTCTTAAAGCCCAACAATAATATACTTAGTTGGTTTTTTCCGAAAACTTGACCCAAGCTTACTTTATTTCATGAAAAATATAAATAGAGAATAATATCATAAAATCAATACTGTTTAATTTTTGTCACTTGGAATTTCACGATAATAAGGACTAAATGCCAAGTTGGTATATAATAGAAAATTTGTTCAACTGCTATAATATTGAAAGTATTACGGCCTTAATAATTTAAAAAATAGTTAATGATTATCATTTGAAATCTTGAATCTTTGTCATGGTTGACGATTTGTTTCTTACAGGAAATTAATAAACACTTCTGCTGAAAAATATCATTTAAAACCTGCATGTTTCAACCCGTTATCGTTGAATTGGCAGGGTCATTTCTGCCTCCATCTCCTTATATAACGCAGATCAGATCTATCTCCCACGTTAGCCAGAGAAGTTCTGAGATGGTATTTATCCAGTATACCCAGAACAGAAATCCGCAGGAGTCTGCGCTTTTTTAAATCCAGCATAACCATCAACTCCCCAAACCGTTCCAGGAGTCATTCATTTATTGCCCCTCCCCTTATTATAGGTAACAGAAGTTCTCTTGTTTGAGAAGACCTGGGCTGTTATTAGATGGGGCTGTGAAGATATATCCAGGAGAAGAAGCAGAAGACCATATCTTTCTATTACAAAATTTTTATTTTTTTTATTACGATCAATTCCACAAGTAAAGTCCACTTGTAATAGATTATTATATCCCTACATCTGAGATAATCTCTTTCGTAATCTTCTTGTATAACAGTCCCACTGTTCAACAAACATTAGCTATAGAATTAAAATTAAAAAAATAAAACCTGCCCGAGGAAAACCGTCTCCCGTAGGGAGAGATGGTTTTTCCTATTAAGATATCTTATTATATCTTAATATATCTTCTTGTAAGTCAATATCATCTGATTCCTGTTTGCGTTCAACCGTTTCTAGTAAATGCCCGTTTTACAGACCCTGCATAAAAGTTTTACAGACCCTCGATTAAAGTTTTACAGACCCTATATCCCCGTTTTACAGACCCTGCATCCATGAAAACATAAAATTTATTTCTGCTGGTTATTGTCATCAGGTTTTCCCCTTTTCTTCCGCATGATCGTGTATTTCAGTCCAAACAATCCTCCCTTGGTTTTTTCATAAGAGTCAATCAATCCCTGCTCAATAAGCGGTTTCAGGATATTGGTTTCAATTGTGCCGGCAAGATTAGTTATATTCTTATCCTGAAGGTTTAAACGCTCTGCAATCGTTTTAGCGTTAATGGATATGACCTCAAGATCATTATTGACCAAAAATCTTCTATAAAAGACCTGGGCATTGTAGGGCAGGTGATAAAACCGGTTATCAAGCCAGTCATAGCTTTGAGAAAGGAGATTATGGGCAAACAATTCACCCATGAGTGTATTGAATGAAACGCGGTAATGCCTGCTGATGACAACACCGTCAATTCTTTTTTCTTTGTCCACATAACCGAACTCGAATAACCGGCTAAAGTAATTCATGTTATAGTTTATTTCCTTTAGTCCCTTCTCATCACGCATCCGCACAGGGAAAACCAGTTTGAATTCGGCACGGGAGGTTGCATGCAGGAGATTCATGATTTCATTGGAACTCATATCAAGGGAAGTTGATTTTCTGAAATCCTTGTCGTCGAACTGCACCCAGTATCTTGTCTGCTCTATGCGTTCTATATCTTGCTCGTTCATGGGGGACAGATTAAGGGATATATTGTTCTTGCTGATGCCGCTTTCTTCCCTCAAGGCTATACTGTTCATATCGGTGAAGATTGGAAGCGGATCTTTGGGCACGGCATTATTGCCTTCCTTTAAAAGGAGATAGTAGCCTAAGATATCCATCACCATATAATTCCATACGCCCCAGTGTTCAACGTCAACGGAACAGCTGTTGCCTTTTTTATCAATCCATTTAAAGGGGAAGTTGACCGGCTGATTTTTCTTTCTGATCACGGGAGGGATAGCCTTGTTGATCCCTCTTTCCGTAACCGTTATCTTACCGTTGCCCTTTGGGGCTGTTATCTTCCTTATTGTCTGGGAAATGGCGTTGACGATATGGGCGTGCCTGCGGTCTTCTTTCAGGAATTCTTTCATTTCCATAAGGAGCTCATAATCTCTTTTAAGCAGGTCAATATCGGCATGTTTGTATTTTGGCTCATTCAAGGCGCCGTAATCAGCAATTATCCTTTCCAGTACTGGAAGCATTTCTTCTTTGGTCATCTGTTTATCCTCGCATTAATATTTTGTCTTTATATTACTCTTTTTGATTGGTGCTGGCTGTGTAGAAACCACCTGCCGTTCAGTGACGGTCATAAACTTCTTGTCCACTTTCAAAGGTATCCTGCCGGTTGCTCCGGTGCCGCGTTTGGCCTTAAATATGATGAGATCAACGTTGCCGTCCTGCTTGATTAAATTTTCCCAGTTGTCCTTCACAATATACTCGCCGTTTTTCCCTTCCTCAACAGCGGCAAGGATACCCAGCCAGGATGCCTCATATTCAATTGTGCCGGATTCCTTAAATGAAGCCATGCTCAGGCGCTGCCCCGATTTATATGAGTCCCTCGCCAGTTCGGAGACAGCAAGAACAGGCGTGTTATGGGCCTTGGCAATGTCAGTCAGATTGGATAAAAGACCATCTACCCTTAGTCTTTCGTCACCGTTACTTTTTTCAGATTTTAGTTTTCGAAGATAATCAAGTATGATTACGGGTGGTTTTCCATGTTTCTTTTTAATCTGCTCAATAAGATCATGCCATTTTTCCACCGGTACCATCTGCTTAACAATGTACTTTAAAGGCCGTATTTTTTTGACTTCGGGAAGCTGGCAGATGCTTTCAATATTTTTGCATATCCTTTGATTCAGGTCCTCAATATCCCTTCCGGAAAATCGTGAGAATGTCCGGCAGAGCAGTTCATCAATTCCATCGTCATAGCTGAAGAAAAGCACAGGATAATTTTTCAGGCAGATATTATCCGCGATATTGTTAAGCAGCACCGTCTTTCCCGCTGAAGGGATTCCGCCAAAGATATAGAACCTCCCGCCTACAAATCCTCCGTTCATGTGTTTTTCCAGATTGCCCAGGTTGTCTCCCGCAAATGAAATCATCACATGATTCTGCTGATATTCGCTGATTGCCTTATTAACGTCATCCAGCAGCGAATCAATCTGGATTATTTTTGATTCCTTGGTCTTCTGCTCGTTGGTTTTGACATAATCGAAGATGCCCTTCAGTTCATCATAACCGAGAGGCGGCTTTACCTGATCCCGGTTCCATATCTCGATCATTTCCCAGATTTCATTTTCCTTCATGCCACTTTTAAAGAAGTGGCCAACAAGCATGGTGGTTGATTTATTCCTTCCCCCTTGCGAGCATCCATTCTTTAGAAGATCGGCATACTCGTTGGCTTTAGTTTCTTTCTCCTTTGTTTGGATTGTTTCTGTTTTTACAGGTTTATCTTTAGTCTGTTTCTTGTTTGCGGCAGGAACAATCTTTGCCGAACTATTGAGATACTCGATCATCCATGGAGTGCAGGGGGCAGGGGAAACATCGTCAAAGGAAGCCCCATCAACCCATTCATATTTTCTTCCGGAACCATGAACGGATGGGTGTGCAACCACATAGCCGCCCTCGGCACGTATATCAAGACCCAAATCGGTGTTGACGTGACTGTTCACATTGAAGTCCGGATGCCGCATGTAAAAATGAAAACCCTTGCCCGTTTTCACAACGGCAGTTGATTCAGGCAATCCTCCTGTTTCCTGGGCATATTCAAGGGCGCTGGCGGAATCAAAATCAAACACAACCAGATTGGAAACTCTGCCGGTAACAATGCCGATATTGGCATCGGAATTTGTGTTAAACCAATGATTGACTTCGTCTACAGTTGGAAGCCTTTTCTGGTATTCCTTCCATGGGACGAGGGGCGACTTGCATTCCTTATAAAACATCTCCTTATAAATCTCATCTTCCGGACGTGGTTCAGGCAGGTTTGAGTTTCTTATAAGCTCATCTTGAACCTTTTTTCCGAATGTCGGCGATCTTTTTACAATAGCCGGACTCTTCAATGGGATTACTGAAAAACCTTTGTCTAAATATGATAGAGCTATTTCGCGTTTATTCATTTCTGTTTCCTCCTTCAATACATTTGCAATACTCGTTATTGTTTAACTCCTTTTCTGAAGCCAATCTGACCCACTCACCCATTGAAATATTTTGCTCATCGGTGATGGTCTTGATCTTCTGGTAAACATCTTCGGAAAAGGCTACTGTCAACGCTTTTGTAAAACATGCTTTCTTCATTTTTTTCTCTCCTTCTAAGGAAAATGGAATTTAAAGGAAAATAATCCTTCATGTTTATTTGTTCTAAGTTGCAGAGCAGATCAGTACGGGATTGTTTCTTGCGGTTGGACTGATAAATAAAAAGAGGCTCAAATCCCGGTGAGAGAAATGAGCCTCTTGTTCGTGAAATGATTATGTTGTTATGTTATTTTATTCTACGCTTTCTTTATTCATCATCTTCCCGCTCAGCAATTAAGTTTTTTATCACGGTTCCAATTCTCACATTGCGGTAATAATCGTGAGCCATATCCCATTTATCTCTTGGCAGCGAATTACTGAAGTTTTGAAAAGGAATATTTATCGTTATAGTTAGAAGATTTTTTTCTTTACTATATGCATAGGAATGATCATCTCTCAAAATATCATCATACCTCTTTGTAAATAGATATATAAAGTCATCCTGATCGATCTCGATTTCTAATACCATTTTGTCTTTTTCCCATTCTATGTTTGCATCTTCATCATCCAAGAAACCATCAAATCGTATGAATGGCCCTATTTCACCCGAAAATCCTTCACTAGTTAAGACTTCCATAGTATAACGAAACAGTTCTGCATATTCAAAATCTCGTCTAGTGGGCGCGTCAAAAGGACAAGGATGTTTTGTTGCTGATTCCATGGAAGCGTAATTGATTTTCAAAATGCCATGCTCATCTCTCGTCGCATCAACGTTTATCCAACATAAGAATAGATGACCATCGATCCTTTCAATTAACTCGTGCATAACAGGTTCTGCCATGTAGATGCCTTCAGGATAATTTTTTGAATTCTGATCAAAAAGGGCCACACGGTAATCGCAGTCTGATCCGATATTATAAACGACATCAATTAACTGTTCAAAAGAGGACCGGCCAGCAATCGCATCAATGATTAATTTTTCCAAAATATTATCACTTTTCCGTTTTATCAATGCAATAACTGCTATCCGATTATCGTCGATAAGATATCGGGAGTTGATTTGCACAAAGTCATGGCTACTGGAAAGACCTGCCGCATCCATAATGCTCTGCACTGTTTCTTTTTCCTGAAAGTGCTTCCGCCAATCATCTTGGAAATACTCTTCAAAGCAAAGATGCTTTAAATTGTTTTCATTTTCTTTCATAATTCTAATACTCACTTTCCGAGGACATCCTGCCCTCGATGCTAAAGCGGTCACCGGGTAATGACCGCTATTCTGTTAGTTGTTAACGGGCAATAAAAAAGGGGCGTCCCACCCGGAGACAACCCCTTAACCCGTACTTGCCTACATTGTATTGAACTACATTATTATCATCTCATATTTTTAAAACCTCCTTTCAAAAACACAGCGTCCTGCGTTTTTTTATTTCGCCTCTATTCATCGTTAAAGCCGTTCTTCATTTATCCTGTAATATTCATTTACGAGTACAGGATTGTTTCTTTTAATGGACAAATGATAAGGGAGCTCATGTCCCGTGAGGAGTATGAGCCCCTTCATTTAAAGAACTAATCGAGATATTCTTTCAGATCTTTTTGTATTTTTTGGGAACCTTCTCCCGAAATTCTGCAAAGATCTCACACGGTAGCTTATTGGTTTTAATCAATGTTTCAAATAAAGGTGAAATCAGAGAAAAATGGTCGATCATCTGACAGATCAGCATGCGGAGATGGGAAAAACTGTAACCAACCATACCGTCGCTGAATTCTTTAGCATCAAGCATTTCATCAATTTCCTCACCATCTCCCTCACCGGAATTAATCATGCCACTGTAAAAACCGGCGTACAACTTAACTTCGCCACTTTCCGGCTCGATCTTAAAATGGTCATACAGAAGTATGGAATTAATCCTGTTAACAAGTTCATAGGCAACAGGCAATTTTTCTTCCGGCACTACCAGACCGTCAATCCATAACCGGGAAAAGTGAGGCCAGTATAAGATATTTTGATGGTGAATAATTGTCACCCCCATCGTTACCTTTCTAAAAGAACAGATACCAGTCAATGTATAAACCGACTTATCCGGTGAACCGTGATCAACAATCTGAATACCGATTTCTTCAAATAAAATTTTTACTTTGTCAAATACTTCACCACTCATAATATTTTTAATCCTTTCTGAAGACTTCTTGTCCCCAATGTTAAGGCGACTTCCGAGTGTTGAGCCGCTGTTGTGTTAATTTTAACAGGCAATAAAAAAGGGACTATCCACCCGGAAAAGTCCCTTTTGTCCATGCTTACCTGCATTATCGAATCGAATTATATTATTATATCATCACATATTTCGTATTACCCTCCTTCTTTATTAATAATAACTTTTATACTTTTATTGTTTTAACCAACTCCAAGCCATAAAGTTTAAAAGTTTAAATCTCTTCGATATTGCCGGTCAACGGATTTACTACCTTTACCTTTTGCCCTTGATACACCGAATCTATAATTGTCGATGGATGCGGCAGTCGGATATTCTTGCCGGCCTCAGATGTTATGATATAGAATCCCTTTTGCGTTGATTTTGGATATTTACCTTCGGCAACAATTCCCTCTTTAATAAGATGCTGCAACTCGTTATAAATCGTGGATGGGGATATGTCTTCGCTGCCATTATTATTCAATGCTTCAAATATATTTTCTCTTTTCACCCAGTAAGCCGAACTCGTTGAAATTTGCGAAAGCTGCTTAACAATATTTTGCTCGGTAAAGCTGTTGCCCAATTTGCCCATATTAATCCTCTTCACCGCTTCGAATATTTTTATTTGCCTATCAGATAATGATATTTGCTTCACAGGAAGCATGTCATCCAACAACAGCCAAACATAAAAGTAGTCAACCTTTGTCGCCTTTAAAACATGGGGGACATCTGGTTGATTTTGATTTGTGGCAGAGGATGCTTTAGCCTTAATCAGACGCAGCTTTTGAATATCTATATTATATATTCTGGCTATTATTTCGTCCTGATTTACCGGTGAGGGATTATTGATGATGCAACATATAGCCAGTGTCTTTAATATCATCTCCATTTTTCTTTCCGGATCTGCAGGATTAGCCGCCTTAATGGCATTTAGCAACACGTCTGCATAAGGGATGTCAACCGCCATAGGCTGAAGTCTTGCCAATGTTTCTCTAATGCGTGCCAGGGCCACTTCCATATATACATTGGGTGTTTTGTCGTCTTGAAGAATCGAAAAATTACTCAATGGATATTCATCTACTTGCACGGGTAATTTCAGGACAACAGGATGGCTATATGTTTTATCTTTCAGGTCGGGCATGACTCCAATAACGGAGACTAAAGACTCGGCCCTGTGAGAGTGGGTAAATGTGTTGTATTTTGATTTTATAACCTCGGTATGGGTAGTGGCACCCATGGTTAGCATTTTTTCCAGATGCATCCACGTTTTTGTAAATGCAGAAGGTTCCAGGCCTATGAGAGCCTTGCCACTTATGGATGAATTATCTCCGAACAATTCCTCATACTTGAATTGTCCGCATTCCTTATAGGCATTTTCCGGCGCCATCATCATGCACTGCTTTAAAATGCTCATGCCAACATATGGATCACTTGCCGCGAGCATGAGACACATCGGCTTGTTTAATTTTGCAGACATAATGTTTAACATAGACAAAATGGCGATTCTTAAATTATGCCCAGCTATCATTTGCTGCTTTAAAAGATTTGCAATTTCAGTCCATGGGTCCTTAATGAAAATGTTGTCCAGATTTATCTCCCTTGGGGACTGCTCAACTTCGCTTTTTTCTTGTATTGCGGGCATTAACTGCTTCTTGTTTTGACAAGTCTTATTAGTTTTTTTATTTATTATTGTTTTCATCGTGTTCCTTTCATTCTTGATGTTAAAGGTTGATATCTTAATTGCCGGGCAATGGACTTCCCCCGACACCCTTTCAGTTCATCTTTTTTATACGCTCATATTCATCACCACCTTTCAAAATGCAAAAAGCCGATCTTTTGCTCTAGACCGGCTTAGTAATTAAAAATTAAAGAATGCTTTATATTATTGAATCTGGTGTAAACTTTTAGCCGCAGCATCGGCTTTAATCTGTTTGTTCACATTCTTTTTTATTTTTGATGACTTCTTTGATGACTTCTTTGATGACTTCAATTGCAGCCCATCCCAGAAGCGGACGGCACCACTTTTGCTGCTCTTGAAACCCTTGATTTTCATCTGTACACCTAAAGTTTTTTTCTTGATTAAATCGCGACCGTTTTCCTTGCACCATGCCTCAAGTTGAGAATAGATGTTTTTGACGGAAGTGCTTGATGCGTTATTTCGTTCAAAGCAATCCTGCAAAAACTCGCCAACCATATCGCTTTCATTTTTATACTCATCGATCGCATTGATAACTTCTTTAGGCATGTCTAACCCTTCTTTTTGCCACATCAAGCATCCCTTCACGCACCAATTTAATATTCCCGGAAGTTCTTCATCCAACTTTTCCCCAAGATTTTTATCAATCTCGTTATCCGGAATTATAATTTTAAATGGAATAAGTTTTATCCTGCGCCAAATTCCCTTATCCACTCCGCGAATGTCCGGCGCGTAATTGGCGGCTATAAAAATTTTGTAAGTTGGGGTGTGTTCAAAATAATTTTTATACAGGTAACGTGAGGTCATCGGATCACCGCCTGTGATTTGTTTCACCAGCTCTTCATCGAGTCTTTTGCCTTCGCCGATTTCAACCGATGTAACCATCCGGGCGCCGCTGAGTCTGGCTATATCATTCCTAATGTTTGCCGTTTGACTCGATAGAAGCGATGATGCCGGAAGATTTTTTGCATAATCACCCAGAACTTTTCTAATTCTCTCCAAAATAGTCGATTTTCCGTTACATCCCATTCCGATTAATAAAATTATAATTTGCTCAGTGATTAGGCCTGTGCAAGAATAGCCGAAGACTTTTTGGAGATAGCCGGCCATTTCTTTATTATTATTTACAATTTTATTGATAAATTCAATCCAGTGTGGGCATTTGGCATTTGAAATATAATCAATGCCGGTGGTCTTCGTTATAAGATATTTGCTATTATGCGGCAGTAATTTCCCCGTACGAAGGTCGATGACTCCATTCCCGCAGTTCAGCTGCATTGGATTTTTATCAAAATCGTGAATATTGATTTGTATCTGCGATGACATCTCAGCCAATTTCAACATTGACCTAATTTTTGATAATGACTCCGATCGTTGAGCATGAATCTTTATAGCCGTTTTCAGTTTAGGATCTTTAGTAAAATTAATTTCGTTAACAATATTTCTAATTGTTGCTTTTGCTTTTTCAAACAACAATGAGTTATGTTCACTAACCCATTCCCTTCCATCATAAACATAATATTGCTTCGTCTGTTTGCAAAATAAGAGAGTCTCTTTATGCTCGTTAATCAAGCGTTCCACATTCCCGAAATCAGTTAATGGTAAAACTTTATTTTTCATTATTGATTTGCCTCCTTTAAAATTAATTTGTAAAATAATGTGTCCCATGCGTCCCAAACGTCCGGATGCTAAAAATAGAAAAGCCGATCCCTGTTTAAAGGAACCGGCCTGCCTACAATTACTAAAAATATTTTTGTTTTTATTCTTCAGATTTTACATGCAACCTGCCACGGACCAAATATGATCCTGATTTGCAAAGGCTTTGTTCAATTCTGGGGCACAAAATTTTTGTATCCGAATTTTTTCTCTATATTCACATGCAGATCTTTCCTGTTCTGTTTGAATATAATTTTGTTTAAAGATTTTTAAAAACTCCTGCTTCGAAGCGCCGCCATAAGGGATTTCCATCGTTGACTTTACAATACCTGATTCGCGCAGCCACATGAAAAAAGCAGCAGGGACGATTCCATATCGTTTGTATTTTTTTATTTGCATATCACTCAGACTGTTGGCTAATACTATGGCGTTTATGTTTCTGTAAAATTTGCCATATCCATTCTCTGTTCGTGCAGACTCAACAAAATCATTGATCCATTTAAATATTTTCACATTAAAACTCCTTTTTAATTTAGGTATTGTTTGCTTTTCGATATTCTAAAGAGCTGTCATTTTTTATTAAGGCTTTCGAAATTCTAGTTGCCCTTTATTTGTGCTCTATTGTTTTTGTTCTCCTGTAAGCATTATTTACGGATTATGATTGAATAACTATTTGCTGTTAAATATTTTAAACTTCATTTTTTTGTGTCATAATTTTGTGTGAATTCATGAAAGAGATAACTTCATCCAGAGAATAACGAACCGATTTGCCAACCTTATAATAATTTATGCCGCGCCGATTAAATCGATCGTTTCGCAGTGTCTGGACAGCGATGCGGGTTAGTTCGCTCACTTCTTTTTCAGTCAGGTATTGCAATCCGTTCATAGATAAAACCCCGTTTTTTCTTTGGCATTAGCATGATATTTTGCCCAAAATCTATGACAACCAAAAATGAATTTTTGCCTGTTCAGGAGTACAAAAGGGGAAAATGAAAGTGATATAAAGATGTGAATTTTTATCTTGGGAGGGGATTTTAATTGAGGGTAAAGGTATTAACTATAGTCATCTGTTCTTGCGACAAGTATCAAAATTAATTTTAGTTTAATGATTAATTATTTTAAAAAATTAAAAACTGATATTACAATTTTATGTTGGGAATAAAGATGGGAATAAGAATAGTAAAGAATAAAAATAAATGTGAATATAATGTAACAACTTGATTTTATTTTGGTAGTCCCACGGGGAGTTGAACCCCGGTTTCCGGCGTGAGAGGCCAGCGTCCTAACCACTAGACGATGGGACCACATTGGTCGGGGGATCATGATTCGAACCTAGGGAGCAGGGTTCAGAGCCCTGATTCCTACCGTCAGACGATCCCCAAATAGTGTGAAAAGTTGAGGGTGAGTATCTATTCAATTCGACTTTAAAAGTCAAGATTAAATTGACGCGGCTTGTAAAACACCGCAACTGCCCCGAACAAACCTATTTATTCTGAATTTCAATGTAGGCAACCGCAGCGTTGATCCTTTGAATTACCCGCTCTTTGCCCAAAGTGACCATGATTTCATCTATGCCGGGGCTGACGGTTTTTCCCGTCAGCGCTACCCGCAGAGGCTGGGCGAGGACTTTAAACTTGATGTCTCGTTCCTGCACGAAAGCCTTGAGGAATTCTTCAAGACCTTCTTTGCTTAAGTTTTGCACCATTGGAATTGCGGCAGCCATCGCCTTCAAATGAGCGGAAACCTCCGGCACCAGAAACTTCTGGGCGGCTGATTCTTCATACTGGATCTCATCGGCAAAGTAGAAATTCGCGGCGTTGGCCAGTTCGACAAGCGTTTTAACGCGCGGCTGCAAATCGGCGATCACTTTTTGCGTGAAAGCAGCATCAACCGTATTGGTACCGGCAGGCCACAGGGGTTTCATCTCTTCCATCAACCGCTCAGCATTTGCTTCCTTTATATAGTGCGCGTTGAGCCAGAGCAATTTTTCGGGATTGAAAACGGCTGGCGATTTACCGACGGCGGAAAAATCGAAGTGCTCAATTAATTCTTTTTGCGAAAAAATTTCCTGATCTCCATGCGACCAACCTAGGCGCACCAGATAATTGACGAGCGCTTCCGGCAGGTAACCCATCTCTTTGTAGGCCATAACAGAAGTTGCTCCGTGACGCTTACTCAGGCGTGACTTGTCCGATCCCAGAATCATCGGAACATGGGCGAATTTAGGCACATCAAAACCAAGCGCTTCATACATCAAAATCTGGCGCGGTGTATTGTTGACATGGTCGTCGCCGCGGATTACATGCGTGATGTTCATGAGCGCGTCGTCAATGACAACGGCAAAGTTATAAGTCGGATATCCATCACCGCGTTCTATAATCAAATCGTCCAACTCATTATTATTAAAACTTATATTGCCTTTGATGAGGTCTTCCACAATCGTAATTCCGGTTTGTGCGCTACGAAAGCGGACAACGCTTCCGGGAGATTTCTTTAAGTTTCTGTCGCGGCAGGTGCCGTCGTATTTGGGCTTTTTTCCATTTGCCAAGGCTTCTTTTCTTTTGGTTTCCAGTTCTTCGGACGTACAAGTGCAGTAATAGGCTTTGCCTTCATTAATCAGTTTTTGTACCATGTCGCGGTGAAGATCAACACGCTGAGCTTGAAAATGGGGCCCTTCATCCCAGTCCAGACCCATCCAAGTCATGGCATCAAGGATGGCCTTGGTGGATTCATCGGTCGAGCGTTGCTGGTCGGTATCTTCAATCCTCAAAACAAATTCACCGCCGTAATGGCGGGTATAAAGCCAGTTAAAAAGAGCAGTTCGCGCTCCACCGATGTGTAAAAAACCGGTTGGCGAAGGCGCAAAGCGGGTTCTGATTTTTTCCATTATTTTCTTTCCCTTATTTTTTGTAGCCTTATAGGGTTGAGATTAGCTTTTTGTCAAGCCCCTTAATATTTTGCCAATATTTAAAATACTGGAAATCAGGGATAATTTCTATAATGTAAAATAAACATAAAATGGAACGCTTATACTAATTACCTATCTTGCTAAGGCTGCAAAAACTGATACAGACAATTAAAACAAATTGAGGTTTTCCTGTTTAATCCTTCAGTAATTCGGTGGTCAAATTATGCTTGACAAGGAAAGGATTTTATAATTTACTCTTAAGATTAATTAGTTTGGCAAATTTTTTATAAGGCAGTATGCTTTCGATGTCTAATTCTTTGAAAATTAACGTAGTTCTTATCCCCGAGGAAGGACAGAATTTCGTTTTTTCCGAAGATGGTGCCTGGTTTAAGGAATGCTTTAAAGATAGCGATAGTCTTGATTTTACTCTGCGCCAGGTTGATGTAAATTGTCTGATAACAAAAATTTCAGGCACTGTTTTTATTAAAGGTGCCTTTTCTGCACTTATTGATATTTATTGCAGCCGCTGTTTGGAGTATGCAAGCCTGCCTATTGGCAGTGATTTCGCTTATACGTTAATTCCTGCGAAAGCGGAAAGCAGAGAAGATTTAGAGCTGACGCCGGAAGAACTGGAAATAAGCTATTATCAAGGAGATTTTATTGACCTCGCGCCTATTATCTGTGAGCAGATAATTTTGCAAATACCGATTAAGGTGCTTTGCAGTGAAGAATGTAAAGGTTTATGCCCGCACTGTGGCGCTAATTTGAATACTTCTTCCTGCAATTGTCATTTAAATTTTGTTAACGATCGCATGACGGTATTAAAAAATTTTAGAGTAAAAAATTAATCATTAAAGAAGGATAATTTATGCCAAATCCGGTAAAGAGACATTCCAAAACCAGACGTAACCAGAGAAGGGCGAACGATTTCTTAACGTCACCTTCATTGTCTTTATGCCCGCAATGCAATGAGCCGAAATTGCCTCATCGTGTTTGCCCGACATGTGAAACCTATAAGGGCAGGGACTTCAAAAAAGCAGAAAAGAATGCCTAGTGTCATAATTCTAAGAGATGTTTTAAGCTGCGCCAGTTATTTCCAACTGTAATCCGGATATTTTTTTTACTAAAAAAAATATCTGATCTTGTTGCTAAATTAAACAGTGTTATCTGTGACAAGTGATGGGAGACAATGGAAGACGGGTTTTCGCCGATGTATAAATATCTTTCGAATTTGACAGAGAAAGAACGCGTTAGACCTTATACAAATAAAAATATTTTCTTAATAATCGCGGAGGAAACCGTTTTTTGTATAAAAGAGCAGATGCTTTCCTCATAGAAAAAAATAAGGAATAATTTTTAAAAAACAGGTAAAAGAAGTACAATTTAATCCAATTTTTTAGGTAATACATTGACGGAGGAGGATTTTGCATGACGTTAGAAGAAAAAGTCATTAAACTTGTTATGGAACAACTGGATGTAACCAGGGAACAGTGCGTTTTGGAAGCTTCTTTTATTGACGATTTAGGTGCGGACTCTTTGGATATTGTTGAGCTCCTCATGGAGATGGAAGAAGCTTTTGGTGTGGAGATAGCTGACGAAGAGCTGGAAAAAATTAGTACAATTAAAGACGTAATTGATTTTCTTAAGCAAAAAGGCATCAATTAGTTCACCATGTAGGATCCTAGCCAATGAAAAGGCGTGTCGTTGTAACAGGTCTTGGTGCGTTGACTCCCCTGGGAAATTCAGTCAGTGAATCATGGGAAGGCGCCATTGCGGGTAAATCAGGCATAGGCCCGATTACCAAATTTGATTGCAGTTCTTATAAAACAAAAATTGCCGGCGAAATAAGAAATTTCGATCCGATGCAATTTGTCAACAAACAGGAAGTTCGCCGCTACGATGACTTTATTCTTTATTCTCTTGCCGCTGCGGAAATGGCTGTCGCTGACGCGAAATTGACGATCAGTCCGGAATTTTCTGAGCGTGCCGGTGTAATAATCGGTTCTGCTATTGGCGGCTTATCAACATTGGAATGCGAAGTAAGAAACTTGTTAGGAGCGAATCCCCGCAAAGTTTCTCCATTTGCTGTCCCGGCAATTCTTGCCAATTTAGCTTCCGGTCACGTCTCTATTCGATTTGGAGCCAGGGGGCCCATAAATTGTGCTGTTACCGCTTGCGCTGCGGGAACATCGGCAATAGGCGATGCTTATAAAACCATTGTCTATGGAGATGCCGATGTAATGATCACCGGCGGTGTCGAAGCGGCAGTTACACAATTAGCCGTAGGCGGCTTTGGCGCCATGCGAGCGCTATCGGTGCGAAACGATGAGCCGCAGAGGGCTAGCCGGCCGTTTGATAAAGACCGTGATGGTTTTGTTATCGGAGAGGGTTGCGGTATAGTTATTCTGGAAGAATTATCGTTTGCCCTGAAAAGAGGCGCGCATATTTATGCGGAACTTGCCGGTTATGGTTGCACATCTGATGCTTTTCATATGGCTGCACCGCCGCCCGGGCATGAAGGCGCCGCCCGTAGTATGC
>Ga0209777_10004925_pt1 | contig 15632 bp, 18 predicted proteins | sample FrelakmetHBP12HB_FD_187147 | JGI IMG/M metagenome (GOLD analysis project Ga0209777, IMG submission 187147) | Freshwater lake sediment microbial communities from the University of Notre Dame, USA, for methane emissions studies -HBP12 HB (SPAdes)... | ecosystem: Environmental > Aquatic >... | reverse complement strand
CAAATCATTACCCAAACCGCCGACGAACAATCCACGATGCTCAAGGAGCTAAGGTCTCTCAGCGTCAGCAATCAGCGAAAAATCATCAAGCTCCGAGACAGATACCAAGCATTGTTCCGTACAGGTATCGCAGAATGTATTCAGGAAGGGCTCTTACCGGATATGCCTGTGAAAATAACCACTTTCGCTCTCTTGGGGATGATGAATTGGATGATCCATTGGTATTCACCAGATGGGCCGATGAAAAGCGAAGATATCGCCATGGCATTTTCAGCGCTATTCTTTCAGGGACTCACGCGGAAAAATAAAAAGGCAGGTTTAAAGCGAACCAAACCGACTGTTCGTTCCCCTCGGGAGAGTTCCCAGGCATGGGAGAAGTAGGGAGAGCGTTCATCTTAAGTTAGGCAAGAACAAATGACTTGGAGCAATTATTCAACTCCAGAGGAGATTCACAAGCAATTCATTTGAGAGGAATTTTCTACCCAACATTTAGACTGGAATCCTGCGGAGAGGCTGAACATCGCCCACGAGGCAGTCGACCGTCATGCTAAAGATCCTAAAAAGGTGGCTTTATTCTGCATCTCCTCGCAAGGTAAACAGGAAAAGTTCACTTACCGAGAGCTGAAGAACTTGACTTCTCAGTTTGCCAATGTCTTGAAGGAACTGGGAATCAAGAAGGGGGACACCGTCGCCCGTTTACTTCCCAGAATTCCCGAGGCCTACATTACTTTATTCGGGACATGGAAAGCAGGGGCTATCGATGTCCCTCTGTATACCGCCTTCGGACCGGAAGCCATCGAATATCGAGTTGAGGACAGCGGCGCAAAACTGATCGTCAGCGACTCCGAAAACAGGAGGAAATGGGAGGGGATTAAAGAAGGGTTGAAGGATGTAAAAGTCATGGTCGTATCCAGGGACCGAAGTTCAGGGGTCCGAACGGGTGACTTAAGTTTTTGGTCGGAAATGGACAAAGCCAGCAAGGAATTTGCAACGGCGGAGATTTCAGCAGAGGACATTGCGATCTTACAGTATACCTCAGGGACAACAGGCCTCCCTAAAGGAACAGCCATCCCTCACAAGGGGATCATCACGGTACTTCCCTACCCGAAATACTTGCTTAACGTTAAGGACGATGACATGTTCTGGGGGTACGCTGACCCAGCCTGGGTTTATGGTTCGCTCACGGTAGGAAGCACCTTATTATGCCTCGGCCATTCGTTGGTAGTCGATGAAGGTCGGATGGAAGCCAAGCGCTGGTATGAAATAATGGAAAGATGGGAGGTAACCAATTTTTCCGCAGCCCCGACGACCTATCGAACCATCCTTGCCGCCGGGGAGGACCTACCCAAGCGTTATCAATTAAAAGTAAAGCGCTTCACCTGCGGAGGCGAATATCTTAACCCGGAGGCCATGTTTTGGTTTGAGAGGCATTTGGGAGTGTCCCTCGCTGACCAGTACGGAATAACCGAGGTTGGCATGCTTTTAGGTAACTATCCTGGCATGAAGCTTAACCCAGGTTCGATGGGCAAACCTTTGCCGGGCTTTGAGATAACGATCATGGATGAAGAAGGGAATGAAGTGGGTCCCAACCAGGTAAACTTCATTGTGGTAAAGAAAAATCCATATTTTCTGAGCGCCACCTACTGGAAGCACCCGGAAAAGTGGAAGGAGTGCTTCATCAAGGGAGAATGGTTCAATACCGGCGATTTGGCTGCCAAAGACGAGGAGGGTTATTTTTATTTCAAAGGAAGGTCGGATGATATCATGTCCCTCTCCGGCTATCGGGTGGGCCCGGCAGAGGTGGAGGGCTCACTGATGGAACACCCGGCAGTTTTGGAGGCAGCCGTCGTCGGCAAACCTGATCCCATCCGAGGAGAGATCATCAAGGCTTTTGTCGTGCTCAAATCAGGGGTCAATCATTCGGACAGCTTAGCGAGGGAGATCCAGGAGAGCGTGAAACAAAGATTATCAAAGCATTCCTTCCCCCGAGAGATCGAATTCTTACCAGAATTGCCCAAGACGGCTACTGGAAAAATCATGAGGAGAGAATTACGGAAGAGGCTATAAGCGCATTCCTAAGAGCAAAGAAGACTGAGGAAAGGAAAGCCTAATGGCATTGTTGAGAACTATCGGATTAACCAAGGACTTTGGGGCGCTGCGCGTGCTGGATCATATCGATATGGAGGTTGAAGCAGGAAGTTTACACTCCGTGGTGGGTCCCAATGGCGCTGGAAAGACTACCTTATTCAACCTAATCTCCGGTTTTATCAAGCCCAGTGGGGGCAAGGTGGAGTTCAAGGGGGAGGATATTACTCACCTCCCTCCTCATCAAATGGCCCACTTAGGTATGAGGCGATCCTTCCAGGTTATTACCCTTTTTCCAGAGTTGACCGCCCTTGAAAACGTTAGGCTGGCCATTCAGGCAAAAGGGATGGAAAAATTTAGTTTTTTCAAAAAAGCCTCAGACCTGAAAGAGTGTGTAGCTAAATCCTGTGAGATTTTGCGCACGCTCGGGCTGGCCGAGAAAGCCGAGCATAAAGCCTGCGAGCTTTCCCATGGGGAACAGCGGCTTCTGGACATCGGTGTGGCGATGGCCGGTGAGAGCATCCTTTTGCTGCTCGACGAACCCACCAGTGGGTTGGTTTATGATGAAATTCCCAGGATGGGCGAGACCATAAAGAAGCTCACCCCAAAACACACCGTCGTGCTCATCGAGCATCGCGTGGACATGGTTCTATCGATATCGGATACAATTACCGTCTTAGACTTCGGGAGGGTCATTGCCCAAGGCCCTCCGAATATGATCCAGAATAGTGAAGAGGTGAGCAGGGCTTATTTGGGGGTACGATGATGCTGAAATTGGGTCAGGTTCATGCCCATTATGGGAAGAGCCAAATCCTTCATGGAGTCAGCCTTGAGGTAAACAAGGGGGAGCTGGTCACCCTCTTAGGCCGAAATGGAGCCGGCAAGACTACTACCCTGAAGAGCATCATGGGCTTGGTATCAGTCCATTCGGGCACTATCCGATATAAAGGGGAAAATATCTTGGGAAAGGAAACGCATCAAATCTTCCGTATGGGGCTCGGATATGTGCCCCAGGGCCGTCGCATTTTCACCAGCCTCAGCGTAGCCGAAAACCTGAGATTACCTTCCCTTCGCCAGGATGGGGGGAGGATAGAATGGGTATTGAATATTTTCCCATCCCTGAGAAAAAGGCTGGAGCATAGGGGGAATGAGTTAAGCGGCGGCGAGCAGCAGATGCTGGCAATTGCCAGGGTTTTGGTCAGCGGAGCGGAATTAATGCTCCTCGATGAACCTTCTGAAGGGTTAGCACCCCTCTTAATGGGTGCAATCATGGATACAATCCGAGAACTGAAAAAATCCGGCCTCACAATGCTCTTGGTCGAAGCCAACTTAACCATAGCATCCAATGTGGGGGACCGCCATTATGTGATGGACCACGGTATCGTAGCCTGTCAAGCGAATTCGCAACAACTGTTGGAAGACGAGAATCTGCACAAGAAGTACTTCAAACTCTAAACAAGGATCACGATGGAGACGATTCGAAAGGGGGGCGATCAAGGGGGATAATTTCAAGGATGAAGGGTTAGTAGGAGCAGGGTCGACCGGATTGACTGAACATAATATTTTTTTAAGGAGGTTGCTTATGAAAAGTAAACTGATTAAAATTAGTGTTCTGAGTTTTATTTTGACGCTTTTGCTTGCAGGGTCGGTATTGCTTTCTAACTATGCGGCCCAGGCAGCGGAGCAGGAGATTGTTTGGGCCCTAGTGGATGACTTCAGCGGCCCCTATGCTGCCACTACTGATGAGGGCTACAAGGCCACCATTCTGTTTCTAGAAGAGCACAATTATAAAATGGGAGCCTATAAGGTTAAACTAGTCACCCGGGATACTGAACTCAAGCCGGCCGTGGCCGTGCGGCGGGTCCAGGACCTCATTGCGGAGGTTAAACCTTTGGTCATAGTTGGCGGGGGCAGCAGCGCTGTGCAACTTGCTATAGCCGACATCATCGGCAAAGCGAAAGGATCTATCTTCTGGACTGCTGGTTGGGATACTCGTCTCACTGGTTCTCAGGGAAACCGGTACACTTTCAGATGGCCCAGCCCCAATTACACAATTGCAAGAGCATCTCTATCCGCGTTTTTAGACAAATTCCCTGAAGTCAAGAAGGTTATTCAGCTCTTTGGGGACTACGCTTGGGGTTATGACATGGCGGAGAATGCGGATGTCGTATATAAGAATAGGGGCATCAAGCTTCTCAAGACCCAGTATCTCCCTCCGACTGCCACCGACACCAGCGTATTCATGACCGAGGCCAAAGCCTCCGGAGCTGATGCTTACATCTATGGCCTATATGGCAAGACTTTAGGCATTGGCCTGAGGCAAGCCCATGAGTTCGGCCTCAAGAAGGTGATGAGGGTGCTTAGCCTTGCTGGAAGCTTCACCATGCTTCGCGGAATTGGGTCCGAAGCCCTCGAAGGCATGTATTTGACCGACCATTGGACCCATGCCGTGCGCAATGAGTGGACAAAGACGTTCGTAGAGAAATTTCGCAAGAAGTGGAACTTCATCCCGGGCGACTTCGGCATGTCAAAATATCTGGAATTACAGCTTACGGAAAGAGTGGTAAGACAGACCGGCAGCGCCGACCCAAAGGTGCTCATCCCGGCCTTGGAGAATATTGGGTGGTACGACGGACCTTGCGGGAAGGAATATATGTCGGCTTGGAACCATCAGATTGAGCATGATCATTTGTTGTTGAGAGGCAAGGCTCCGTCGGAGAAAAAGTATGAAGAGGATTTCGTTGAAGTCATCGGCGGTTCGAAGGTCTATCCCAAGCAGGGGGAGAAGGGGTTTGAGTTCGATCGGACTAAAGAACCTCTGTAAGATTACCCCCAGTAAGTGGCAATTAATAATGATGAAGAGGGGGGTTGCCGGCGTTGAGGTCGTCACCCCCTTAACTTAAATGGATTGGACCTAGTACTGAGCTTTTGCCATTAACAGATTCAGGTGATAATTATGATAAATATTGACGCCATTTTACCCCAGGTGTTCAACGGCATCCAATTTGGGGTGCTTATGGCCCTGCTGGCTACCGGCCTGTCCCTCATCTTCGGAATGTTAGGCATCATCAATTTTGCTCACGGCTCCCTTTACATGTTAGGGGCTTATTTTGTATGGACTTGGGTCCGGTTCTTAGACGTCCCGGGAAACTTCTGGCTTAGTCTGATTCTCGCCCTTCCTTTGATGGCCATGGTGGGATTGATTTTGGAAAGATTTCTGTTGCAGCCTATGTATGGTCAGCCCGTGGTCTATCAGATTCTGATCACCTTTGGCCTGATGTTGGTGATTCAGCAGGGTGTTGGCTTAGTTTATGGCACGATACCTCTTCCCTTGGGTATACCTCCTTTGTTCGAGGGTGAGATCAACCTCGGCCTACTTCGCTACCCCATTTATCGCCTATTCACGATGATTCTCGGCTTGGCCATAATCTACGCTGTATGGTTTTTCATAGAACGCAGTGCCCTGGGGGCCATCATAAGGGCCAGCGCTGAAGACCCGGAAACGGCCAAGACCCTGGGTATCCACACCCGAAGAGTGTATACTTGGACTTTTGCTTTGGGCTCTGCGCTTGCAGGACTTGGTGGTGGGCTTCATGCGCCTCTGATTGGCGGCCTCCAGCATTCCATTGGCACAGAGATCCTCCTCATCTGCTTTATCGTAGTGATAATTGGCGGTATGGGTAGCATACGGGGAGCACTTCTGGGAGGCATTATCCTGGGTGTCGTTCGGGGCATCGCCGGCGTTTTTTGGGCACCGGCTTCGGACTTTGTCATGTTTATGGCTATGGGTATCATCCTGTTATTTCGGCCCCAGGGATTACTTGGGAGAGGAGGCACCCGATGAAAGCAGGCTTAGGCTTGTTATGGGAAGGCTTTTTCACTGAGTTTTTCCCGGGCATTAAAATGGCCGCTATTTTGATTTTTCTTTACTTTGTCCTTCCTTCCAAAATGATGTCTGCCGAGATCGTGATCATGGCCTTACCCACCCTGGCTTTCATTCTTTTGCTGGGATATACTGGCCTTCTACACTTCGGAATTGGCAGCCTTTTCGCCGTTGGAGCCTACACTGCGGGTATTCTTCTGGCCCGTCATCAGGCCCACATTTTAATGGCGATAATAGCAGGTGTGGCCATGAGCGGAATCGTTTCCTTGGTCATGGGCTACTTCTGTATCAAACGGGGTGGGCTAATCTTTTCCCTTCTCACCCTGGCATTTAATCAATTAATCTGGTTCATCATCTTCCAGTGGAAGAGCTTTACCGGCGGACCGGACGGGATTTGGGGGATCCATCGTTCCGCTTTACACTTAGGTGTCTTCTCCATTAACTTAAAGCCAACTTTCAATTTTTATATCTTCGTGATCATTTTTTTCGTTCTAACCTTTATCTTTGTCCGACGCCTCATCGAATCACCATTCGGCAAAGTTCTTGTGGGCATGCGGGAAAGTGAGCTCCGGGCCACAGCTATCGGTTATAATCTAGAGACCTACAAGTGGATTGCCTTTATTATTTGCGGCATGATCTGTGGCCTGGGGGGTACCCTCTTTGCCCTACACCAGGAATACGTAGGCGAGCATCTGGCTAACTGGTTCACCGGCGGGGAGATCGTGATCATGGCGCTCCTTGGCGGCGCATTCACTCTCCATGGGGCCTTGATCGGCTCCGGGGTATTCATCTTCCTGGGGGATTCTTTGAATAGATTCACGGTCCTATCCAAAGCAGGTGCCTGGCTATTCGTCCTTGGGGTCATTTTTATTCTAGTGGTCCTGTTTTTAAGAGGCGGTATCTACGGAGGGGCGGAAAAGGCCTACGAATTATTCAAGAAGAAGTGATCGAATCTCTGCTTAGCCATTTAAGGAGCGGCTTCATGGAATATCACTATCTCCTCTACCGAATCGAAGACCGGATTGCCTGGATTACTCTCAATCGGCCAGAAAAATTGAATGCCCTAAACAAGCCTCTTTGGAAGGAGCTGCAAAAAGCACTTCAGCAGGCCGATGCCACCAATGAGGTATCTGTCATGGTCTTGACCGGAAGCGGAAGGGGCTTTTGCGCTGGAGATGATATCGGTGAACTCACCCGCCTGCAAGATCCGAAGAGCGCTGAGGACCTTTTCCTGGGTTGCATCTACGGGTTGGTAAAGACCATCTTCCACCTTCAAAAACCACTTCTTGCCGCTGTCAATGGCCTGGCCTATGGCGGAGGTTGCGAGTTGGTACTGCTGGCAGACATTGCTGTAGCTTCGGAAAGCGCCCAATTTGCCCAGCCCGAACCGCGCATCGGGGCCTGGCCGCCAATATTCGCTGTTTTCGGCCCGCCCATGGTGGGACTTAAGGCCACTCAAGAACTCCTGCTGGCCGCGGAGCCGTTCAGCTCTCAGCGAGCTTTAGAAATAGGGCTCATCAATCGTGTGGTTTCACATAATAACTTAAAGGAGTCTATTGTGGAGATTGCCCATAACATTATGAAATCGTCCCCAGGTTCCTTACGGATCATCAAAGAAACGGTCAACCAGGCATTGGGAGACCACCTTTACGCTTTTTGGATCGCCTGCCAACGAACTTTGCATGAGGTCGCCAAGACAGAGGATTTCCTGGAAGGGGCAACGGCTTTCATGGAAAAACGTTCCCCCCTCTTTCGGGGACATTAAATATGGGCAATCCAAAACAATACAAACGCTGAACTTAGCTTCGCTTTGCTGCGTAACTGCTCAAGATAGAAAACAGGATACTGGAAAAAATGGTTAGGAGTCCCGCAAGGGTGGGATTATACTGAATTCTTTTGGAACATCCTTGTGTTATAGAAAAATTAAGACGTAAATTAAACCCAAGAGGTAAGAACCATGATGGATATATTTTCGCTCAAAGGGAAAAAGGCCTTCGTCTCGGGGGCCAGTCGGGGACTGGGCCGAGAGATGGCTTTGACATTGGCTGAAGCCGGAGCCGACGTGGCGCTAGCAGCTCGGACCGTCAAGGGCCTGAAAGAGACAGCTGAAAAGATTGAGAAAATGGGTAGGAGGGCTCTGGTCTGTCCGATGGACATATCGAAATTGGATGAAATTGAAAGAGCTGTGAACAATGCGGTCAAGTCCTTCGGTCGCATCGACATATTGATCAACAATTCTGGAATTGTCGGAAACACGCCAGTAGCCGACATGACTCCAGAAAAATGGGACCGGGTGATGGATGTGAACCTGAGGGGGCACGTCTTCTGTACCAAAGCCCTCGGCCGATATATGATTGAGAACCGGTATGGAAAAATCATCAACATCGGATCCATTGCGGGCATCATTGCAGTCATCTACGGCAGTCCTTACTGTGTGGCCAAAGCAGGATTGATCCTGTTCACCAAGACACTGGCTTTGGAATGGGCCCGGTACAATATTCAGGTCAATGCCCTCTGTCCCGGGTATTTCTTGACAGATTTGAACCGAGATTTTTTCCAAACTTCAGACGGCCAGAAAGTTATCAACAAAATCCCTATGCGTCGTTTGGCAGACCCGAAAGAAATCCAGGGGGTCACGCTTCTTTTGGCTTCCGACGCCTCAAGTTTCATGACTGGATCTGTGATAGTGGTCGATGGTGGACACATTGTCGGATAGCCATTTCATATTGGCAAAAAATAAGATTATGAGTTGAATATAGATGGAGGAGACAAAGGATGGCTTTAAAGACGTCGGATGAATATGTTGAGCGGTTGAAAAAGATAAAACCCAACTTGTATGCTTATGGCAAGCAAATTGGCAGAGATGGTCCGATGCTTGAAAGGCCAATCAATATTGGCAAGCTTACATTTGATTAGCTCAAGATGGCGAATTTAAGGATCTCATGGTAAGCCAGTCTCATTTCACGGGTGAGCCTATAAACCGTTTTACCTCTCTAAACCTTATCCTTCAGGATCTCTATAATCAACAGGAGATGAAACGAAAGCTATGCCCTAAGCTAGGGAGGTGTATTCAACGATGTATGGCGACAGATACCCTCAATGCCATATCATTAACACTTCCTTGAATTTCTAAAACACGACCAAACGAACGATCTTGTGGGAAGTACATCCCAGACAGATTCAAAAGGTAATCGGAAGGCGAGGCCTCATGAACAAACAGATCCTGCCCTTTAGATCCGTATCATCAAGAAAGATAAGAAAAGGATTATTGTTAGAGGAGCAAAAAACCACATTACAATGGGCCCTTATGCCGATGAACACCTCGTCCTTCCTACGAGCGCCCTTACGAAAAAGGAAAGCGACTGGGCTGCCTATTTTGCCATCCCGGCGGATACGAATGGCATTAAGTTGATTTCCCAAATTGGCACCTCCCGGCCTCGTATAAATCTCCGGGCGCCGTATAACGATTACGGAGTGCCTGAATCATTTTTGGTTTTTGATGACGTCCTTGGCTGGTATCAATGTCTACCATAAGTATGAAATTTTAGTATCAATCCCTGGTGGGCTTCCATCTGCCCTTCCTCCGGAGGAAGATTGGATTAATCCCGAAACCGTCAATTATTTGGAGAAATATATTAGCCGAAACCCAGAGGTCTCTTCAGAGAAATCGCAACGGTTCTATCGTTTCATTTAGGATTTTACATGTTCAGCCAGATGTGGTTGGACTCAGTATGCCAGAATTCACGGTGGAGGGTGCCCTGTGATGGAGAAAATAGGTATAAGATCAATATACGACCTTGAATCAAAAAAGGAAATAGTAAAGTATCTGGCAGGAATTAAAGATTAGCCACACGGTAATCTATCTAAACAAGCTTTGTCTTAATATCCTCCCCAAAATAGGCTCTCATGCACCGGGCTTTACGAATGCTACAATGGTAAATAGCCATAGAGAAAAAGTAGCCCTCAATAATTCCTGTACTGTTTGGTAGTCAAGGAGATAAAGATAGCTAATGAGGAGATAATGCGAGCGTAGAGGAATGTTACGAAAAATGCCCAGATGGCAGCAAAGCTTTAAGATATGGAGGGGCAGGCTTCGGGAATTCATATTGATTTAGCATGGTGAAATGAAAATAGGAGGAATGATAGATGGCATACGAAACATTGTTGATTGAAAAGGAAGGCCCAATAAGCATCGTTACCTTGAATCGCCCCGAACGCCTCAATGCAATTAATAACCAGCTTGTTGTCGACCTAGAGGATTTGCTGGCGAAGATTGAAGCGGATGAGGAAACACGATGCATCATCCTTACTGGGGCTGGAAGAGGTTTTTGCGCGGGCGCGGATATCAAGGAAACGATGGCGGGCTCAAATTCTAAGCCGCTTCCTATCCGCAGGCGTTACACCTTTTTCAACAAATTAGAAGATGTTGAAAAACCGGTTATTGCTGCGATCAATGGGGTTTGCATTGGAGGAGGATTGGAGCTTGCCCTTTGCTGTGATTTGCGCATCATCTCTGATGAAGCCAGAATTGGGTTAGGAGAAGTGAAACTCGGCGTTATCCCTGCAGGTGGTGCTACAGCGCGTTTGCCTCGCCTAATCGGGCCAGGACGGGCCAAGGAGTTCCTCTATTTTGGGAATCAATGCGATGGGAAAGAAGCTTATCGCATTGGATTGGTAAACCGAACGGTTCCCTCTGGCGAGCTAATGGCAGAAGCTAAAAAATGGGCCGAGGAACTGGCTGAGAGGCCCCCACTTTCTCTCAAGATGCTAAAGTTCTGTGTCAATTTGGGTATGCAAATGGATCTCCTCGGCGCGATTCAATACGAGGCCCAGTGCGCAACGGTCCTGGCCAACACAGAGGATATAAAAGAAGGGACCAAAGCATTTCTGCAGAAAAGAAACCCCGTGTTCAAAGGTCGATAACCTGATAAGTAAAAGGGAAAAGTCACCATAAAAAAAGTGAATAATAAATCATAAAAAGGGAGATTATTATGCCAAATGGCGAAATGAAAAAGAGGATACCCATTAAGAATATCCTGTTTAAGCTTACAGGTGATGGATATGATGGATATCTCATAGGTAGTCGATGTAAAGCCTGTGGAGAAATTTTCTTCCCAAAGAGATTCGTGTGCGCTAACTGCTTTAGTGAAGAGATAGAAGAGGTCCCCCTTGATAAGATGGGGAAAATTTTAAGCTATACCATTGCCCAAACTGGCTTCCCGGGGGCGAGTGTCACACCGCCGTTCATTACCGGCATCGTGGAGTTGCCTAATAAATTGCAGATACTCACCCTAATTACGGGGTACGATTTTGATAAGGTTAAGATTGGCAGTGAGGTGAACCTCTATTTCTGGAAGGCAGGCGAAGATGATGAGGGTAGGGAACTCATGGCGTACGCTTTCCGCCCAACGCAAAAATAGATTATTTATCGATATGTTGCCAATGAGATGAGGTACCCTTTTACGTAAAATCAGACGATATTTTAGAATTATTAACACAAAACTTAAGGGGAGAATGACATGCAGAAAGAAGTCGTAATCCTTGGGGTGGGCATGACAAAGTTCGGACGGCTCACAGGTCGAACACTGGCGCATATGGCCCGTGAAGCAGGGCTTATGGCACTTAAGGATGCGGGTGTTAACTATGGCGATATACAGGTTGGTTTCTGTTCCCATTGTCTACAGCCGTTGGGGACTGGAATGGAATGTTTCGCTCAATTAGGAATGACCGGTATACCTGTAACGAATGTGGAAGTTGCTTGTGCCAGCCATACTCGGGCAGTCATCTTGGCCGCTGAGATGATAGCCGCGGGTGCATATGACATGGCTTTGGTTATTGGAGTGGAAAAGATGCCCAGAGGCGGCATTCCTTGGGGTGACCGATCTGATATGCCCTATGAATATTTGACGGGCATCTTGCCCATGCCAGGCGTTTACGCCATACAGGCGGTAGAACATATGCACAAATACGGCACCAAACCGGAATATTTTGCCAAGGCTGCAGAGAAAGCCCATAGAAACGGCAGCCTCAATCCTAATGCCACTTATCGGGACGTGTATACTCTTGAAGAAATCATGAACTCGCGGATGATCTGCCAGCCTCTTACCATGCTCATGTGTTCTGCTAATGCTGACGGGGCCTCAGCCACTGTGATATGTTCAAAAAAGCGGGCCAGACGGTATACCAATAAGCCAATGCGCTTAGTAGGGTGGGCTGGAGGAAATCCAATGTATGTGAAGGGGAAGCCCAATAACCCGTTGCCGGAGGCGCCCAACGAATATTTAGCGAAGAAAGTTTATGAGATGTCGGGCATTGAACCAAATGATGTTAAGATTCTTCAGCTTCATGATGCTTTTTCGGCTGCGGAGGTTTTCCTCTTGGAGGAACTCGGTTTTTGCCTTCACGGCGAAGGGGGACTCTTTGTTTGGGAGGGGAAAACTGAAATCAATGGAAAGGTCCCAACCAATACCGATGGTGGCCTGATCAGTTGTGGCCATCCAATTGGAGCTACCGGCGGCCGGATGATTGCAGAATTGTGTTGGCAACTGAGAGGCGCGGCAGGGAAAAGGCAAGTTCCCGGAAACCCCGATGTGGCCATGCTCCATAATCAGGGACTGGGAGGGGGCAATGTGATGATGTTTACGATTTAAAATGAACCCACCCTCGAAGACTTTTGAACTTAATCTAAGTTTTGATCTATCGATTCTAGCGGAGGCTGCGGAACTGCGGAATAAAGAAGAAAAACATATTAAGTGTACTGTGAAGAAATATAGGTCAGGGCAGGTTAACATTTCTAGTTAAGCCTGGATATTCAAGCCGATCTTTGAACTGGTGTATCAAAAATATACATTCCCCGCCGGCCCCGGGTCTGGCATACAGAATAGCTTGAATCCTGCCTGGCCTCCTGCGTGCAGTCACGGCTCTGGATGAGAAATATCCCCTGGGCCCCTTTAGGATTAAAACTGCCTTAAATGAGGCGCAAACGTTTGCGCCGGTCTTGAGAATCACGGGAGGATAATAAGAATCTCTCGCTGTCCTTTTCCAGTCCTTCTTTAATAGAAGCACCAAAGGCCTGGCGGCTTTCTGAGTCCTTTTTCATTGGTAATTCTCCAAGTTAATCATGATCTTCAACCCACGTGGCATGAAAACTAGTATTGACTCCATCCAATGCTTTAGCCCATAGGCCTAAGTTGGAAATTCCCCTTATCCTCCTCCTCCCTGTGCTTACCCTTGGCCATAGGAGGCCTTTTGGTAAAAATCTTTTTTCTGCCGCCCAGCAGGCCAGGGCAACAGACAGCAGGAGGTCATCATGGGCGCCCTCCCTCCAAGCACCGTAGGAGTCGTGACCAGCCATGGAGATTTTCACCTGGAAGTTCGTCATTTCCTCCAGGAGAGTCTGTGGAGTTAGGGGACATCCTATAATCCCCCTGTCAAGAGAAAAATATTGTCTTGTGATTACGGTGGGACAAAAGACAGGTAATATTTTTCAGACACCGGGCCAAGGAGGGTTTCAGTTCGCTTGATAACATGGCATCACCTCCTTGCTGCTTAGAAGCGCATCGTAAGCGGCCAAATCAACCTCTGTGATGAGAACTTGGGCAGGCAAAGGGATTAGCCCTTCAGAGCCTCCTACGAGCCTTTCTACGGCCTCAATACTGATGGGTAGCTCTTTGTCGATGAGCATTCGCAGAGCATCATCTACCGCAGCCTCGTTCTCCCTGGCAGCCAGATGTAAAATCCCCAGATACTCCTTGGCCGCCCGAGAAAGATGCCGCCCCTTCAGCCAGTCATATGCCATGCGGAATCGATGGGTGGGAAACAACTCTTCACGGTAACGATAGTTGTCAAAAGCCCCAGGCTTGCGCACCAGCCAGTCAATGATGTGCCTGTACTGGATGCGGTGCTTGCCTTCACCGCGCAAACGCGGCATCGTCTCTATGCACTGCTGGGCATACCATACCTCCAGGCGCTCTGCATAAACCCGCACCTCTATCTTCTCTCCGATCAGGCGGCTGTCCACCGAATACACGTTGTGGTTGACCCGTATTGTGCTGCTCGGCCCCACCCTGACCCGAGGCCTCTTGCAGCTATCCAGGCGCCCGGGAGGCAAACGCCGAAACACCCTTACTTCCTCTTTAAATCGACCCACACGCCCCGCATTGAGCTGGGCGAAAAGCTTGCGCAAAAATACCGCGTATTCTTGACGAGTTGAAAAATCACAACTCCCCCGGAGCATTAAAGATTGCGCCAACGCCCTCTTCAATCGATGGTGGCGCTGCTCTACGTCACCGTTCTCGTTGGGACTCTCGGCCTGAGTTTTGTGGCCCTGCAAACCATAGTGATCCAGCAACGCCTTGTAGCGTTGAGTGAACTCCTCCGGATGATCCGGCTTCTGTACCGCAGCGGAGAGTCGATCCGTGCGGTGCAACTCCGGCACACCCCCCAACTCCCAGAGCGCATTCTGCAATCCCTCGCTCAAGGATTCAAAGCTCTCTGAAAAACAGATCGTCCCCGTCTCCCAGTTTGAATGGGTAAGCACAAAGTGATAGATCAGGTGATCGAAGGGTTGCCTCTGAATGGTTATGCCTAAAGGGTTCATAGAGGTAAAATCCGATTGGCACAACTCCCCAGGTTTGTGCACCTGGGGGAAGAATACCTCCCTGGGAGGCCCCTGCAGTGCCCGCCATATCTTTACCCGACGCTGCAGAGTCCTCAGTTGCCCATCACTAAATCGGCCCGGATAACGGCGCTGTAAATCTTCAAACAGCGTCTTGGCTTCCAGGCCTGGATTGTTTCCCAGTTTCTCTTCCACCCCTTGCCAAAAATCATCAAATGAATCTTCCCGAGTCCGCCAGAAATGCTCAACTCTGACCTCATTGGGCAATTTACCGAGACCTCGGTACTTGCGCGCTGTCTTCTCGTCCATGTCCGCCTTCGCCGCCGCTGACGCCAAACTCATTCCCTTCCCTAATAGCTCCATAAGCCTCCTCACTTCTCTGTCAGTGACCATCCAAACCTCCTTGTCCAAGAGCTTGGATAGCCTAACCTTCAGCCCATGCGAACCGGGAATTTTAATTGTCGTCAGACGGGAATTCTAATTGTCGCTGATCAGTAATGCCTGCGGAGCGAAGGGGTGCAGGGAGGTGGAGAGGTAGTTCAGCATAGGGTAAAATCGAAGCCAGGGTGAGTGCCGGGAGGCTAAGCAAACTGGAGATTCTTCTTCGAGTGCACGGAAGGAGACACTACCCATTGCGAAACTACACCTGTTGACGACCCTTGTATGTTTAGGGAAGAGGCCGTTATGCCTTGCATCCCAGAGACTGAACCCTATCGGTTCTCTGTGCATGCTTCGTCAATCCTCTCAGAGGTAAAACCACCAACTGGAGAGCCGGATGCGGGAGATCCGCCAGTCCGGTTCGGAGGGAGGGGGGACCGAAACCAATTGGCCCTCCCTACCCCTATAGTTCAAGGTTTTCAAAAGGAAAGGCCCTCCAACCAATGATGTTTAGACTATAATGGACCCATTAGTAAGTATGGCGTCCCCAGGAATTCCGCAACTGACATTTTTATGCCTCCCAAACCTCTGTAAGTTCCAAGTTTTTTCTTAAACTCTCATCCGCGAGCAAATTCGCATTCGAGAAAAGCTTGCCTTCTTCCTTTCATT
>Ga0209777_10004923_pt1 | contig 15632 bp, 11 predicted proteins | sample FrelakmetHBP12HB_FD_187147 | JGI IMG/M metagenome (GOLD analysis project Ga0209777, IMG submission 187147) | Freshwater lake sediment microbial communities from the University of Notre Dame, USA, for methane emissions studies -HBP12 HB (SPAdes)... | ecosystem: Environmental > Aquatic >... | reverse complement strand
AGCCGCACGAGGTGCCGTTCGACGTGCAGTTTATCGTTTGACCTGTGTCAATGTCCGCCGCCACGCCATTTGTCTGGTTATACGTAGACCCACCTGTGATTGTGATGTTGGAAGGCGTCGTTGACCACGTCGGTTTCCTGTCGGGCACAGTGATCGTGATTGTCGAGGCAACTGACGTAGCCGGCGCGCCGTTATCCGTTGCCGCAATTCTCAGAGCGCAAGTCTGCGGCGCTCCAGCGGTAAAGCTGACGTTGCAGTTCGCGGGCAGGCCGGAACCGCTCATCGTCGGGGTGAATCCGGAGCAGCTTGTCCCGCTAGATGAGCAGGTCAAGGTCTGACCAATGTCTGAGTCCGTCGCTATGCCATCCGTCTGGTTGTATGCAGACCCGCTTGTGATCGTGATGTTTGTAGGGGTCGTTGACCATGTCGGCGTATGGTTCTTTATTGTGATGGATATAGTTGTGCCAACTGTCCCAGGTGTCGTGTAGTTGTCGGCGCCCATTACTCTCACGTTACAGGTCTGCGCAGGCACTGGCGCCGTGAAGGCAATGTTGCAGTTCAAAGGCTTCGCGCCGCTACCGCTTACCGTGACTGAAAAGCTGCACGACGTGTCGTTGCTAGAGCAGGTCAATGTCTGTCCACTGTCCGTATCGGTCAGTATGCCGTCGGTCGCACTGTAAGTCGACCCACCTGTGATAGAGATGTTAGATGGAGTTGTTGACCACGTCGGCGCATGATTATTTATCGTGATCGAAATCGTCGCGCCAACCGATAAAGGCGATGTGCCATTGTCCGTCGCCATAATCCTCAAATTGCAGTTCCCTGCTGGCGCTGGCGCCGTGAAGTTGACGTTGCAATTCGCAGGCAAGCCGGAACCGGTCACCGTTACAGTAAATCCGCACGATGTGCCGTTGCTCGAGCAGGTCAGCGTCTGGCCGGAGTCAACGTCCGTCGCTACACCGTCAGTTTTGTTGTATGTTGATCCACCAGTGATCATGATGTTAGTTGGCGCCGTCTGCCATGTTGGGAAATGATTGGATGGAGTATTTACTATAATGGAAATCGTCTGGCCGACAGTCAATGAAGGAGATCCGTTGTCAGCCGCCATGATTCTCAGGTTGCACATCTGGGCGGATGCTGGCGCCGTGAAACTGACGTTGCAGTTGCGCGGCGGCATGCCGGAACCGCTCACTGTTATGGCAAAGCCGCACGATGTACCGTTGTTCGAACAGCTTATCGTCTGACTGGTGTCAATGTCCGTCGCTACGCCGTCGGTCTGGTTGTATACAGACCCGCCGGTGATCGTGATGTTTGAAGGCGTCATTGACCACGTCGGCGGCTTGTTGGTTACGGTGATTGAGATTGTCTGGCCAACTGACAAAGACGGAGTGTCGTTATCAGAAGCCGTAATCCTCAAATTGCAGGTCTGTTGAGGGATAGGCGCGGTGAAGCTGACGTAGCAGCCCTGGGGTTTGCCGCCGGAACCACTTACAGTGACGGGGAAGCCGCATGATGTGCCGTTGTTCGAGCAGGTCAGCGTCTGACCCGTGTCAGCGTCCGTCGCGATGCCATTTAACTGGCTAGATACCGAGCCGGCGGTTATACTGATGTCGGAAGGCGGGGTCTGCCACGTCGGGTAATGGTGGGATAATGTATTTACCATTATGGAAATTGTCTGGCCGACCGTCAAAGAAGGTGTAGAGTTGTCGGCTGCGATAACTCTCAGGCTGCACGCCCCAACCGATACGGGCGCGGTGAAGCGGACGTTGCAGTCCTGGGGATTGCCGCCGGAACCGCTTACCGTAACGCTAAAGCCGCACGATCCCGATACATCGGGATTATTCGAGCAGGTCAGCGTCTGGCCAGTGTCCAAATCCTGCGCCGTGCCGTCCGTCTGGTTGTAAACAGACCCGCCAGTTAGTGAGATGTCAGTAGGCGCGGTCTGCCATGTCGGGGCATTTGGATATACGGTTATTGTGACAGGTGTTAGCGAAGCGCCTACGGTGATACCTGGCGTGCTTCCCGAGTAAAGTATGGCATTCCCCGCGTCTTTTATCACAACGTCCAATTCTCGACCATTGCCTATTGGAATGCCTGCAAGTTCAGCGTAATGGTATGAATACTTATAGGGACCGAAATTCATGGGTTGCATGTCCGAGGCGCTTACGGTGAAAGAAATTGTATTGCACGAAGGGCAGGAGGCTTTGCCACGGGCCAAGGCTGCAAAGATGATTTTCACATCCAGCGCGCCGGTTTTTGGGCTGCCCGTGCCCTGCATTTCATCCGCGGGTTTGCCCCTGCAAGACGCAAGAAAGAGGCTCAGGAGGAGCAAAATTATTACGAAATGAATGGTTTTTTTCATGTTCCTTCTCCCTTATCATCACCAAGATACGCCAAGCGTGCCTACGGAGGTTGGGGCCTCGGTCACGCCGCCCCCATGGCTTCCTCCCGCCAGGGCCGCAGCCGCTCCGCCGGCTACAACAACCCCAAGCGCCGTATAAAACCACCATGCCTTGTACCACTTCTTTTTCTCTTTTGTGAGGGAAAATGGCAGGTCCATACCGGCCCCCGGCGATACATTCACCGTCTGCTCTTCGGTCTTATAGCCCCGCGCCGAGACCGTGATTTTGTGCTGGCCCGGCTTGACCTGAAAATTTGATAACGGCGCCTGGCCCGCCCGTTCGCCGTCAACAAAAACGACCGCTTTTTTGGCCGAGGATTTGATGTTCAGATTACCAGGCTCGCGCGGCATTCCGGCGAGGTCGTAGGCGATGTTTTCAGCCGCCATGTTCAACGCCGTTCCCTCACACAGGCACATCTGTGAAGACGCCTTCACGATCTCCGCGCGCGCCACATCCGTCATCTGGGCGGAAAGCTGGCATTGGTTCAGCCCCAGCTTCGTCACCGCGCCTGTGATAATGAATTGCGCGCTTAAAAGCTGCCCCGCCTTTACCGCGCAACTCTCGTCAAAACAGCCCGACTGACCGTGCGCCACCTCGGACATGATGACCTCCATGTTGCCGCGATCAATAAGGGAGTATTTACCAGTGCTCATAAGCGTTTCGCGTATCTTGTCCGAAATTGCCCTTGACAAGTTGGCGGCAATCCCCTCGTCAATTTTGAAATCCATCACCGCGAGATACGGTTTGTTGGCAGGTGGAGGCGCCCCCTGTTGGGCGGACAAAGGAAGGATTGAAAAAAGGAATGAAAACGCCAAAACGAGTGATAGTGCCGACCGCATGGTTGAAACTCTCCTTGTTTAACCGGTTACGGTTCTTTCTCTCTATCGCACTTATGGTTTTGTCAAAAGGTGTTTTAAATGTTGTGTGCTGGCCAAATAGTATGTAAGCAAATTCCAGTTGTCAATAGGTATGCCACGTAAATACACAAGACCGTTTATGCGCCTGTTTAAAGGCAATTCGGGAACTGTTTGTAAATAGAATTACGGATTCAAAGAACACAGACAAGGGGTCCAGACGGACGAAGACGTTTAAACCCCTTGTCTGAACGCATGAATAGAATTACGGAATCACGCTTTTCCATCGGCGAAGATGAGTCTTTCGAGCCACGGCAGGAACAGCGTCAATAGGGCGTCTTTGACACTTTTGCGGTATTCGGGGTCTGGAGGGGAGAGGCGCAGGACCTGCGCCTGAAGGTTTCTCGCGCCCATGAATGAGATCACGAGGTTATTGAAGCAGTGGATGAACATTTCCACTTCGGCGGCGGCGCCTTTGAGCGGCAATTTTTCTTCGAGCGTTTTGCGGGAGCGGTCGAGGTGCATGATGATGTACTGGGAGCCGGGAATCTCTTCAAGCCTGCCGGCCTGAACCATGTTGACGAGAATAAGCTGAAGCGGCTCGGGGTGAGCCATGTTGTAGTCGAGGAGCCGATCGAGATACAGGGAGAATCCCTCGCGGGGTTTCATGTGACCCGTGCCCTCGAGCCACGAGATGTTTGCCAGATGAAATTCCTCGTAAATCTCGGCAGTCACGGCCTCGAAGAGTTTTTCCTTGGAGCCGAAATAGTAATGGATGAGGGGGTGGTCAACGTCGGCCTCTTTGGCGATCATGCGCGTGGTGGCCGCTTTGAACGGATGCTCCGCGAACACTTTCCGCGCGGCCCTGAGAATCCTCTTCGGCGCTCTCTCCCCCTTGACCTCCTCGTTCTTGAAATACCGGCCCTTGTTCTCTACCCCTTTGTTTTTTTCATCTTGCATCGCACTCATTCTAATTCCCCTTGCTCATTCCGTCAATTTGCCATTATTTTACCATAAGGTAAAGGCATTTGACAGAGTGGTAAACATGATGAATTATCATTTAAAACTCGCATCTGCCTTATAGAATATTCTGAAAGTCTGCGGGATGTGCTATAATGAGGGCAAAATGAAAAACAAGAGTGTCGGGGAGGGGGCGATATTTACCCGGTGGAAGGAGGAAAGGAGTTATGATTTCATTTGAACTGTCCGACGATCAGAAGATGATCCAGGACACGGCTCGCGATTTTGCGGCTAACGAGCTACGCGCGAAGTCGAGAGATTGTGACGAAAAGGATGAAATACCCGAATCGGTGTTTCAGGGGGCGTGGGAGCTGGGGCTGGTCAATGCGCCGATACCGGAGGCTTACGGCGGGGCGGGGATGGCCCGTTCGGCGCTGACGGGAGCGATCATGTGCGAGGAGCTGGCCTATGGCGACCTGAGCATGGCGATGGGTACGCTGGCGCCCGCGCTGCTGGCCTACCCGGTCATGGAGTTCGGGACCGAGGAGCAGAAAAAGGCGTATCTGACGAAGTTCGCCGAGGCCTCGTTTTTAAAGGCGACTGCGGCGGTTGTCGAGCCGATCATGGACTTCGACCCTGCTGCGCTCACCTGCACGGCGCAAAAGAAGGGAAGCGGCTATACGCTCTCTGGTAAAAAGTGCCTCGTGCCGCTTGGGGCGTCTGCGGAGCTATATCTTATCTACGCGGCGCTCGAAAAACCCGGCTATGAAAACGTCGCCGGATTCATTGTGGAAAAAGGCGCAAAAGGCCTTACCGTGGTCGGCCGGGAGCGGAACATGGGGTTGAAGGCCCTCGAGACTGCCGAGTTGAGCCTCGAGAACGTCGAGGTCCCCGCGAGCGCGCGCCTGGGAGGGGATGCGGGCTGCAATTTCGCCCGGATAATGGACTACTCGCGCGTCGCCTTGGCCTCCATGGCGGTCGGGGTCGCAAAAGCGAGCTACGACTACGCGCGCCAATACGCCAAAGAGCGCGTGGCGTTCGGCGAACCCATCGCCCAGCGCCAGGCCATCGCATTCATGCTTGCGGAAATGGCCATCGAGATTGACGCAACGCGATGCCTCGTGTGGGAAGCCGCATGGAAACTCGATAAGGGCCAGGACGCCACTAAAGAATCGTACCTCGCCAAGATGTACGCCGACCAGATGGTAATGAAGGCGTGCGACTGGGGAGTCCAGATACTTGGCGGCCACGGTTACATACGCGAGCATCCGGTTGAGCTGTGGTTCCGCAATGCCCGCGGGTTCGCCGTCTTCGAAGGCATGGCCACGGTGTGATGTAGAAAGGAGCTACGACTATGATAGACTTTGAACTTCCCAAGGGAATCCAGATAACGAAACAGATGATAAACGGCGTGGCCAAGGGCGTTATGCGGAAATTTGCGCGCCTTGCCGACGACCGCGAACACGAAAAAATGGCCGACTACGTCAATTTGATGTGGAACGCCTCTAAAAATATGGAAGGCATTTCCTTCGGCGGGGGCGGCAAGAAGAAAGACAAGAAAGATGGCGCGCCGAAGGAGAAGAAGGTTGGGACGGCTAACATCCAGATGGCGGTCATCATCGAGGAGCTTAGTTACGGGGACGCGGGGCTTTACCTTGCGACGCCGAACCCCGGGCTGGGCGGCGCGGCCGTCTCGGCGGTCGGCACGGACGTGCAGAAGGAGCGATTCCTCAAGCGCTTCTCCGAGGGCACGCCGAAATGGGGCGCCATGGCCATAACAGAGCCGGGCGCAGGCTCAGACAGCGCCGCTATAACGACCACCGCCGTTCTGGATGAAAAAACAAAGGAATGGATCATAAACGGCGAAAAGATTTTCGTAACGTCGGGGAAGAGCGCAGTGGAGGACTCCGAAGGCTTTGTGGTGGTGTGGGCCACGCGCGACAGGAAGGCGGGCCGCGCAGGCATCAAAAGCTTCGTGGTGGACCATCACACACCCGGCATGAAGGTCACAAAAGTCGAACATAAGCTAGGCATCCGGGCGTCCGACACAGCCTCCATCGTTTTCGAGGATTGTCGCATACCTTACGATCATGTTCTCGGGGACCCTGAGGTCAGGACCGGGGGCTTCAAGGGCGCCATGGCGACTTTCGACGCGACACGGCCCCTCGTCGCCGCCTCGGCGCTCGGCATAGGCCGCGCTTCGCTCGAATTCGTGAAGGAAGAATTCCAGAAGGCCGGCATCCCGATCCGATACGGCATCGCGCCGAACAAGCTCACCGCCCGGGAACGCGACGTGATGATGATGGAAGCCCAGTTGCAGGCCGCGCGCCTCCTCACCTGGAAGGCCGCCTGGATGGCGGACGCGGGCCTCCCAAACAACCTCGAGGCAAGCATGTGCAAGGCCAAGGCCGGACTCGCCGTCACCCTGGTCACCCAGAAGGCCGTCGAGCTGATGGGGCCGCTCGGATACTCGAAGCGCGAGCTGCTCGAAAAATGGGTCCGCGACGCAAAAATAAACGACATCTTCGAGGGCACCGGGCAGATTAACATGCTCATCGTCGCCCGCCGCATACTCGAATACGGAAGTAAAGAATTGAAATAAATATCACATCAATATTCCAGATTGAGGGGGTACAGCGTCTTGACCGACCCCCGTACGGGACGGGGAAAAGGGGCTGTGCCCCTTACTTTTGAATCGGTGGGTTGGCGGAAGGCTTTTTCTGGAGGCGGGAGAGAGATTGGAAGGAAGCCTATATCCGATAGGCCGACAGGTTGATATATTTTATACTGATAATATTATATCTGATAGGGGATGTATGTCGAGAAGAAAGGCTAAAAGAAGCAAGGCCAGGAGTGTCGAAAAGAGTTTCGATTGGGAAAAGAATATAAATTATGCGGCATGGGGCATGATAGGGCTGCTTTGTGTGATTTATATTTTTCGCACGAATGACATTATTCATTATCTCGGCGGCGACGACGCTTATTATATATTGCTAGCAAAGGCCATCGTTGCGGGGGAGGGTTATCGGGACTCCTTTATGGCCGGCCAGCCTGCGGACGTTCATTTTCCGCCGATGTTTCCGCTCTTTCTCGCCGTTGTGGTTGCGATTTTCGGCGCCAATTCTCTCCTAATGAAGCTTGTTGTTTCTCTTTCCGCCGCGTCGTCCCTCGCGCTGTCGTTCCTTCTGGCGAGACGCAGAAATTTCGCATGGCCTGTCGTAGCCGCGATATGGCTGGGCCTATGTTACAGGTTTTTCAGCTATACGGATTTGCTGTTGTCCGAAGCGCTTTTTATGGCGCTCACGCTTGGCGGATTGCTTGCTTTTGACAAGTGGCTCACGGATAGCGAAATCAAATCCGCCGTTATTGCGCTTGTCTGCTGCTGGATGGCCGAGTTGGTTCGCACGGCCGGCATAACCATACCGGCTGCGGTGGCAGTCACCTTATTTTTAAAGAAAGGTCCCTCCAGAAAAGCGGCGCTCCAGGCGCTTGCCGCGTTTGTGATCCTTATGGTTCCCCTTGTCGCATGGTCCGCGCGAAATAGAATCGCATCCGGCATATCAAGCTCGTATCTATCACAGTTTCTGGCGGTTGATCCATACGATCCCACCAAGGGGCTTCTGACTCCACTCGGACTGCTCAAGCGGTTTGTTGATGGCGTTAAATATTATTTTGTAAATATCGCGGGCGTGCTGAGTCCGAAACTTGATGACGTCGAACCTAACTTTATTAATGTTATGTCAGTGTGTGTATTTTGGGCTTTTGTCATTGTAGGGTTTGTTCGCAAAGTGATTAAGGATATCGGGATAACCGAGATATTTGCCGCCGCGTTTATAGGAATGGTTACAATTTGGCCCTTTTTAAGCTACAGATTTTTATTGCCCGTCTATCCGCTGCTTTTTATGTATGCCGTTCACGGTTCTCATTATTTGACGGAAGTGTTATCCGGTAAAAATAATAAATTGAAATATTCGCTCGTTGCGGTGTTTTCGGTGTTTTATATATCCGTGGTTATTATTAATTCCGGGGAAATGATGAAATATCAGAAGTCGGTTCATATTATCAACTACAGAAAAATCAGGATTGCGCCGGGAATGTATGCTTATTCGAGCTATAATGATTTCGACCAGTTGCTGAGAGCCGCGCTGTGGCTGGCTGGAAACGGCCAGAAAGATTCAGTGATAATGACACGCAAGGAAAGCCTCGTCGCTCTCGCTGGAGCAAAACCGGTCATCGGCATCCCAATTCCTCCGCCGGACGACCCATGGGCATGGGTAAAGAAACATCAGGTTCGTTATTTATTAATTGACCAGATTACACAGGACGGCCGTCGCTTTATGCAAGTCCTGACGAAAGGGCAGGAAGAAATCCCCGGAGTAAAAGTTCTGTATAATTCCGATAAAACATATATCATAGAAATTGATCCTGAATTATTGAAAAAATAGAATTGTCATTGACCTGGAATTGCGGGAGGAACATGAGGCGTGATATTGGATTTCAGTATTTTCAATATTGGCGTTCCATCAACGTTGACGGAATATAACAATATCCAGTTAGAGTCTATCTGACGCACCAGGGTGTTGTACCATCCCGTTCTGGTGATGTACATGGCATATATAGTTTTCGGCTCTCCCCCGGAGATGGCGTTCACAAGATCATATTGATTGATCTCCTCCCTGAAATCCGTTATCGTCACGGACAGGTCCTTTCGCATGAACATATCCTTCTGGGAAAGCACGACGTATCCGCCTACGGGGACTGCGATGGCGGCGTTGCGCTCTGCGTTTTCGTTAAGCCACTTTATTCCCTGGCGGCAACTGCTGCCCCAGTAGTCCCCGGCGTCGTTCCAGCGTTTCTGCGCCCCCGGCAGACCTCCCACCAGAAAATTGAAATATGAAATCTCGTAGGGATGCATTGCTGCCATCGTGTAAAACCATGTGGCGAATGGCGCCGCGACGATCACGGAGGCGGCGGCGACGCGAAGATATCCGGGGCTTTTGACTATCTTCCCGCCGACGTCCTTGAGCCACGTTACGCCCGCCGCCGCTCCTATTCCGGCGAGCGCCCCGAGCGGGATCGCGTACTCTATGAAATGGCGCACTCCATCGAAGTTATACATGTGAGGCATCAGCGTCCTCAACACAGGCAAAGAAAACCAGAGCAACAGAAATGAAAACGCTTCGCGTTTGCCGGGCCGGTTAATATTGTAAATAGCAATGCCGACCCCTACCCCACCGAATATGAGCATGGCAGGCGGCTGCACCGATAAAAAAAGCAAGAGCGTATCCCACTGAATCCCCGGGCTTCCCTTCGACGCAAGCTGGGAATAATGTCCAAGAAATTTCCCCAACCTCTCGATCGTGTCAAACCAAAGGTATGGCCACACTAAAATAAAGGTCGCAAAAGCGATCAATGGGGACAGGAATAAATAATATAGAAAATAATTCCTCCGCCCGTTTTTCTTATCTTTGGGGCCGCCGCTGTTGGTTTCTCTTAAATCTTTATATGAAATCAAATACCAAATAGCGATAATTACGGGAATTAAAACAACATTTAATTTCGTTGCGGCCGCAACGCCCAGGAGCGCGGAGGCGATTGCCATCCATTTGGCGCTCCGGTTGATGATGCTCCATCTCGCGGCAAGCAGGGTGAAGGCCATAATACAGGCGTAAGGGAGGTCCTTGGTGTTGAAATGTGTATCTGCCCAGAAGCGCGGCTGGAACGCGATTGTGAACATGGATATAGCGGCGGCGAGCATGCCGAATTTTCCCCTCATAAAAAAAAACATCAGCGCCAGGACGGTGGCCACGAGCAGAAAGTTGGGCAGGTGATGGGCCTCGATAGCGCCCATCAGGCCGAGTTTTAGGAAAAATATCCTGCACCCTATCGCGGAGAGCAGGTTGCCGAAATAAAGCGTCATCCATGGCTCAGTGTGAGAAAAAAGCCTCGGATGAGTCTCCATGGGCGGTAGTTTGACGGGGTGAGAGAAGTCGAGCCACGAGCGGTCGAAGCTCAGAAAATAATTCAGGTTTCGCTCGGCGGTGTACCAGTCCCCTTCCGCCTCGTCCCACGTGATGCCATAATGAGGCGCGGTGGAGAGCGCGAGGATCAAAAATACGAGGCAAAAGAGGCCGGGCATGAAGTATTTCAGATTGTCCCGCCAGAAGCTTTTAACCTCTTTTGGTTTTTTTGCCGATTTTTTCTTTGTCAATTTTCACCCAAAACCATTGCCGGTATCTCTTAACAGGTTGTTGAAAAAGTCGCTTTGTAACGCAGGCGTCCTCGCCTGCATAGCGCAAGTTGTTGAAATATAAGGAGGCTATCAGGCAAGCGAGACGCTTGCGTTACGGGAAATAGCCTTTTTCAACATCCTGTTAAATCAATAATCGCGTCAAGGACTAAATGCAGTGGCCGGTTTTTAGGCCCACTTTTGCTCGTGGACGTACTCGGCGCCCTTATTGTACGCCGCGATGTTTGATTTCATACGATCTTCCCTGCCTTCCTGCGAGAGGATCGTCTGCATTGCCCCTATGACCATATCATCGCTTAGGACGCCCGTGATATGGCGATACGCGCCGAGCATTATCATATTTGCAAGCGCCGTTGCGCCAAGCTCCTTGGCCATATCTATTACAGGGACGGGATACTGGCTGATCCCGTCTCTCTCGTTGACCTTTATAATGGACCCGTTGAATACGAGCTTGCCGCCCCGTCTGAGGCCGCCCCTGAATTTCTCATAGCTTCCTGCGTCCATGGCGATGGCGTTATCGAAGGTCGAGAGGATTGGCGCGGCGATTTCTTCGTCCGAGAAGATGACAGTGCAGTATGCCGCGCCGCCGCGCTGCATGGCGAGGTATATTGGAAACCGCGTCACGTTTCTGCAAACCCTGGACGCGGCCTCGGCAAGCACGTAGCCGATTGTCTGCGCGCCTTGGCCGCCCGTGCCGCCTATCATCACTTCATGTCTATTTGTTTCACTCATATAGTCTACCCCAATTAACAAGGCCTCTCGGAATCCTTGAACTCGCCCAGCGGAAATTCCTTCATTAGGACTTCTTCCACGTGTCTCAGGCCGGCGGCAGGCTTAAAATGGTGGGAAGGCGGGCATGCGGAGAGCACCTCGATGAAGCTGTAGCCTTTGTCCTCCATCTGGTTCTTGAGACCCTTCACCATTGCGCGGCGAGTCCTGTTGTAGTTTTTCAGCGAATTCACCGCCCCGCGAAACGAGAACACCACGCCCTTTATCTGGGCCAGGATTTCCGCCATGTGGAGCGGGAATCCGTCCGTATCGCAATCGCGGCCCTGGGGGGACGTGGGGGTTACCTGCCCCACGAGAGAGGTCGGTGCCATCTGGCCGCCGGTGGTGCCGAAGTTTGCGTTGTTGAGGAATATTGTGGTGAGTTTTTCGAATCGCGCCGCAGCGTGCATGATCTCGCCCATGCCGATGGCGGAGAGGTCGCCGTCCCCCTGCATGGTGATGATTATTTTGTCCTTCCCAAGCACCCTTTTAAGGCCCGTGGCCACGGCGGGGGCGCGGCCGTGTAGCGCCACCAGGCCGTCTATCTCCCTGATGTAATGGGCGCTGACCATGCTGCACCCGATGCCGGTTACCAGCACGGAGCGGCGCACCACCCCGGTTTCCTCCAGCGCCTCCATCAAGGCGCGCAACATGATCCCATAATGACAGCCGGGACAAAAATGCGGCATCATCCCCTGGTTGAAAAGCGCCGGAGGGCCGTGCAGAATTTTTTTCACCTGGCTCATGACGCCACCCTCCGTATCTCCTCGAGAATGGGCGCGGGGTACAGCAGGCCCATTCCGCTCGTCAGGTCGCGCGAGTAGATGCCCACGAAGGACAGATTCGGGCCGGGGCCGAGGACGCGCTCCACGTCGTGTAGCATCTGCCCCTGGCTATCCTCCACCACGATCACCCTTTTTGCGCGCGCGCACGATTTGCGGATGATCTCCTCCGGAAAGGGCATCAGGGTGATGGGGCGGACCAGCCCGACCTTTATGCCCTCTTCACGCGCCTCCAGGATCGCCTCCAGTGAGGTTCGCGCGGAAGATCCCCACGAGATGATAACGATATCCGCATCCTCAACGAAGCGGGTCTCATAACGAATCTCGTTGGCGGTGATGTTTTCCCATTTTTTCCTGATGGCCGGGAAATACGACCCATAATTGAATGGCATGTATGAGTCCATGATGTTGCGGGCGCCCTTCTTTTCGCCGGAGGTTCGGATCGTCCACCACTTGTTCTTCGGCAGCTCGCCGAATTCAAGCGTCTTCACCTCCAGCATTTCCGCGCATTGGCCGATGATCGCGTCGGAGAGGATAACGGTGAGGATGCGATATTTTTCGGAGATGTAATACGCAAGCTGCACGAAATCATGGCATTCCTGGACGGAGGCCGGGGCAAGCGTGAAGTTGGGCAGTCCGCCGTGGCCTGCGGATTTTGTGGCGAGGTTATAATCGGTCTGGCCCGTGGCGATGGAGCCGGAGCCTGGCCCGCCGCGCTGCACGTCAACGACAACGCCGGGCAGCTCCAGCGCATGCATCGCGCTCATCCCCTCCTGCATCAGGCTGTAGCCGGGGCTTGAGGTGCTGGTGATGGCGCGCACTCCGGCGGCGCATGCGCCGAGGAGCATGTTTATCGAGGAAATCTCGCTCTCCGTTTGAACAAATGTCCCCCCGACCTTCGGCAGCTCCCGCGCGAAAAACGCAGGTATCTCGTTTTGCGGCGTTATCGGATAGCCGAAAAAAAACCTGCAACCCGCCGCGATGGCCCCATATCCGATAGCCTCGTTCCCCTGGCATAATATCCGTTTATCTTCTGTCATCAATTTTTTCCTCTATAGGCCGACGAGTCTTTAGGCGGCGTCGCTCTTTTCCTCCACGACCTTGTAAACGGTGATGGCGAAGTCGGGGCAAAGCTTTGCGCATGCTCCGCAGCCGGTGCAATTTTCCATGGCGACCGGCTCGGGGTAGTAGTGCCCGAACTGGTTGAAGCTATCGCGGATGGCAAAGCATTTCTCGTCGCACACCTCGACGCAAATTCCGCAGCCTTTGCACATTATGGGTTTGACCGTCAGCTCAAAAACGGGCATAAAATTTCCTCCGTTATTCCTTTGGCCCGTAGCGTGGCATGGGGTTTGGCAGCCAGTCGCGGCGCTTCGCCTTCTCCTCGATCACCTCGATGAAGGCGTCTATGCGGGTCATGGTCTGGGCCTCGTTGAAGCTGGAGGGGTCAACCATGTCGCTTTCCAGGAGGAGGGAGGGCACTCCCAGCTCCTCCATGAGGGTGTTCTGTATTTCAAGCTGGTTTATGTAGAGGGCGCGGCATGTAGGGGTATATGATAGTATTGCGCCGTCGCAATTGTAATCCACTACCGCCTTAACGACACTGGCCACCATACCGTTCATTCCCCACCGTTTCGGCTCGCGCTTCGGGTTGATGCCGCTGGTCAGCGCGGCGGCGCCGTAAGCCGTGTCTATAACCACCACCCCGCCCCGCTCCTCGAAGTAATTTATAAGGCCCATGTTGTACCAGAACGGAATGCCGCTCCAGCACAGCCGGAACCGCTCCTCCGGCACGATCCCGATCCTTTTTTCCATGCGTTCTCGGACCTCGCCGCGCAGCCTGGTGTAGAAGTCGTCGGCCAGGGGCGTGCCGGGCATGTACATACCGGGGAACATCGCCGAGAAGGCGTCCGCAGAGCCCATCGGCGTCGGTATTGCCTTGCGATATTCGTTTATCTCGCGCCGGATTTTCGACACTCTTCCGCTGGCCTTCTGAATGCCGGCGAATTTCTTCTGATCCATGGGCCTTCCGCAGACTTTCTCCAGGAATTTGAACATGTCCCCGTAATTCTGCGCGCCGAAACCCATGGCGTGAGGCGCGTCCCGCCGTCCGATCTGGATGCCCGCCGTTTCCATTTCCGAGGCAAGGATGTGAGCGCCGTCCCTGCCGATGGGGGGCATTTCGGGAACCTCCAGGATAAAGACGGGCACGTCAAGTATCTCACCCATCAGCTCCCACCACTTGACGCGCGTATCGCAAACCGCCGTTGTGACCATGAGCATGTCGGGCCGGGACATTCCGCCGAGCGGCGCGTCCCCCGGAAAGCCCTCGAGAATGTATCCCAGCGTTATTCGCGCATATCCGCACATTTCGCGCGAAAGCCCGAACCTCTCGGCGACCGAAATGAATCGCTCAGGGTCTCCCCGCGTTGCCACGACCGTGCCGTACTGCTCGGGGTAATACGCCAGCACATCCATGGCCTGAAGCGGCTGCTTGGGCACCGCCACGCCGCACCATGCCACCTTTTGGCCCGAACTCCTCTGCTTGTCCTCCCGCTCCTTATAATAATCCTTGACGATCTGCGAGATTTCCTGGGTGGTTTTGAGGTGCTTTTTGCCGCGCATGCGGTTTGCCTGTTTGATCTCCTCGTCTTTCCCGTTGTGACTCATGCCGATATCATCTCCGTAAATGCGGTAATGCGGTTGACAAGCGCCTCGTTGACGCCGACCGTCTGATCGCCCTGCACGTAAAGTACCTTCAGGCCGGCCTTTTGCAGTCGTTCGTTGAGGATGGGGTATTGGAAGAGATGAGCGTCGCAGCATCGCAATATGTAAAAGATCACACCATTAACGCGGTATTCGCGGACCATGTTCAGGATGTGATTCAGCCGAGGGGTGAGCGAGCCGACGCTTCGCGGGCACGGCGTTTTGTTCAGGTAACGGTGAGTTATGGCCTTAAGAGGCATGCTGCCCGCCTCGCCGACAACGTCCCAGAAGTAACGACTGCCGGAGCAGACGTCGTCCGCCACCACCCAAGCTCCGCTGTCCTCGATGGCCCGGATGATCTCGAGGTCGTCCAGCATGCTCGCGGAAATCAACACTCGCGGGCGATTCTCGAGCCGCGGCGGGGCGCTCTCGCGCTCCGCCAGCAACGCCTCCATCCATTGCGCGTGCGTATCTTTTGGGGAGAGCAGAGAACTCAGGGAAACGGCAAACGCCTCGACTCCGCTTATAAGCGGCGGCGATTGCCGCCTGAGTTCATATATCCGCTTCAGTAACGAGCGACTCTTGTCATAGACGGCGATGGCTTCAAGCAGCGCCGCGTCATCCAAGGGCTTTTTAGTGTGATCCTCGAGACACTTCTTAAGACGCCTGATTTCGCCCTCCATGACGGCGGGCGCCGAGGGGTCGAAGACCTTGTGAGGCGTCCAGAAATAATGTATGAAATCCGGCCCTTTGAGGCGGTATGCCCAGAGGTCGTACATTTTGGTGATGACGTCGCAGGTGTGGGGGATGAGGAGGGCGTCGAGGTAGTCGTAAACGCCCTCGAGGGCCTGGTCGAGGCATCGGCGGGCGAAGGAGCAGACGTTGGACTGAAGATGCCTGTCTGCGGAGA
>Ga0209777_10004922_pt1 | contig 15632 bp, 10 predicted proteins | sample FrelakmetHBP12HB_FD_187147 | JGI IMG/M metagenome (GOLD analysis project Ga0209777, IMG submission 187147) | Freshwater lake sediment microbial communities from the University of Notre Dame, USA, for methane emissions studies -HBP12 HB (SPAdes)... | ecosystem: Environmental > Aquatic >... | reverse complement strand
CGATCTAACAAGGACGATAAGGAACATGTCGCCATCGTGCGAGGCGACGTAACTAATGCCGATAATGTGCCGGTACGCGTCCATTCCGAATGCCTGACTGGTGACGTGATCGGCTCGCTGCGTTGTGACTGTCGTGACCAGCTTGAAACGGCCCTGCGCATGATCGGCGGGATGGACAAAGGAGTTCTGCTCTACATGCGTCAGGAGGGCCGCGGCATCGGGCTTATCAATAAGATCCGCGCTTATGGCCTTCAGGAGCATGGCTACGACACGGTGGAGGCAAACATCGCCCTTGGTTTTCGCGATGATGAACGCGACTACAGCGTGGCCGCCCACATGCTTAATTCGCTGCATATTAAATCCATCTGCCTCATTACCAACAACCCAAAGAAAATTGACGATTTGACGAAAAACGGTATCAAGGTCAATGGGCGCATCCCGCATGTCATGCAGCCCAACCAGTACAACCGTTTCTACCTGGAGACCAAGGCGCTGAAATCCGGACACTTGATGGACTTTCGAGGCAAGGAACATCTGCCCGAACAGGCTGACATCCCCGTCATCGAAGGTATGAACGGGGAGCAAATAGACCTGATCAGTAAAATCTACCAGACCTATTCGCGGAGTGTTCCGCGCACCCGCTAAGCACCTGGAGGAAACCATGGCTCTTGAAAATCGCGTTGCCATCATCTCTGGCGCCACCGGTGGTCTCGGTTCTGTTGTAACCCATGAACTGGCCGTTCGTGGAATGAATCTGGCCCTGCTGGATCGCGACTCCAGCAAACTGGCCGCCTTGGCCAGCAGCCTATCCCTGCCCGAAAGCCGCATTCTTGCGCGAAACGTGGACTTGCTCGATTCATTCAAGACAAAATCCACTGCCGAAGAAATTGCCGCCACGTTTGGCAGGATTGACATCCTGCTGCACCTGGTCGGTGGCTGGACCGGTGGAAAGACCCTCCTCGAAGCATCCTCTGATGATCTGACTTTCATGCTCAACCAGCACGTTTGGACAAGCTTCAATGTTATCCAGGCTTTCGTCCCGCATCTGGTCAGGAACGGGTGGGGGCGCATTGTGATGATCACGTCCCCTTTTGCAGCCCATCCAAACATCAAAGGCGGACCGTACGCCATCGGCAAATCCGGTCAGGAAGCTCTGATGTTGACGCTCTCGCAGGAACTGGAAGGCACCGGCGTCACCGCCAACCTGCTCCAAGCCAGGACAATTGACATCAAGCGCGAAAAGGTCTCTGTTCCCTCACCCGACAACGCCTCCTGGACCACACCCGAGGAACTGACCGCAGGTATCCTGTACCTGCTCTCCGATGAGGCTGGAACGGTAAACGGGGCAAAGATCCCACTATTTGGCTCTTACTAAACCAAAATCCCCGTCAGATTAAAGTGACGGGGATCTTTTCTTCCTCCTTAAAGTTACCATCCTGATCTTTTCTTTTCGCTTATACTTTGGCTTGCCGTCCGGGTAGTCGGAAGCGGGCTTCCGGACTCCAAAACAACGGTTTTTTTTCATTCATATTCTTCATGGAGATTCTTTCCCCCTATGCTCACCACCTCCGGCAATCAATTCCTGCTCAACGACAAACCCTTCCGCATCCTCTCCGGTGCCATCCACTATTTCCGAATCATGCCCGAATACTGGCGTGACCGGCTCGAGAAGGCCAAAGCCTTCGGCTTGAATACGGTTGAGACCTACGTGGCCTGGAATCTGCACGAACCGCGTCCCGGCGAATTCTGCTTAAACGGGATGCTGGATCTGGTCCGCTTCATCGAAACTGCCGCGGCCATGGATCTTAAGGTCATCCTCCGTCCCGGACCCTACATCTGCTCCGAGTGGGACTTCGGCGGTCTGCCCGCCTGGCTGCTCAAGGATCCACACATGCAGGTTCGCTGCATGTACCCACCCTACCTCGAGGCCGTGGACCGTTATTTCGACTCCTTGCTCAGTCGGATCACCCCGCTGTTGGCCTCCAACGGTGGCCCGATCATCGCTGTTCAGGTGGAAAATGAATATGGTGGGTTCGGCAACGACCAGGAATACCTGCAATACCTGGCTGCCGGCTTGCGTAAACGCGGAGTGGACGTGTTTCTCTTCACCTCCGATGGCCCCAACGATCATTATCTTCAGGGTGGTTCCCTGCCCAACCTGCTTAAGACCGTCAACTTCACCTACAACGCCCGCTCGGCATTCGCAAAACTACGTCAATACCAGCCCGATGGCCCTTTGATGGTCACTGAATTCTGGTCGGTCTGGTTTGACCACTGGGGTGAGTATCATCACATCTCGATAAGCAGCCTGCCCACTTCCCTGCTAAGCCAGTGGACGCTGGACAAGATCCTTGCCTCTGGGGCGTCAATTAATTTTTACATGTTCCACGGTGGGACGAACTTTGGTTTCATGAACGGCGCCAACCGCTTCCCCTGGACCGGATACCTGCCCGACGTGACCAGTTATGACTACGATGCTCCACTCAACGAAGCCGGAGACGCCTCGCGTAAATTCTTTCTTTTCGGAAACCAGCTCCGTCACCACATCCCCGGCCTGCTCCCCCTTATAATCCCCCAACCCGTCCGCAAAAAGGCGTACGGTCCGGTGCAGTTGACCGAAAGAGTTAGTCTGTTCGATGCTCTGGTAGAAAAACACCTGCGACCAACCCCCGAGCCGATGGAAGCTTTCGGCCAGGCCTACGGTTTCATCCTCTACCGGACACAGGTTACAGGTCCGCGCCCTGCCGCCCGGCTGGAAATCCTCGAATTGCACGACCGCGCTCAAGTCTTCCTGAACGGGCAGCCCACTGGTGTCCTTGAGCGCGAGTTTCCCAAGCGCAAACTCTCCATCACCATCCCGGCCGGCGGTGCCACACTGGATATCCTGGTGGAGAACATGGGACGGGTGAACTTCGGCTTGTGCCTGCTCGACCGGAAAGGCATCACGAGCGGCGTTGCCCTTGGTAAACAGTTCCTCTTTGGCTGGGAAATTTACCCGCTCCCGCTCGACAACCTGTCCGCTCTGCATTTTATCCCCTTCGACAGGGATGGGGCGATGACTCAGACCGGTATACCTGGATTCTGGCGCGGTTCCTTCCCCGTTGATGATCCCGCTGACACCTTCCTTTCCCTGCCCGGTTGGACGAAGGGTGTGGTCTGGGTAAATGGCTTCAATCTGGGGTGTTACTGGCGCCGCGGTCCTCAACAGACGCTCAACGTGCCTGGTCCACTGCTAAGAAAAGGCCGGAACGAGATAGTAGTTCTGGAATTGCATGGACAGCGCCGGCCGGTGGTGGAATTCGTCCCCAAGCCAGACTTGAAAACGCGTCGCTGGTAAAACCTGCGGATTCGGAGAATAAACATGAGCATGCAATCTGAAATCTTTGAACAACCCGACCTTCTGTCCCACTTACTGCAAAGTCAGCGGGAGGCAGTGGAGAAAATCGCCACGGCTATCCGCAAGCGTAATATCCGCTATGTTTTTCTTGCAGCGCGCGGCACCTCGGATAATGCCGGGCGTTATGCCAATTATCTGTGGGGCGCACAGAACCAACTACCCCTGGCATTGGCAACCCCCTCGCTGTTCACCTACTACAACCGTCCTCCAAAAATGGAAGGCGCGCTGATTGTAGGCGTATCCCAGTCGGGGCAATCGCCCGACATCGTCAGTGTTATCGAGGAAGGCCGCCGCCAGGGCTGCCTGACCCTATCCATCACCAACGCGCCTGTCTCGCCGTTGGCGCGCGCCGCCGATCTCATCCTGGACGTTCAAGCGGGGGATGAAAAGTCCATCGCCGCCACCAAATCCTATACTACCGAACTGATGGCAATTGCGATGCTCTCCGCCGCTCTTGCAGACGATAAAACCCACTGGCGCGAATTGGGAAAAGTCTCCAGTTGGACCGAAAAAGTACTCAAGCAGGATGCACTGATTGCCCGTATGGTGGAACGCTACCGCTACATGCGGCAGTGCGTTGTGCTTGGAAGGGGTTTCAACTACTGCACGGCCTTCGAATGGGCTTTGAAACTCAAGGAATTGACCTACACCGTCGCTGAACCGTATTCTTCCGCCGATTTTCAGCACGGGCCGATCGCCCTTGTTGAGGGTGGATTCCCTGTTCTGGCGGTCGCTCCACGGGGAAAGGTCTTCGACACGATGCTGGAGATGCTGGGCCGCCTGCGCGGCGACCAACTGGCCGAACTGGTCGTCATCTCAGACGATAAGCGCGCTCTTTCATTGGCGCAGTCTCCGATCCAACTGCCAAACGGGGTACCTGAATGGCTCACTCCCATCGTCAGCATCGTTCCGGCCCAGCTTTTCGCCTACTATCTGACACAAGTAAAAGGTCTCAATCCCGAAAAGCCGCGCACGATCGGAAAAGTGACTGAGACGCATTAAGTACAACCGCTGCAGGCTGATTTTCTGCGGCGGTTTACTTCATGGATTATCAGAATGTTATTTCTTCCAAAATTGCGGTAAATAAACTTTATGGGTCTCAAGCATATCCTCGAGCACTTCCGGGATCTTATCCGCGCTTGGCCCGAGCGGATGAGCAAGCAAGGCTTGATATGCTGCGGTGCGGTCGCCGTGAACAGCTGCTTCGACTGTTAACAACTCGAACGCTTTGACTTGTGCGATCAGCCCAAAGCATACGATTGGAAGAGGGTCGGCAGGAAGCGGATCCACGCCTTTGCGGCTGACCTTTGCTGGCATTTCCAGAACCCACTCCGCAGGCCACTCCATCACTGCCCCATTATTGCAGGTATTGACGATGTGCGTCTCGCCTAAATCGTTGTAATGAGCATTGAGCAATTGGGTTGCAACCGTGGAATAGTACGCGCCGCCGCGCTTCATCAAGTCAGCCGGGGGTTCCTTGAGGTTGGTATCTGCATACTCGCGCAACAGGTCTTTCTCGATCTCGATGACTTCCTCTGCTCGTGACGGCGGCCACGCTTCCTGGGAGGCCAGTTTCTTATCGGTATAATAAAAGTATTGCAAGTAATAATTTGGGATCATACGCAAAGCCTCGATCGTGTGCGGATCCCATTCGGGATCTTCTTCCGCCTTGAGCGCGGTGATTACCCCTTCGATTACCTGCGCCCAGACATCCCCCCCATCCACGCTGAAACCACGGTGCCAGGATAGATGGTTCAGGCCAAGAGTCTGCAGTTCGGCACGCGCAGGATCAATGTGTTTGCCGGTTGCCCGTTCAAGCTCATCTATGATTGTCATCTTTGTGGTGATCGCGACATTACAAACACCGACTGCTGTCACTTCCGGAGCATATTTGCTCAATGCCTGCGTAACTAAACCGGAAGGATTGGTAAAATTCACCAACATCGCATCGGGAGCAAGCGCCCGCATATCTTCAGCAATTTTGAGAATGACCGGTATCGTCCGCAATGCCTTGGCCATACCACCCACTCCGGTCGTCTCCTGCCCGATCAGGCCGTGCCGCCTTCCCAGGTACTCGTCTTTGCGCCGCGCTTCCATCTGGCCGACGCGTAACTGTGTAATCACATAGGATGCACTCTTTACGGCCTCGCGCTGGTCAGTAGTTAATACAACCTTTAATGGTGATCCCCTAGCTTCCACCATACGCCGGGCGAATCCACCGACGATTTCAAGCCGGGCAGGATCGATATCCATCAACCAAAGTTCTTCCAGTGGAAATTGGTCCATGCGGGCTAGGAAGCCATTGACCAGTTCAGGGGTATAGGTCGAACCCCCGCCAATCACTGCTACTTTCATAGGATTGTTCCTCTCAAAACAGGATTGAATACATTATCGGGCATTTTCATGTAAGCGTTTACATCGATTTTGCATGTTATACCACCACTCGTAAAAATATGGGAGCTGTGTTCACATTCCAATTTCTCCTGGACTACTTATTTCGCCTAGCAGGGGATGCCGGAGGCGAATACAATCTCCCACCACCGCTGGATGACGCGGGTGTGAAATAAAATGCCCTCGCAAGGAGGGCATTCGTCGGTAGGGATGCTGACTAGAGCACAATTGGAGGCTTGCTTGATGGGGATATTCCACCAGGGTAAAAAATCTCCTACAAGGAAACCGTCTCCTTGATATGAATATCGCTCAACTTTAGCTCCTCCACCATGGAATTGTAGTTCTCGCCCCGTACACACTCTTCAGGCGCGCGGATGCCGGTTAGTTTAATCTTATTCCCTGCCACCAGTTTGCTGCCAATCGCTGCCGGAAAGCCGGTGACTCGTTGCATGCCAGTGAACCCGTTTTGAGCCTCATCCCACATGTGATATTCCACTTTGGCTTCCTTACCGTCCTTGACGCCGGTGACGGTGTTGTACATCACGCAAGCATCCTTGTCTTCGGGAAGGGGCGCCAGTTTCGGATTCAGAATACCCAGAAGGAATTCGCGCGGCGCGATCTTGCCCCATTTGGTATCCGTCGGCTCCTGTGAGAGCATGCCTGATTCGATTAGGGTGTGGATTCCGGAGTAGTGTCCTGGCCATCTTACGGTCTTCTCGGCAAAGTACTGCAGTTCGGGGTGGGTGTAGATGAACGAGGGCATACCAGGGGTCACAGCACATTCAAGGTCGAAGTTCCGGTCAAATTCGCCAAACTTGAAATGTTCCATCTCCGATAGTGCCTGAATTTCGATAATCTTCCCATCCTTGATCATGCAGGTTTTGACATTGTACTCGCGCAGGACATGCTCGATGGACCAGGTGGTCATATAGCACAGGGGGTGCCGGCAGGCTGCCTCTGCATTCGGGATGCCGCCTACGCGCGCCACCGCTGTCCTGGTCTTATCAAGCAGGCCAATGCCGTGCTCGGTGGTCAGGTTGCTCAGGCCGGGGGCAAAGCCCATCCCATCCAGGATCAGCACGTCATTTTTTTCGGCACGCTGGTGTAAACTCTCGCCATACTCGCGGATGCTCATCCCCACCGGCACAACCAGACCCTCAATCTCGTATTCATCCGGGTGTCGGTGGTACTCTTCCAGGATGTCCACTAGGTTCAGCCGGGCTGCGATGGCGGCTTCGATGGCCAGGTAACTGAGACGCCGGTTTGGCAATACCACGACACCCGCGTCATATTCTTTCATGACTGCTTGCAATTTGGCGCTGTCTTCGATGCTGACCGCGTGGATGTTGAACTTGCTTGCATCCGTTGCAATGGTTTTCAGCGCGCTTTCCTTCGCGTCGAGCAGGCCCACTTTCGTTACTCGTGGGTCTTTACCAAGATACCAAGAGACAGCCCTCCCCATCTTGCCTGCGGCGCCTAAGACCAGGATCTTCATGCACAACTCCTTTGTGGATTATGGATTTTACCCGGCCAATTCCGGGTTAGTGGCAGGGAATTGTATGGGTTAAGAAAAAGTTAGTTGCGTCAATAAGTGAAAATTTGCGCATTCAAATTTCGAACAGTATATGACTAATTCTCTGAAAAATCAAGTTCAAGCGTTTTTATCATATCGCCGTATAATATCTTGCTTTGGTTTTTCGAGCCGCCCATTAGCCGCAATACTGCCGCTAGTTATCCCCTGCTGGGCGCGTGTGCCTTATAATGAAATCAAATTGACAGAAGCGGATTTCATCCTCGGCCTTCTTTTCTAAAATTGAAAGTTAATATTTGTAAACCAAGATTGGTTGGTAGCTGTCATGCCTCGGCAAGTTCTGCTCGCCATCCTTGGCGTGGACACCATCATAAGTGGAACCAGCGTTGAGTTTGATACAAGGAGGTTTTAAATAGATACCTTGGAAGCAATTCGCAAGCGAAGAAGCATCCGCCTGTATACGGACGATGCCATTCCAAAAGCGGATTTGGAGACCATCGTCGATGCGGGTCGATTGGCGGCGACAGGAAGTAACCGGCAGCCATGGAATTTTGTGGTGGTAACCGACCAGTCAATGATCAAGCGGTTCAAAGTGTCTGGCGCCTGGATAGAGAAAGCTGGCGCGGTGATTGTCGTGGTAATGGATCCGGCATCACGTTGGTGGGTGGAAGACGGCGCGGCAGCGATTGAGAATATGCTACTGGCGAGTACGGCCTTGGGCTATGGGGCGTGTTGGGTGGAGGGGGATGCTTTGCCACGCGAAGCACTTTTCAAAAAACTCTTGGGCGTACCAGCTGAAAAGCGGGTGATGGCGTTAATACCACTTGGTGTGGCGGCTGAAATACCAATGCCGGAGAAGAAACCATTAGAGAAAGTGCTTCACTGGGAAAGGTATTGATCCATTGTACGGAGTATTCCTTCCCTCCGCCACCTCATCTCCACCCAATCTAACTCCAGCCTGATATCCCACGAACCCCCCAACTCCCGCAGCACCGATGCCCATGCGTCTCGTAACGATGACATTGCTTTATGCCATTATGCCGATGTTGATGAAATAGGAGTCAATAATTACTCCAAAATGAAAGGGGCTATCCCTCTTGAGATAGCCCCTTTCATTATAGAAATCGGGATGAAAGGGAGCGTTGTCCTTTTTCTCCCCCAACCGGCGGAGATCAAAACTCCCTGAGCGATGGATGTTGCTGGTGGATGGCAGCCAGTGCCACAACGGCCGCGACAATCACTCTCGAGTTACGTGCCTCGTCTTCCCCTCTCAGAGGATCACCTCGAGGTCCGCGTGGAGCGTCGCCAACGAGTCGGCGCCGACCCAGATGTCGAAGGTCTCCGCTTCCTGGACCCACTTGCCGGCGTTCGTGCTCCAGTAGCCGAGCTCGGCCGGACCGAGAGGGAAGGTGACCGTCTTCGTCTCACCGGGCTTGAGCGTGAGACGCTCGAAACCCTTCAGCTCACGCATCGGACGCGAGTCGCTGCCGGCCTTCTGATGAATATAGAGCTGCACAACCTCGTCACCTACAACTAAGCCTGTGTTCGTCACGTCAGCCGTCACGGCCACCGAACTCCCCACCTTCACCTGCGGCGCGGCGACCTTCAGGTTCGTGATCGAGAAGGTCGTATAGCTAAGGCCAAAGCCGAAAGGATAGAGCGGCGTCGTTGGCCCGTCCCAGTAGCGCGAGCGGTACATCGGGCTGCTCTCAGGCGAATGCGTGAGATTGCGGGCGTAGTAGAGCGGCGCGTGGCTCGCCTTGCGCGGGAAGGTGACGGGCAGCTTGCCGCCCGGGTTGACATCGCCGAAAAGGATGTCGGCAACGGCGTGGCCACCCTCACTGCCGGGTTCCCACGCCTCTAGGATCGCAGGTACGTTCTCCGTCGCCCAACCGATGCTCAGTGGGCGGCCGTTCAAGAGGACGAGCACCACAGGCTTGCCGAGAGCCACGACAGCCTTGAGCAACTCCTCCTGCCCCCCGGGCATATCGAACGAGGCGCGCGAGGCGGCCTCGCCGGCCATGTCAGCATTCTCTCCGAGGACCATTACGATGACGTCCGCATTGCGCGCCGTAGCCACGGCCGTCTGGAAGGCGGCCTCGGCCTGCTCGGGCGTCTGCACAGGCTTGGCCTCAGACATCACGTCGCCGAACAGCCACGTGATATCGCGCCTAATCGCGGGGCCGGGGGCGTATTCAACTTTCGCTCCTGGTAGCTTGGCACGGATGCCTTCGACGACTGTGACGGCAGCCGGCGTGTGGCCAAAGACCATCCACGAACCCTCCGTGGCCTCCTTTGAGTCGGCCAGAGGACCGATCACGGCCACTTTCCTCAGGCTCTTCGCGAGCGGCAAGAGCCGACCTTCGTTCTTCAACAGCACCATCGACCGCTGCGCGGCGAGCCGCGCTTCCTTTTGGTTCTCGGGCAGTGCGACAACCTGCGCCAGCTTCGACTCGTCGATATATGGCTGCTCAAAGAGCCCCATACGAACCTTGATCGCGAGAATGGGTCGTACTGCTGCGTCGATGTCGGCCAGTTTCAGTGTGCCGTCCTCGACGAGCCCGGCGAGGTGCTGCGGGTAGGTGTTGCTGGCCATGTCCATATTGACACCCGCACTCAGGGCGCGGAAGGCTGCGTCGCCTCCGTCGCGCGCGAAGCCCTGAGTGACGAGGTTCCCGACGGCAAACGCGTCGCTGACAACAAAGCCCTTGAACCCCCACTCGCCCCGCAGGACGTCGCTCAGCAGGAAGCGGTTCCCGCTCGCGGGTACGTCGTTGAGGTCCATGTAGGCGCTCATAAACGTCCCCACACCGGCCTTCACTGCGGCCTCAAAGGGTGGGAAGTAGACGTTGCGCAACCGGCCCTCCGGCAGGTAGACCGGATCGTAGTCGCGTCCGCCGTCCGCCGCGCCGTAACCCGCGAAGTGTTTGGCACAGGCCACGATATGATCGGGCGCGCCAAGAAACGGTCCCTGGAAGCCGCGCACCTGGGCGGCCGCCATGGCCGCGCCCAGGCAGGGATCTTCGCCGGCGCCCTCAACGATGCGGCCCCAGCGGGCATCGCGGGCGATGTCGAGCATCGGGCCGAAGGTCCAGTGCAGGCCAGCAGCGCGGGCTTCCTTGGCCGCCACAGCCTGCGCTCGTTCGGCAACCGACGGATCCCACGACGAGGCCATGGCCAGCGGTACGGGGAAGATCGTGCGGTAGCCGTGGATCACGTCGAGGGCGAAGAGCAGCGGGGTCTTCGATGGGCTCTCTTCGACGGCGATCTTCTGGAGTGCGTTGAACTGCTTCGTGTCGTTGAGCCACAGGATCGAGCCGGCCCCGCCTTTCCTTATCACATCCTCCAGGTTCGGTTTTGGCATGAACGACGCGCCTCCAAGCTGGGTGAGTTGCCCGATCTTCTCCTCGAGGCTCATCCGTCCCAGGAGGGCCTCGACGCGCCTCGCGACCTCGGCCTCCGATAAGACAGGCTGCGCCGCCTGCTCCTTCGCTCCTGTGTTCGTCCTCACTACCTTAGCCATAACATCTCCTCTTCGTGACGCCGTGCTCCAATCCCGAGGGCGAGTCGACGACAACAATGCCCGCAATCATAATGGCACTCAGTGCCACTGTCAACACTCTGCCCTACAATCTGACAATGAGTCACGCAAGCTTGAAGTAGACCACCTAATCAAAAGAATTTCTCTAAGAAGTATAGAAATATGATATCCCTGTTGTTACTTCCTGGTAATAAAATCACAAAGGAATTTGAGTGGTCACTTGTGGTTGCGCCCAATCAATGCTCTATCATTTCAACTACCACCTCCTTTCCCCTCACATTCAGCACCAGATTGACACTGTTGAGTAGTATCACATTAATTTGGCACGCTGCAACATTCTGGCTCGCGTCAAAGAAGCAAGAATACCTCCCTCATTCCTGTTGTAATCCTATTTGTTTTTGTAAATCTTGAAAATAATTTATCATCATCAGCAGTGATAAGGATCCCCCTAAAAATAATTATTACATATTTTTATTAACCTACACGATCGGGTAAAGCAAGAAAATGAACCGGCCTAAGAGGAAATTTTGTGTACCCTGCTTTGTCTATCTTTTCAAGGTTTTCTACCCAAAGATCAACAAAACGCTCTAAGTCAATAATTCGAATAATTGGCTGCTTTTTTTCCAGAACAAATTCTTGGGAACCGTTGATTACGCCACCAAAGGAGAAGAAAATACCGACATCATCCTGCATGAGATCTTTGGAAAATAATTCTACATCCTCAACGGTCGCAACTTCAGAGCATTTTGCAATATGAATAACCATTCGCGGGGGTTTTATCCCTAACGGGTCTAGGGAACAGATCATATCAACGAGGCTGTCATCTTCTTTATATGGCACTGTCCAAGTGATGTGGCACCCAAGGGCTTTTAGCAATGAAGATACTATGATTCTGGTGTCCTTGATATCGAGTACATCGAAGTATTGTTTGATTTGAGCCCATGAAAATTCTGATGCTTTGTTAAATGGATCCGAGTCAAATTGGGCTAGCCTATTGTTTTCTTTAGCTTTCCATTCTTGGAATACTTGGATGGACATCTCGAAAAATTCCTTTGAGTTATTGATACGGCGGCAGGCTTTTCGACCCTCATTTGTTATAAACCATCGTCCATTCTTTGTTTTTTCCAGCCAACCAGCTTTAACTAACGGGATGGTTCCAATACGAATTATTACTTCATATCGGGGAATATAAGGGGCAAAGGGGTAACATCCGGTTTCGTATTCTGTAAAGGAGATTGCGTCTCTTAAATACTTGACAATCTCAGATACATAAAGTCCCTGGGGTTCGAACCAAAGTAATTCAAATACAGTCTTCAGTATCTGGTCGATTCGCTGATTCGAAAATTCTACCGAAATATCAGTCATTTCACTTCACTCATTTACTGATGGCAAATATATACTTATTTCTATTTTACCTGATTCATAAATTTGCGGTGGAATATTTCTTCTCCGGAATATGGTAAATTCGGTCGTCTGGATAGTATAGTTCGCGGTTTGCTCGTATGAAGCCGCCTATTTCATTTTCAGTAATGGGTTTTCTTCCACTTTCTAAGAGGAATCCTGGCGCCCAAAAGTCAGTGATTAACCCATCTCTGCTCAACCTCGCAAAATTACCCAGGATCATCTTCGAGCTTTCCTTACGGATTGTTCTTATGTGGTTGGACGGGGCAATCGAGGAAGGTAATTTTACAATCCATTGCATGTAAGGTTTTGCGATTATCAAGTTTTCCAAACGCCACCCGTAAGCTAGGAAAATGTTGGGGGTTTCCTCGTTCAAGAACTTTGCTAGATCACTCGCAATAAAACAAGATTTGAGGCGCGGGATCAACAGGCATGCGTAATTGAGATATGATAAACATTGGGCGGGTGGGAAGTAAGGATCCTGGATTTGTTCTCCATTTGGTCCTACTTCTGATCCCGTTGTCTTCGATTTGTAATTCTGACCTAAGTTATCGGTAGCACCTATTGTAACTTCTTCTTCAGGTACTATGTCATGGACCAGTTTCGATTTATTGATGCCGGCAGGTATGGGGTCAGTATCCGGAATGGAAAATGACCACACATCCTCCGGCTCATCGCTATTCCTCTCAGGCGGGGATTCAAAATCAAGACCTGGATCAGGGTCATTATTGGCAATCGAGAAGAACGGATTATTCTCTTTCTCTTCAGGCTTGTATCCCTGTTCTTCAACCGTTCTTTCAACCCTATTTCTTTTAAATTTCTTTGCGGGTCTTGGTTGTTTTTTAATCTGCGTTTGTGTGGTGATTTCATTTTCGGAGTATTCTGGAACTGACCGATTTTCTTCCTCTTTGGTGATGAATGCCCTTTCAGGAAGCGTGAGAGTTCCCTCTGTATTGAGTCGTGGATTTAGGATTATGGTCGTTAAATATCTGGTTTGACTACGCAATATCTTATACGGTGTTTCTACGTTGTATAAGATTGCCAGGATGATCCCAATTGCAAGGATTGTTCCATGTAGAAGATATGTTTTAGAGGTCAGGTGGATTTGCTTTAATAATTCCCCATTTTCCGATCCATCGAAATATTTGTTGATGATCCACGAGCAATCACTTAAGTCAATTTCTGAAATTTTCTCTGTTTGAGCAAGGATTCCATCCTTCGAGTAAATGAACGCATCCACCACATCCAATTTGGTGACGGTATTTACCAATATTCTCTTTAGTCCTTCTTTATCTTTCGCCCAGACCGGTATCCTCCCTTCGTCTATATTGTGAAATTCTCCATCTATAACCTGGGTTTGCTGAAAATTTTCGGGGTTTTTAAATAATTCTAATAAATCACTTTCAATAAATGGTTTCCGTAGTAATCGCCAGGGGCGAAGTTCCTCTGCTTCCTGAGGTGGATCCTTTTTAGAAATAAGAATGATTTCCGCGCTCGGAAATCTATCTCTAACGATAAAGACACTCTCTTTCACCTTACCGAAACCAAGATCTATGTCCAACAGCGCAAATTGTAAGGAATGATAATCATAAATGAAATCCGCTAATGCTTTGACTGTGGTGAAGGTGTTTACAATACAGGATTCGTTCCTGCTGATGGATTGACTCACAAGTTCACCAAAGCCTGCAAAGGGGGTGACAACCAAGATTGATTTTTGTGTCATGGATAGATCCTCCAGATATGGTAATAGGTGATCTTTTTTATGAACATATCTTGTAATCTGATTTATTGTGAGAAAGCAGTTCCATATAGAGTATCTTGGGCTTTCTTCGATTTCTATCTATTAGAGAACTCATCATGGTCCTCGAAAATCACATTTATTCTGTGCCGTTCTTGCTTTATGAAGAATTAACAATTTCAGAAATATCTGGTTTTGATATCAGTTCTATAAGCTTATCTAATTCGTTAACTTACGTAGTTATACTTAGTTTATTCGTTCTCATGTATTAGAAATTATACTATATTATTCTGTTTTTTTCAATACCCAATTCCATAAATTGTTGAGGAATACAGTTATTTACTATATTGAATTACGTAGAATGTGATGTAAAATAAGCGTAATATTACGTAATACTTATTTCTTATGTTTCGATATTTTCCCTTAGCAATTCGTTATGTACCAACCTTATTACTGGTAAAATGAGTGTCTAGTTATCACCCCGGATTCGTAGAACATGATTATTTGACGGGAAGGAGATAACCAATTACCACAATCAAGTTGCTTGTCGCTGATGATCACATCCTGAGGCGACAAGGGCTCATTTGTTTGCTTCGAAGCCAGCCCGAATTCGAGGTAATTGGGGAATTCTCTCAAGGCTATGAATTATTGGAGCTTCCTGGTTCTCTCTCACCCGACGTGGTTATTACCGACCTTAATCTCCCCACCATAAATAATATCGATCCGATTAATCTCATTCATCAATGGAATCCTTCCCAACGTATATTGGTCCTATCTGATAATCTTTCGGCATTACCTGTAATCCGGGCTCTTCGCCACGGTGCTCTAGGTTATTTTGTGAGATTGGAAGATTTCGAACATCTTATCCGAGCAATACAATCTGTTTATCAAGGGAAGCGATTTGTGAGCAGCCAGGTAGTCGAGCAGATTCTGGATGCGGTTGTTTCAGGGAAGAACTTCGAAACCGAGATCGACGAGCGCCTTTCAGCAAGGGAAAAAGAAATTCTGCAACTGATCGCTGAGGGAAAAACAAATTCCGATATAGGCAAGTTGTTGGTAATCAGTACTCGTACGGTTGAAACCCACCGTAATAATTTAATGCGTAAATTAGGCCTTTCATCACAAATGGAGATTATTCGTTATGCATTAAAGCATGGCCTTTTATCCGTCGAGTAGGAATTCGTAAGAAAGAATGAACGAGATAATAGTTCTCCCCTGATTTACTTCAATCAAATGCAGCTTGTTAGGTTTGCCTCCTTTTTCATTGAAAAAGATTGTGTCCATTTGCTTAGCAAAGAATCAGTCTACCTGCGTGTTGTCGTTATATAAGAAATAAACTAATGGTCCAGGTCACCTTCTCTCTTAGAATTATCGTCGTCCTCGCGAACATAATATAATGAGATTATAGTCCTTATAAACAGGGGGATCTCGTCGATCCTGATATATCACTTTTTCATAGCAATTAATCTGATATGCATTCTTGAGAAATCTCGAGGAGTTTGTCAGAAACAGTAGTGTAAACTATTTTCTGTAATTTCTAGAAAGAGTAGGTCAGGTGTTATCCTCACGGTTAGCAGACCAAAAGGAGAAACGCCATGACCTACCGAGAGGATTTTACCTTACCCGCCGAACT
>Ga0209777_10004921_pt1 | contig 15632 bp, 15 predicted proteins | sample FrelakmetHBP12HB_FD_187147 | JGI IMG/M metagenome (GOLD analysis project Ga0209777, IMG submission 187147) | Freshwater lake sediment microbial communities from the University of Notre Dame, USA, for methane emissions studies -HBP12 HB (SPAdes)... | ecosystem: Environmental > Aquatic >... | reverse complement strand
GGAGTCAGCGGTGAGGGCGCTATCGTCGTGAGCACCGCCAACCCTTCCTCCACTGCTCCGACATAGAAATACACTTTCGCGAGTGTGATGGTCACCAAATTGAGCTTTCCGCCGAACTCCAAGCTCGCCGCGAGTGCGGGAGCGTTTTGTATCTCTGTGAGAATGCTCTGTACTTTCATTAACTCGGCGATGCTCAGATCAGCGAGGTTTGCCGGTTCGACCAACTGCATGAGCAGCGGCAAGTACTCGTCGAAGTAGCTCCGATAGGCGCTGTCACTCTGATGCTCCCGCATTTCCTGCCAGAACTCGAGCAACAACAGCAATTGACCGTCCCCGGAAGGCAATGCCGCCACCTGACCCTGAAGTCTGGCGAAATCCTTGGCGAATTGTAGTGGCGATTTCGTCATTTAGCGATACAACCTGATGTTGATTCCCTGATTGGGATCGATGATCGCAAACGGCACAATCTGATTTGGGGTGGCGTTCTTCATCTCTTGCAGTTGCTCCTGGCTGATTGACACGCGCACGCTGTCGAAATCGGTCTGGCCATCAAGCTCCAGCACGCGAATCAGTATCTGCTTGCCTGCGGTCTTGCTGGCGAATGTCACCAGAATTCGATCATGCTGCTCGGTTTCCAATGTCACCTCGCGAACGCTCTCAACATGCTCCGGATCATAGACAACCGGCCGCAAATCAAAGCGGACATCCGGCATTTTGATCTCCCAATGCAGCGTTTCGACATCGCCAAGTTCACCCCTGGGAACGATCGCTCGGCCGAAGTCGTTGGTTAGGTATTCTCTTTTGATCTCTGGAATCTGAATCAAGACGTGCGCGGTCAACTCTGGGTCGGCGCCTATCAACTGCAGGTAGTCGATGTCTTCCTCGAAGTCGCGCATCACCCGCAGCACCATCTCCGGATCTTCTGAATACAGAGTAGCCAGATTAGTTGCCGGTCTGATCGTTTTGCCTGTACCATCGGCTGCCATAAGGGTCTGCCCGAGAGATTGCGCCGAAGACATCATGTTTAGCGAAATTACTCTGCCAGCCATGGCCTGATTGTATATCCGATTTGCAATCAGGCGGTCAGCGTCCGTGATCTCCATAACGTCGGCTTCCGACCGTAGCGCCTGTTCCTGCCGGTACAAGTCGCAATACTCGCGGCAGAACTCACATTCAGCAATGTGCGCTTCAATCGGTCGAACACGTTCGCCATCGGCTAACTTATTGCCGACAAACAGGTTCAGCTCATCTTTGGTCGGATGTACCATTCCTCTGTGATCTCCCTCTCAAACTGTATTAGTGCCCGAATCCAGCATTTGTCGGCCTAATCCTGCAACCGTCGGCGAAATTCTTCAACGGCCCGGCTGATAACTGTCTCGAATACATACTTGTAGGTCTCAAGATATTTGGTGTGTTCACATTCCGGCATCCCTTCGCGGAAATACTGCGGTATCGGGTCCGTGTTGCCGTGCATGCTCAGATCGATTAGGTATTGATCCGCCGCCAGCACAAACCGATCACCAATTTCTCTTGTGATTCTCCTCTTCTCAACAAATTCGCGAATCACGGTTTCAGTAAGCCAGCCAATTGTCTCTTCGCGCGCTTGATTTATTGTGGCTGCGTCGAAATCCCCCTCCGGAGTTGACTGCGCAGGAGTCTGAAATCCATCTGTATCCATATAGCGCAGGACGACCGACACCACCGCGCTGACAAGCTCGTGCCGGCGCAAGCGATTTTGTACTTCAGTCATCGAGTCGAGTTCCGCAAAAATCGCGGCACAAAACTGGCTGCGACTGCGGGTTTCCAGGTGAGCACTCTCCGCTAACCTTTGCAATCCTTCGTATGACAACATCGGACAATCTAATCGCAAGTTGTCGGAGTTGCATGCGAGATAGACATATTCAATCGAACTGCCGGGTATCGTTTCGGTTTTGTAGTTCAGTCCATCTAGAGCAACGCCCAATTGGCGCTTCAGATTGGCCTTCTGAGGGTCTTCCTGCGTTTTGATGCGATGGATTTCCTTACGAGAATGGCTCCACAACAGCGCCATCATCAAGTTGCCCAACCGCTCCGTCGTCGTGTCGCGAGGATCAGTGATCCCCTTGCCGCTAAAGTAGTCGAAGACGACGTGGTATGGCTTTTTCCCCCGCTCGGTTCTCAAGAGCGAACCGAGAATGCCGTAGGCCAAATCGCGAATTGATGCCGCGTTCGTTTCACCGACAACCGGTAGACGATGTCCTCGCGCTCGCAGCGAATTCAGACAATAGATCGTCTGGCGCAGGCATTCACAAAAGAAGGGGTCGAAACAGCGGCGATCAAGCGGCGCTCGCAGAAAGTGGCTTACTGTCTCACCCATTTTCAAAATGCTGTCACTTGTTGCCGTCAATTTACAGTCCCGCGATTGCATTGGTGACAGTCGGTGACCGCGCAATGCCTTTTACCACCATGCTTCCCACATTGCGAAGCTATCAGACTAAATCGTTGATATGAATATTGTGTTTTATCGCTTTGTTGGCAAGCAGGAATGTAGCTATTTGTCTGCAATAAAACGTCGGCGAGACTACAGGAAACGAGACTGCGGCGGGTAACTCTGCAGTGAAACCTGTAGCTGCGAGCTTACGCTCAGGACGATTGTTCGGATAATGGCGGCGGTGGTGGCGGGGTCGTGATCAGCGGTGTCTGGTACATGCGATAGGTCTTGTAGCGTTTACCGCCAAGCATTTCGATCGGCGATATCATCAGTTTGTTATCCTCTAAGATCCATGAAAGCTCGCCGGTAAAATAGCCCTTGGCAACGCCGTTTCGATAGAGGTCTAGATAAAAGACGTTGTCGATACCCCGTTTCTGGTACTTTTTCACGACTCCCATGGTGATCACGCGCACCTGATTGATCTTGCGGCGAACCTTGAAATTCCAAAGCAGCTTTAGCAGCCCCAACGGAAAGAGACGGCCATTCAGCTTAATCAGAATCTGATTGATATCCGGAATCGCCAGCGCAAATCCCGCCGGCTCGCCGTCGATCTCGGCAAAAAGCGCCAGATCGGGATCAACAATCTGTTTCAGATCCTTGGCAATATGGAGAAACTCATCCTCGTGCAGCGGCACGAAGCCCCAATTATTCTCCCAAGCATCGTTATAGACCTTAATCACCCGCATGATTTCATTATCGAAGTCGTGCAGATCGATCCGGCGAAACGTCGCGCCTGATCGCTCTCTGATTCGATCCACAATCTTGACCATCCGTTCCGGCGGCTCGTTTTCCCTGACCATCTTGAACGCCAGCAAATCCTTGGCCTTTGTCAGCCCGAACCTTTCGAAGTAGTCGACGTAGTAGGGAGGATTGTAGCTCATCTGCACCACTGGCGGCTGATCAAACGCGTCAACCAATAGTCCGACCTCATGATTGGTAGAGAAATTCGCCGGCCCAATCATCTGCTCCATGCCGACTTTTTTGAGAGCGATGACCGCAACTTTCAACAGCCGATAAGCAACATCGTAGTTTTGCACCGACTCAAAGAACCCGAAAAAGCCGGTCTTCTCCTGGTGAAATTGATTGTGGATGTTGTTGACACAGGTGGCAATACGACCGAGCACTTCGCCCTGATAAATCGCCAGAAACAACTGCACTCTGGCGTAACGGTAGAACGGATTCTTCTTGCGGTCAAAAAAAGCCAGCCGTTCGACTATCAACGGCGGAACCCAGTTGGGATCATCGGCATAGACTTTCCACGGGAACTTGACGAACCGTTTGAGGTCTGACTTTGATACGACCTCGATTATGTCAATTTCTTCTGGTTTCATAGTGGGCCCCGGCGGCAGCTACACTGCCGCAGAGATCATTCCGGTCTTCTTGCCGATCGCGGCAAAAGTATCAAGGACCCGATCGATTTGCTCGTCGGTGTGATTGGCTGTGTAACTTGTGCGAATCAGCGCCTGCCCGGGTGCAACGGCCGGCGGGACAGCGGCGTTGGCGAAGATACCTCTTTCAGTCAGCATCTTCCAAAACTGGAAGCACTGAGTCTCGTCGCCGATCAAAATGGGCACAATCGGCGTCTCGCTGGTGCCAAGGTCAAAACCGAGTCCCCGCAACTCCCGGTGCATTCTGCGAGTAATCTCCCAAAGACGCGTCCGTCTTTCCGGTTCGCTTTGGAGGATCTCAAGGGCCGCCATCACCCCAGCTGCCGATGCCGGCGGAATCGATGCCGAAAAAATCATAGTGCGCGAAAAGTGCTTGACGAATTCGACAACTTCGGCATCGCCGACGATAAAACCGCCAATCGATGCCAGTGATTTCGAAAATGTACCCATCGTGATATCAACCTGATCGGTCAGGCCAAAATGCTCGGCTGTGCCCGCACCCGTGGCCCCCAACACTCCTAGCGCATGAGCATCGTCGACCATCACCCTCGCATTGTGCGCATGAGCCAACTCAACCAATCGCGGCAGCTTGGCAATATCGCCTTCCATCGAGAAAACACCGTCAGTGACAATCAGCTTCGGTGCGTCAGGATCCAACCCCGATATGACCCGCTCCAAATCATCCATGTTGTTATGTTCATATTTCACGGTTCTACCGAACGAGAGCCGACAGCCATCAACGATGCTCGCATGCACCGAGCGGTCGATAAGAATGTATTCTCCCTTGTTCACCAGCGCCGAGATTGTCCCCAAGTTTGTCTGCATGCCGGTCGAATACACCAGGGCTTCTTCCTTGTGCATAAACTTCGCCAGCTTCTCTTCAAGTTCGAGATGTAGGTCAAGCGTGCCGTTGAGGAGTCTCGATCCAGTGCAGCCGACGCCATACTTCTTTGTCGCCGCAATCGACGCCTCTTTAACCTTGGGATGCGTCACCAGACCGAGATAGTTGTTTGATCCAATCATGATCATCTCCCGACCATGTATCGTGACTACCGTGTCCGCCGCAGAAGATATTGGGCGGAAGTAGGGGTAGACTCCGGCTTCCTTTACTTCGAGCGAGCGCGTAAAACTCTTGCACTTATCGAACAGATCCATAATTGGCTTGCTTTCAATCTCCCACTAGGTACATTAGCTGAATGTTTTCAATCACAGGGCGGCAATTATAATTAATGGGCTTTACAATGTCAAGTCATTTTATCCCGCATTTCATAGGCAGACCACACGTTCTAATCACCGGCGCTTCCGGCTTTGTCGGTAGTCATCTCGCCCAATATCTGAGCAAAATCGGGTGTAATCTCTACTTGTTATTGCGTGAGACTTCGCGGCTCGATCTCATTGCCGATCTAAGATACACGCCCATTATCGGCAGTCTTGACAATCTCAAATCCCTCGAACCGATCCTTCCGCGCATCGACTACATCTTCCACTGCGCCGGCCTGATCAAAGCAAGATCGCTTGACCAGTTCATGATTGTCAACCGCGATGGCACCGCCAATCTCGTCGACATGGCTGTTAAGCATGCAACCAGCTTGAAAAGGTTCATGCTCATTTCCAGTCAGGCTGCAGCAGGTCCGTGTGTACAACACAAACTCAAGACCGAGGCCGATGTTGCCGTGCCCGTGTCCGATTACGGCAGGAGCAAATTTGCCGGAGAACAGGCGGTACTCGCACAGAAAGACAGACTGCCGTTCACGATCATCCGGCCGCCGGCAGTGTTCGGCCAGCGTGATACGGATGTTTTCGTTTTCTTCAAGAACGTCAAGCTTGGCTGGTTGCTCAAGTTCGGTGGCCGGGAGGGATTCGTCAGTCTCGTCTATGTAACAGACTTGGTCGATGGGATCAGTCGCGCTGTGTTCAATGACAAGGCCATAGGCGAAACTTTCTATATCAACTCCGTTGATGACATCTCGCAGTGGGAAGTACAACGCCTGATTGCGGAGGCAATCAACGTTGACATTCGACCGTTGCGATTGCCGCTGCCGATCATGAAGCTAGTCGCTGCGTTGCTAGGGTCAATTGAAGGCTTCCCGCTGAGTAGAGACAAAACTCGCGAACTATCATATCGCTATTGGGTTTGTTCCTCCGCCAAGGCGCGCGCTTTGCTCGACTATGAGCCAACCTGCACACTTTCGGAAGCAATTGGGGAAACCTATCGGTGGTACTACAACATGGGCTGGCTATAGATGACCGGAACCCGGTTGGTGCTTACCATACTAACGGCAGCGGCAACGCTGTTAGTCCTCGAAATCATTCGCTTCCTAATACAGAAAATGTTGTCACGACGGTTTGATTCTGATGGCTCGCTCAGCCCTCAATTTATGTCGCCGTTTCTGGTCAATTTCGTATTCATCGTGATGCTGCCCTGCATCGTCTATGCTGCGCTCTATCCGGTTCTGCCATTCACCAGCTATCGCAGCGGCTTCTTCATTGCGCTGTTCATTTTCGGCGTCGGTGTGCTGCCTGCGCATATTCGCAGTCAGAACCAATACAAGTTACCGAGTGTGATTACTACCTTTGACCTCTTCTGGAACCTGTTGACCCTGTTATTGGTCATCGGGTCGATTACCTACATCTATCACTATTAGAAGGTACCACCATGATCGACAAAAGCGTGCGTGAAGACTTTATTGGTCTTGATAAGAAAGTATTCTTCAACAATGCCTCCTGGGCGCCTATGCTACGGCCGGTTAAAGAGAGAATTGAAGCCTACTGGGAGCACATCTACAACCTGTATCAGCCCGACCAAGAGTCGATGGGCTATCTGCAGCAGATCCGCGAGCACGCAGCGTTCATGATTGGCGCGGATGTTAGCGAGATCGGCTACGCCTTCAACACGTCACATGGCGTCAGTCTGGCCGCCACCGGTCTCGGTCTGGGCGCGGGTGACGAAGTGATTCTAGCCGACAATGATTTCCCGACGGTGCCGTATGCTTTCAAAGGAATTGAACAGAACGGGGTAATTCTCAAGTACGCTCCATCAGTCAACAACAACTTCTCGTTTGATGAAGCCCGCAAACTGGTGACATCACGCACCAGAGTCCTGGCGATCAGCTACGTGCAATACTTCAACGGCTTCCGCAACGATCTGCAAACGATTGGAAGATTCTGCAAAGAGAACGACATCTATTTCGTCGTCGACGCCATTCAAGGGCTCGGGCATTGTCCATTGAACGTGCATGAATGCCACATTGATTTGCTCGCCTGCGGCGCACAGAAATGGCTGCTGTCACCTTTAGGGTCCGGCTTTTTTTTCATCTCGAATCAAGCTAAGAGACCTCTCAAATCACTTTCGACGGGCTGGCTCGGGGTAGATTGGCAGATGAAATTCACCGACCTTCGTCACTTCGACAAACATCCATTCGATGATGCCCGCCGTTTCAACCTCGGCACTTATCCATACGCGCAGTTGTGGGGAATGGCGGCGGCGCTTCAGTATATAAACAAGCTTGGGGTTGACAATATCTTCGAACACAACCAGACTCTGATCGACCGACTGCTTGAATTCGTGAAGAGCGACGACTTCTATTCTGTCCGGAGCTCCCTCGAACCCAAACACCGTTCGTCAATCATCTCTATTGGCTCTGCCGCAGGCGACAAGTTGCTGAAGTATTTACTGGAAGAGAACTTCCACCTCGTCTACCGCGAAGGCGGTGTGCGCGTCTCCATCAATTTCTACAATACGTTGGACGAAATTGACGTATTGATTGACAAACTACGTCGTTTCAAAGCGCGGTGGATCACATACCGGATGCTGGCGTAGCGAGTGCTGAGCAAGTCGGCGCTTGCCGATGAGGCGACCCGGTCGACATACGCCGTGCACACTCCTCAAGTGAATTGCCCACAAGCAAGTTTTACATTGACACCTTCCGAGATCGCCTCTATTATCGTCGCTGAATTTATGCTGATGAACTCTAGGCCCAAGGAGCGCGCCCAATGAATCCCGTTGCGATTCTGCTGATAGCACTAATCGCCGTCATAGTCATTGTGGCGCTCTATTTCGCCGGCAAGCAGAAGGACGAAGCCGAAGGGATTCTTGAGAAGATACCTGTCGGCGCTTATCTCGCAGGTTTTGCCGGCGTCGCAAGTCGCGAGAATCTTGTCGAATGCTCTGTCACTGAGGCGTCCTACATCTTTGTCGCCGATCATGACAAGGAGCTTGGGCGTATCCCGCGTAACGGCATTATCGACGTGTCTTATGAGGAGAAAGGGCAGACGCTATCACGACTGACTGCTACCAAGGACCTGACCTTCACCGCCTTTGGTCTCGACAAATCGGCGAGTGATCTTAAGAAAGAATACTGTTTGGTGATCGACTGGGACGACAACTTTGCGATGCGTCACAACACGATATTCGAATTCACCGGTTCCGCCGCGAGTACACAAGCGCACAAGGCGGTGGAAGCACTCAAGCGTCATCAGAAACCGCACGTGCCGCGATTACGTGCTGACGAAAAACGTTGCCCCTATTGCGCCGAAATTATCAAGAGAGAAGCACTTGTCTGCCGTTTCTGCAACCAACGCATCTGACGACAGATCATCACGTAGTGACGCGGTCTTCGCGCCGACGTCTTATTGCGCCGATGCCAAATCGCGCCCATGTCAAATCGCGCCGATGTTAGTCGCGCCGTCAGGAATCCTTTCCTGACGGAATCGCCGTCTGCGTGACATCTATCTCCCGCGTCTGCTTGACATTCACAATCGCCACTCCCATCAACACCAATGCCGCTCCGATATAATTGCCAACGGTGAGCTCCTCTTTGAGGAAAATGTACCCCATAAACATCGCCACCACCGGCGTAATGAGCGCGATCATCGACATCGTAACCAGCCGCACTCGCCTCAGCAGCCAGTAATAGCTCCCGAAAGTAATAATCGATCCGAAGATCGCCAGAAACATGATTGCGCCAACGGAAGCGTTCGTGAACTTGAAATCGCTAAGCGGTTCGAACACGAGTGCCGTCAGAGTCAGCAGGATAGCGCCAACTGTCATTTGTAGCGTGATCATCGGGAACACCGGTTCATCGTGCAAATAGGCTTTGACCGACACCGAACCAAGCGCCGCGCAAATCGGCGACAAGATAAGGAATATCATCCCGATCAAAGCGCTGCTACCGATTTGCACTGGTTCGGCAAAGATTACGGCGACGCCGGCAAATCCGACCACGGCGCCGATCAGTGACCTGATACCGACCCGTTCCGTCTTGACCATCAGCGGCATTAACCCCATAACGAGGAAGGGAAAGACGGCAAACAAGATTGCCGCGAGGGCGGAACTGATACGGTTCTCACCCATGTAAGTCAGCGCATACGACCCGAAGAAGGTGAATATCCCCGGCCAGGCAACGCGCCATTTGTTGCGCCAGCCGATTGGATACCGCTGCTTGGCGACATGGTTGATCCCATACAATAGGACTGTCGCGAGAATGAAGCGCAATGCCGCGCTCCAAATTGGAGGTGCATCGTGCAGCCCCAACTTGATTGCCAGCCATGTTGATCCCCAGATCAAACAAAGCATGATGTACGTGAGCAATTTCATCCGTGCATGGTATCTGTTTGTCGGAGGATTGTCAATCCGGTGGTGGCGTTCGCAATCTGCTACCTATTGTGCCTGATTCTGCTGGTCGCCCGATTGTGCTGCTCCAGTGACGCCGAGAAGACATGCTGCCCCGAACCGTCGGCGACGAAGTAAGTGTAGTTAGTCGCCGCCGGATACAGCGCGGCTTTGATCGATGCCAGACCCGGCGAGCAGATCGGTCCCGGTGGAAGACCATAATATAGATAGGTGTTGTACGGCGAGTCGTATTCGAGATCCGTGCGCAGCAGCGGTCGATCAAGTCCCCGCAGTGCATAAATCACGGTAGGATCGCACTGCAACTTCCAACCGAGACGCAAGCGATTCAAGAACACCGACGAAATCAACTCCCGTTCCTTGCCATCGGCAGCTTCGGCTTCGATCAGTGATGCCAGCGTGATAACTTCATTGAGTGGCATCTTCAACTCCTGTGCATGCCTGATCATCTCCGGCGTAATCTTGTCGCGGAACATCTGCACCATTTCCGCAATAACACTGCGCGAGTCTTGATATGGGAAAAACGAGTAGGTTTCCGGGAACAGATAGCCCTCGAAACCCGGAGCCTCTATGCCGAAACCCCGGAAGTAGTTCTGGTCGGCGAGCAATCGTACGAGTTCAATAGAATCGGTCGGTATCTCGTGAGCAATGACCGGTATCATCTGCCGTAGCGTCCACCCCTCCGGGATCGTAACCTTGCTCAGTTCCGGTTTGCCATCGCGAAATGCCATGACAAGCTGGTAATGAGTTTGCCCTCCTCTAATGTGATAGCGCCCCGGTTTGAGTTGTCGATCAACCTTGGTCTGACGCATATACCACCGGTACAACCAGCGATTGACAGGCAATCCAGCCGCAACAAGTCGATCATACAAATCCGTGGCGTTATCGCGAGGATGCACCAGCACAACATAATCTTTCTGAGATTCGCCGATCTTACGGTTGACCTGTTGATATCCGACAAGGCCCACGACTACTATGGTCGTCAAGATGAAAAGTAGCAGTTTTTTCAAAAGCGAGCCTTTCATAATCACTTCCGCTACCCATACGACAAGCAGCAGAGGAATTAGCGCATAGACCAGTATCGTCGTCACAAACCAGTGCAGGACTAAGAGTAGCTTTTTCATGGGCGATCACTTGGGTAAGGAATCAAGGTATCCCTGCAGAATCAACTGTGCCGCAATCACATCGGTCTTGCCGCGCATCTGTTTTTCCTTCTTGCCGGCGAGGCGCATGGTAGCCATCGCCTCGGCGGACGTAAACCGTTCATCCTCGAATACCACGCGGTAGCCCCGTCTTTCCAACCCGGCGGCGAACTTGCGAATCTCGTCCGCCATCTGCCCGCCGGTTCCCCCGGACAGCGACACCGGCAGCCCAACCACGACCAACTCTACATCCTCTTTTGCCATTACTTCACAAACCCGATTGACCGCCTCACCTTCGGTCTTGAGCAAGACAGTCGTCAGCGGCTGGGCGGTAATCCGCAACGGGTCGGAATAGGCCACGCCGATCCGCCTCCGCCCGTAATCAATACCGATGATACGTTTGTCGAACACCGCGTGAATCTATGTGGCCGGAGCAGTGGTGTCAACAAATACAGACAACACGCTGCTATCGTCCGTCGTTGTGAAAATACTGCAAACTGCGTCACACTGTTTCGCTTCTGCTTCAGGCAGGCCAGGTGGCCGATTATCGCAATTCCTTCATTTACAACCACTTCCGTCTGACGTTCCCTGATTTGTTGGCTTCTGTGGGGCTGGCACAGCCGTTGCGTAGTACTGGATTCGGACACGACACTGACGGAAGGAGAGATCGACATGATAGCTGCGGAGATTAAGAGAGGGTTTCCCGAATCGCGGCTTACGAAGGGCGTTGAACCCCGGGTTAAGCATGACGAAGGTGGATACTACACTTACACGCTGAGTGAGAACGTCAAAGTCTACTTCGATGATTTCTACAGCTTCTTAGAGCACGTCGAGGAACATGCGCTGGCCGATCTCAATGACGTCAAGGCCAAGCAGGCCGATCTCAAGGAATACGAGCAGGAATTGAGGGCTTTCCTGTATGCGAAGAAGAAAATCCTCGAGACTCTCCTCAAAACCGTGTACGATTTCTATTCCGAGGCCAACAATTTCGGCGTCGTCATGACTCCCTGGTGTTTCGGAACGGTAGTGTTGGAAAAGGTTGAGGCCTACCGTGACCGGCTAAGCAAAGGGAACGCCGATGATGACGATCTGCCGGAATACAGCTACTATGTCGTGCGCTACCTCGATGAAGTCTATCGTAAGACGTTGCTTGATATATTCGAATTCCCCGACAAGGCCTTCTCGATGAGATGGCAGTATTCGGAATTGCTGAAAAGATATTCCAAAGCCCTGTCCAACATCAGCACCTCATTGCAATCGGTGATGATGCTGGTCAAGAGCTACGGCAGCTAAGTTTTCATTTCGCAGCCCGTTGCCCCTCCTTTGGCAAGCCGATCCTTCCCTGACGGATCGGCTTTTTAATTCAGAATGGACAAAGTTGTGTCGATATAATATGAACAGGGACATAACCGTATGCCAAGTATAGCTAAAAAGCGTTCGACGACACAAACACCTTCCTTCTTACCGATTCAGGTCGATTCTCTACGTCTCGACAAAATCCTGTATTTCGACGTGTACATTCACACGGGAAAAGAGGTTATACTCTACCGCGCCAAGTCTCTGCCGTTCACCGAACAATCGCGCGCCAAACTGATACAGAACAGCATTGCCACAATCTACATCAGCTATGAATCGCGCGAGGCTTACCAACAATACATCGAAGAGCACTTGCCGGAAATTCTGGCCGATCCGAAAGTCGCAGAGATCAAAAAGGCGTCGATTTTGTATGACACTTCCAAAGCGCTGGTAAAGGAACTCATGGCGAATCCCACGTACTCCGAAAACGTCCGTCGCAGTCAGGATCTGGTTGAGAGTACGATCAATTACATTCTTAAAGGACGCGACGCGTTTCTCAACCTCATGAGGATAACCTCGTTCGACTATTACACATACACTCATTCGGTGAACGTCTGCACGTTTTCCATATCGCTGGCGCGGCAGATCGGCATAACCGACCGGGACGTACTGGTCAATCTCGGAACCGGCGCTCTGCTTCACGATGTGGGCAAGAGCAAGGTCCCTGAGCGCATTCTCAATAAGCGCACATCCCTAAATCGGTCCGAATTCGAGATCATGAAAAAGCATCCCAACTGGGGTAGTGAAATTCTGCGCGAAACCGACATCATTTCGGAAGAGTCCTACTACCCGGTACTCCAGCATCACGAGCGTGTTGATGGAAGCGGTTACCCCCTCGGAGTTGACGAACGCGACATGCATCCGTTCAGCAAGATCGTTGCCGTTGTCGACGTCTTCGACGCGCTTACCACCGAGCGTGTTTACCAACCGGCCATCGAGACCTATCCGGCTCTCAAAATGATGCATGGTCAAGACGGGTGCTTCGACGCGGATCTCATTCGCGAGTTCACGGTTCTCATGGGTCCCGAAAGTCCTCTCAATAAGTATTAGCGTCGCATTCGCCGTTGCCGTTTCCCCGCTTCGAGAGTGTTGAAAAACCTCGGAATCGTCATTGCGAGGAGTCAGGGCGGGAGAGAGAGGGGAGGGGCAATGACGACGAAGCAATCTGCGCGCCTGCGTCGGAAGAGCGTAGATCGAGATTGCTTCGTCGTGCTCCACACCGCACATCACCTCTCCGCACTCCTCGCAATGACAGAGTCTGGGCTTTTTCAACAGGCCGCTTCACGATCCCCCATTACTCGTTGTCGCTCCCTTTGCGTAGTCGTATATTTCTCATGATAACGATTCTGCGGTCACGCCGACCGTCATAGCATATAGGAGAAACCATGCCCAGAAAGATCATCGCCACCGACAAAGCGCCCAAGGCTATCGGACCCTATTCGCAAGGAAACGTCCTCGAATGCAAGCAACTCGTCTTCGTCTCCGGCCAGATAGCGATCGATCCTGCGACCGGAATTATGAGTCAAGGGGATATCACGGAGCAGACACACCGGGTTCTGAAGAATGTCACCGCGGTTCTTGAAGCTGCTGGCTCCGGATTGAACAGGGTTGTCAAGACAACGGTCTACCTGAAGAGCTTCGATGACTTTCAGGCGATGAACGATGTGCACATGCAATACTTCAGCAAAGACTTCCCGGCACGCGCGACTTGCGAGGTCGCTCGCCTGCCCAAGGATGCGCTCGTCGAAATCGAAGCCATCGGGTATATCGAATAGTAGGTCACGCCGACTCGCGACGTGACGTCAAGTTTCGCAGGTCAAGCCCTCTCGGGGCTTGACACGATTTGTCAGGCCTCAAGAAGGCCTGACCTACAATACTGAAGTTGACTATTGGAGCGAATGCCACTAAATTGTAAGCCAACATGAACTATAGAACGTGTTCAAATGCTACAGGATCGGGAGCCGGTTCTCATCACGGAGGGGTGAAAGAGTGAGCATGCAAGTGAGCCTTCCGGAAGACATGAATCATGACTGACGCAGAATACCCGAAAATTGCGGATTATGCGGTGTGCTTCCTTGACCTTCTTGGCCAGAGGGCCGAATTGAGAGGTCAATCAGTTCTGCCGGAGGTGGCAGATGAAAAGGAAGTGGATGAACTCGCCAGAAAGATCAAATCAACAGTTGGCATGGTTGGCCTTTTGCAGACACACGCCAAGCGAGTTCTCGACGGCCTGAAGTCATTATTTACTGCTGCGAACAGAGCACCCGATCCAGCACTGGAACGTCTTCTTGAAAGAACGGGCCTCGAAGATATGAAACTGCAGAGATGGTCAGACGGGGTAGTGATCTTTTCAGTTGTGCGGCCAGATACCGGTCCCGAGAACGTGATTAGGCTCCTACACCTCATTTACATGGCAGGCATTAATTGCCTCATCGGACTTAGTAGGGGATATGCCATCAGGGGAGGGATTGAAATTGGCTGGGCGGGTGAACTGCGTCCGGGAGAATTGTGTGGCTCCGCAATCGCAAGGGCTTATGAGCTCGAAAGCGAGGTGGCACAATACCCGAGAATCGTAGTCGGACCAGTCGTAGTCCAGCGGCTGACGGAGATGCAGCAAAATCAGTCACGGGATCCTGAGTGGGCCACGGGGCGGGCGGCGGCGCAACTGGCACTTGAGCTGCTTGCACTAGACGTTGATGGTTTTCGCGTTGTCGATTACTTGGGACCGCGATTCAGACAGTGCGCTGCAAAGCCGATGCACCAGTCTCTGATTGAAGACGCGGAGCAGTTCGTTAGATCTCAACTTGACCAGCATCGACGCGAGCGCAATACCAAATTAGCATTTCGCTACAAATTGCTGCTTTCGTATTTTGAGACAAGCAAGCCCACGGAAGCTTAGTTTTGTAGCTCAAAACCGCTTCGGTTTTCCCTGTTCCGGCAGGTCTTGCGTCCGGCGTTTTGTAACCCGCGACCAATCTTGCACTTTCCTCACCCGGACGTGTAACCCGCCCGAATGACCATCCCCCTTTTTGTAGTGCCATTGTAGATAATACATCGGTACCCCACCAAGCTGGTGGGTTTCTTGATAATGCCTGCTATGTCAGTCATGGGAATATTATCAACTCCACCATTCCCCGTTCCGTCGGGTCTTGCGCTCCGCCTTCCAACAATACTTCAGCAATATCAGATACATAGCGGAGCGTGTGACCCGACGTCCACCAACCTTTTGTAGCGCATCACTGCAAAAGTATCCCCACCCCAGTTAGTAGAACGCTGGTTGCGGCACCGAAGGTCACCCCGGAGTGCTTTGCGGGTCGGGTGATTAGCGGCAGAGCAAAATCGTGTTGGGTTTTGTGTTCTACCTCCTACTCGACCAGGAATCGCCTGCGGTCTAACGGCAACGACTAAGCCAATATCAAACGCCGAACAATAACCGTTACGACCAAGGACATGTTCGTACTTCGCCGTGGTGAGTGAGTCTGTCGCTGTAAACCAAGTGGCTCGCGCTGTCAGATACATGCCGTCCGGCTGACACGCTTAGGTATGTCGGGATTTGTCATTGCGAGGAGTGCGGGTTGTGTGTGGTGCGGTAGGGAAGCACGACGAAGCAATCTCGATTCTCGCCACATCAAAGCAACGGTGCCCCA
>Ga0209777_10004920_pt1 | contig 15633 bp, 10 predicted proteins | sample FrelakmetHBP12HB_FD_187147 | JGI IMG/M metagenome (GOLD analysis project Ga0209777, IMG submission 187147) | Freshwater lake sediment microbial communities from the University of Notre Dame, USA, for methane emissions studies -HBP12 HB (SPAdes)... | ecosystem: Environmental > Aquatic >... | reverse complement strand
CCAGGCGAGATCCGCCGCCTCGCTTTCCGCAGCCAGCACAAGGATGGTACATGGCGATGGCTCGAAGCCACGGGCACTAACCTGCTCGCTGAATCCGCTGTCCACAGCCTGGTCATTAACATGCACGACATCACCGAGCGCAAGGAAAGGGAAGAGGCGTTGCGGCAAGCCGAGGCGAAATATCACAATATCTTTGAGAACGCAATGGAGGGCATTTTCCAGTCCACCCCAGCGGGTAAATTCTCTACAGTCAATCCAGCCTTGGCACGCATGTTGGGCTATGCCTCGCCTGAAGAATTGATCGCCGAGGTGAACGACCTAAACCATAAATTTTATGTGCAACTGGGACGGCGTGTAGAGTTCATGAAACAATTGAGCGAACATGGGACAATCGTCAATTTCGAATCGGAGGTCTATCGGCATGATGGCGGCACGATCTGGATTTCGGAAAATGTCCAGGCCATGCGCGATCATCTTGGGCAGATTCTCTATTACGAAGGCACTTTGGAGGACATCACTGCCCGCAAGCAGGCGGAAGAGGAGATTCACCGCCGGGTGGCAGACCTGGAAGTTCTCTATGAGAACGGTCTGAGCATTAGTATCTCATTGGAACCAAGAGAAATTGCCCAGAAGATGATTGAAATCCTGTCGCAAAAACTGGATTGGCATCATGCAGCCATTCGGATGTACCATCCCGAAACCAGGCGCATGGAGTTGCTGGCTCTCAATGAACCCGACTTGACTCCTGCTCAGATCGTGGCTGAAATTAACCGTTTGAACAAAATATTCACTTCTACCAGCCAGGGGTTGACCGGTTGGGTCATCAAACATGGCCGGTCGGTCCGCAGTGGTGATGTGCAGTCGGATAAGCGTTACTTTTCGGCCTTCCCGGATATCCACTCCGGCCTCTATGTCCCCATGATGGTCGGGGAATGGGCCGTTGGCGCCATCGCGGTGGAAAGCCGGCAGGCAAACCGGTTCAGCAAAGAAGATGAGCGGCTGCTGCAGACTCTGGCAGCCCAGGCGGCTATTGCCTTCGAGAATGCTCACCTGTATCAGGAAGCCGTGAGCGCTTCGACGCGCAAAGCCGCACTGCATCAAGGAAGCCTGGAAATTGTTCGCGCCGGTCAGGATATTGAAGCACTTTGCATCGCCCTCCACCATGCTGCGCAGCAGGTCATGCCGGCTGAAGCCTTTACCGTTTCTCTCCTGACTGAAGATGGCCTCGAGGTGGAGGCTCCTTACTTATATGACCAGGGCATCCGCCACCCCAACACCAGGCTGCCGGTGGGGGCTGGCATAACCGGGCGCGTCATAAAGAGTAAAAAGTCGCTTCGGTTAAAGGATGTACAGAAAACGAGGGGGGCAAAACCCATCATGGTTGGCGAAGCGGAACCAACCCGGTCGGTCCTTTCGGTACCGTTACTCGCCCAGGATAAGATCATCGGCGTGATATCGGCCCAGAGCCGCGATCAGGGTGTCTACATTGCTGAAGACCAGATCTTCATGGAGACCCTGGCCTCCGAAGCGGCCGTTGCCTTTGAAAGCGCCCGGCTATTCGAAGAACTCCATCACCGCCTAGCCGAACTTGAAAGCCTGTCACAGGTTAGCATCTCACTCACGGGTGCCATTGACCTGCAGCCTCTTCTTGAGAATATCCTGGCGGGTGCAAGAAATGCAATCCCCGCAGCCGAAAAAGGCACGATTTTTTTGGTAGAACTGGATGGTGTACTTCGCCTGCATGCCATGTCTGGTTATACTGATCCACGTATAATCGGCTTATCCCTTCTTCCGGATCAAAATGGATATGCTGCCCGCGTTGCCCGCGAACAAATACCCATCAAAATTGATGACGCCCAAACCGGGTATGAGATTCCCGGAAAAGGCGCGATTGAAGAGATCTTGGCAGTACAGAGTGGGATTTCCGCTCCCTTGATCGTCAAAGGGAAGGTGATTGGCGTCATTTCCCTTGATAATGCATCCCGAAAAGCCGCTTTCACTGAATCTGACTTGCGCTTGCTGCTTACTTTTGCATCCTCAGCAGCTGTAGCTATTGAAAATGCGCGCCTTTTTGCAGATACCCAGCAGCGCGTGCATCGGCTCTCTGCCTTGCATGCGATCGACGCTGCCATCGGCGCTAGCGTGGATACCCATGTCACCCTGAGTATTGTACTGGAACACATTTTCACGGAATTAAAGGCGGATGCTGCTGCAGTACTTTTGTTCAATCCCCTTACCAGGATGCTCGAATACGCTGCCGGGCGCGGCTTCCACGCCCATGCCATCGAGGGGTTGAAATTGCGCCTGGGGGAAGGATTGGCCGGTCAATTGGCGCTGCAGCGCCGCGCCATCAACATTACCGACCTCAATCAAGCTGGTGCGATTGAGCAGGTGATGGAGCGGCCGGTTTCCGCGTCTGCCTCTCTGCCCCTCCATTATTTGGAAGGAGAGAATTTTGTTTCCTACCATGCCATCCCCCTGGTTGCCAAGGGACAATTACAGGGTGTACTCGAAATTTTCCAGCGCACCCCCATGCCGGTTGACCAGGAATGGATCACCTTCTTTGAAATGCTGGCCGGGCAGACCGCGATCGCCATTGATAATGGACAACTATTTGAGAACCTGCAGCATTCCAACCTTGAACTGACCCTGGCCTATGATGCCACCCTTCAGGGTTGGTCCCAGGCTCTGGAGCTGCGCGATGAGGAGACCGAGGGCCATACTTTGCGCGTCACCGATCTGACCTTGCGTCTGATCCAGTCCATGGGAATCGAAGAAGTGGAAATGGAACAAGCCCGGCGTGGTGCCCTTTTGCACGACATCGGTAAGATTGCCATTCCCGATAGCATCCTGTTAAAGAGTGGTCCGCTGGATGAATATGAGTGGGAGGTTATGCGACAGCACCCGCAATATGCCTATAATTTGCTGTCGCCGATAACCTATCTGCGTCCGGCGCTACCCATCCCCTGGTGCCATCATGAAAAATGGGACGGCAGCGGCTACCCGCGCGGGCTGAAAGGTGAAGACATCCCGGTGGTGGCACGCATATTCGCCATCGTGGATGTGTATGACGCACTGACCTCCAACCGCCCCTACCGCCTGGCGTGGACACGTGAGGAAACGCTGGAATATATCCGTGAACAATCCGGAAAGCATTTCGACCCAAAGGTTGTGAAAGCCTTTATGGCTTTGTTAGCTGACGAGAGGTGAGGAGCAGAAGAGCAGAGGCGTAGAGGACCTACTTGAGGTGCTTCTCAAACCAGCGCAAGATATGGTTCAACCGCGCAATGCGCCGATCCGTACGACCAGTGCGCGACAATCCGTGAAATTCATCGGGGAAGCGCACAAACTCTGTCTCCACACCCAGGCGTTTGAGGGCCACGAAGACCTGTTCGCTCTGCTCGATGGGGCAGCGAAGATCGCCCTCGTTGTGGATTACCAGTGTCGGTGTTTTTACACTGCCAATGTGGGCGATGGGGGATAACTCCCACCACTTCTTGAAATCCTTGAAGGGCGGTTCGGCCTCCACCTCATGTTCGAAGGTCCAGTTGATATCACTTGACCCCCACTCGCTGATGAAGTTACTCACACAGCGCTGAGACACGGCCGCCTTGAAGCGCTCGGTATGGCTGATCATCCAGATCGTCATATAACCACCGTACGAGCCGCCGGTCACACCCATATGTTTGGCATCAATGTAGGACTTTTTCGCCATGAAATCGGCCCAGGCCATCAGGTCGGCGTAATCGGCCTCACCCCAAGCGCCCCAGATGGCCCTGGCGTGTTCCTCGCCATAGCCGCGTCCGCCTCGCGGGTTGCAGAAGTAGACCACGTAACCTTTGGAGGCAAGGTAGTAGAACTCATGCATGAAGAACTTGCCGTACTGCGTGATCGGTCCGCCATGGATTTCCATGATGGACGGGTATTTCTTCTTCGGGTCGAACTTGGGGGGGAACATGATCCAGCCTTGTAGATCATTCTTGCCGGGACCTTTGAACCACACTTCCTCAACGCGGCTTAATTCCAGTCTGTCGAGCAGATCCCAGTTAACGCGCGTCAGGTGCCGGGTCAGGCCGCCGTTTGCGAGTTCGCGCACGTACACCTGGCCGGGGTCCGTCATTTGTCCGTAGGAATAAGCCACCTTAGTCCGGGCCTTGTCGAATGTGAATGCGCCGACAACGCCGCCTTCGCCGACCATGTCGCGCAGGTCTTCGCCATCCGCAGCAATTGACTTGAGCACCGCCGAGCCGTGCAGAGCGGCTTGGAAGTAAAGTGTCTGCCCGTCGTTGGACCAGGTTGGACTCATCCACTCCGGCGAGCCGCAGTCGTTGATGACATCCGGTGCTGTGTGGAGGTCGTACTTGCCGGTCAGGTTGCGGGCCGGTTTTGAGCCGCTGGTCGGGATTACCCACAGGCTGATGTTCTTGTAACTGTAGCCGTAGTTCTTGCCTTCCACGCCATAATAGGCCAGCCACTTGCCGTCCGGTGAGAACGACGGCATCCATTTTGAACCTTCGGGGGTTTTGAGCCGGCGTACCGAGCCTGGCGATGAAACCTCCCCCGCAACCGGCATCAGGAAAAGGTCGTCGGTTTCTTCGAGATCAGGGTCGGGGGAGTGGTTGGAAGTGAAGGCGATCCACTGCCCGTCGGGTGAGAAGGCCGGGAACGATTCGTCCCAGACAGGGTGATCGGTGAGTTGTTTAGCCTTGCCGGTGCGGGCGTCAATGAGCCAGATGTGGGTGCGCTCGTGGGGTAGGTAGCCGTAGCCATCCAGTTTGTAGAAAATGCGGTCGTAGACCCGCTCCACTACACCCAGCTTTTTCTTCTGCTCGTCCTTCTCGCGCTCCAGCACCTCGAGGTCTGTTTTGTGGACGGTGCAGAGCAGTTTGCACCCATCCGGCGACCAGCATAGGGAGCTGATTTCACCGGGAATGTCAGTCAGTTTGCGAGCCTCCCCGCCGTCGAAGGGGATGAGAAAGACCTGAGCGGGCTTGTCCTTATCGAGGCGGTTGGACAGGAAGGCAATCATCCTGCCATCCGGTGACCAGCGCGGCGATGAATCGGACTGGTCGCCTTGCGTAAACTGGGCCGGCCTGCCTGCCACGGTGGGAACCACCCACAAGTTGCCGTATTTCTTTTCGGTTTTGCGGTCCACGCGCTGGAGGCGGTAGATGATGTGCCGTCCATCCGGCGAGAGGCGCGGCTCCGAGAGCAGTTCGATGCGGTAGAGGTCCTCGGCAGAGATGAGACGTTTAGCGAGTGTCATCGAAACTCCTGATCGATTTCTTCATTCTTTCCACCGTTCGCGGAGAGTGGTTCCCGGTTTGCAGTTGCATGTACATTTCCCGGCGCATGTACATTTCCCTGACAGTGTTTTCCATCAAATGAGTCAATCGTTGCCGTTCCAGCTCCAGAGGATTAAGTGGATCGAATACGGCTGGCTTGCCAACCACCACGTATCCGGCTGCATAAGCTGCCACCGGGTAGAATCTCAGGCATTCCCTGGTCTCGGCGTGGTACATCTCCCCCAGCCGGGCGAATGTTCGGCGGAACGGTCTTATACCAGTTGCCTCATCTTTCTCCATGGCAGGGTCATAAGGAAAAATAAGCAAGAATTTTCCCTGTTTCAACACCTCCATGCTCAAGCGCAGAGTTTCCAGCCTCCCTGATTCTCCCTTGTGAGCCGGGATGCAATCGAGCGACCTGAGCAAGGGCAATGAAATGCGCGTCAGCAGGTAAGAGAACCAGGTGCTTACCGGCGGCTTGAGGTTAAGTTCCTTTTCGGAAAAATACTTGTTCATGGCTGCCGGAGCCTTCACCGGGTCCATCAACTCTTCCGTCCCCCAGAGATGCATCCGCAATGGGATGGAGCACACGCAGGCGATTGGTCCGGTGGAATCCAGGTGGTTGGCGATAAAAACCGCCGGGCCTGTTTGCGGCAGGTTTTCCTCCCCGATCAGATCCCCGTGCCACCAGAAAAATTTCAACCCACCGACCACGAAATGATAAACCCTATCGCTCACTATTACCTCACATAAAAATTTTTTCGTGGCCGGAATTGCAGAGATTCGGCCAGGTGTGCCGGGATACCGCCCTCGCTCCCGGCCAGACCGGAAATCGAGCGCACCAGTTCTCGCTGGTTGAATTCTACTTTCTTTCCACCGTCAGCGCACCGGAAGGGTTTCCGCCTTCCAGCTGCATATACATTGCAATGATTGTATCTTCCATCAATTCCTTCAACCGCCGCCGTTCAGGCCCCACCGGGTTTAGCGGATTGAAAGCGACCGGCTTTCCAACAACCAGATGTCCGGTCGCGTGAATGACCACGGGGTAAAACATCAGGCGTTCTCCGGTCTCTGCGTAGTACGCCTCTCCCAGCCGGGCAAAACTATGTTGGAAGGGCTGCATCTTCGTCACCGGGTCTCTAGACAGACGGTAATCCTCAGGGAAGACCAACAGAAACTTTCCTTCCCGCAGGACAGCCATGCTCATCTCCATAGTCTCGCGCATTCGGTCATAATCGTTGGCGTAAACCGGAATACAACCGAGGGAGTAAAAAAGTGGTACGCTGATTTTGCAAAGCGCTCGGGACAACCACCGGCTGACGGGAGGTTTGAGATGCAACTGCCTTTCAGTGAAATCAGCCTGCAGCCAGATGGGTGCCAGGTCTTTATCCATCATGTCCGCGATCACCCAGGGATGAATCCTCAGTGGAATCGAACAGGCCGCCGCAATCGGACCGGTGGCGTCCAAGTGGTTGGCAAGAAAAACTGCTGGTCCGCGCCTGGGCAGGTTTTCCTCCCCGATCAATTCCCCGCCCCACAGGAATAGATCCAGCACTCCAACGATGAATTGGTACATCTCATCTTTCATAACTCACCTATGGCGTGATCCATTGCAGCCGATATTACAGGGCTTTGGCTGTGTGTGCCAGGAGAATATACTTATTCATGTCCAAACTCTTATACTTGCACGCCAGTTTCAGGATCCGATGATAGACTCTTACTCACAATTGTAACTGATTCAGGGCCATTTTCGATAAGATAAAGCGACTAATTCCGAAGCTAAACCGGAACACAGGCGCGCCGCTTCAAGCCGTTTCAGTTCTGAGGAGGATGAGTCTCCCAGCCACCTCTCCGATAGTTCCTCATACTCGAGGCGGGCACATCCACGTGGATGTCGATATAAATAGAACACCATGAAGGTCAGCGAGATTTCCCTAGGATGTGTTCAGTTGCTAGCGCCAGCCAGACCGGCATGACTGAGTATGGCGGTTACGTTCTCACTGCTCGCGATGGACGATACCCCGCTGCCAAGCGTAGACAGCCACCTGGGTCCGGTCAGCGACGTGGAGTTTGCTCAGGATGTTGCTGACATGTCCCTTGACGGTGTTCTCGCTGATGACCAGCTTTTCAGCGATCTGGCTGTTGGTCAGACCGCTGGCGATCAGTTTGAGTACATCCAGTTCACGCTCGGTCAATTCGGTGAAGAGCGGCTCGGCATCCGGGTTCTCACCGCGCAGGTTCTGCAGGACACGTACAGCGACGCGCGGATGCAGGGTCACTTCACCTTGGACGGCACGGTGTAGGGCATCGACCAGTTTTTCCATTTTCATGTCTTTGAGGATATACGAGATCGCCCCAGCTTTCAAAGCCGGGAATATATGTGCATCTTCATGGTAAGAGGTCAGAACGACCACCTGGGTGCGCGGGCTGATCTTCTTGATGCGACGGATGGTTTCCACACCGTCCATGCCGGGCATGATGAGGTCCATCAGGACCAGGTCCGGAATCAACTCCGAGACCAAGTCGATGGCTTCCTCGCCTGACGAGGCCTCACCAACCACCCTGAAATCCGGTAGGGTGTCCAGGTAGGCACGCACCCCTTTCCGCACGACTTCGTGGTCGTCCACAAGGATAATTGTAATTGGCTCAGCCATCATTTGCTCCTTTTACAGACCTGTCTCAATTCGCTAAATAGGCAGATGAACCGTCAAGCGCGTCCCGCAATCGGGCAGGCTGTCGATCTCGACTGTGCCTCCAAGGGATTCGACGCGTTCCCGGATGGATTGCAATCCCACCCCGGTTGGCTTTGCCTGCTTATCGAAACCGCAGCCGTTGTCTCCGATAATCACGACCACCGTATCCTGTTGGTAGGATAACACAACGTCGATGTGGGTTGCGCGGCTGTGGCGGGAAACATTGGACAAAGCCTCCTGAACCACACGGAAAACGGCCTGCTCAATATCAAGACTAAGCCGCCGCTCGTCATCGATACGCACGTCCGCCTGGATATCAGTACGGCCTTCCCACTCGAACACATATTCACGCAGGGTGGCAGCCAACCCCTTTTCTTTCAGGGCAACCGGGTACATTTCCTGGATGAGGAAGGTAAGTTCCTCGATCACCTCGTAGACCAGGTTCTCCGCTTCATCGAGATGATTCTTGGCAGCCTTGGGATCCTTCTTCAGGATGCCATTGGCGGTTCCCAACTGAGCCAGGGCGGCGAAAGCCTTTTGCTTGGCACTGTCGTGCAATTCGCGCGCCAACCGGTTTCGCTCCTCAATGACGGCCAATTCCTTGGTCTTCTCGAATAGTTTTTCAATCTCCTGCGTCCGGTCGCGGACCCGGCGCTCCAGTTCGCGGTTGTAGGTTTGGATGCTCTTGAAGCGCACCCAGTAAGCAGTGAAACCCAGGGCAAGGAGACCAACCACAACGAGGATGCGGAACCACAGGGTCTGCCAAAAGGGGGGCACAACCGTAACCCGGAGTGAGATACCGGTCTCGTTCCAAATGCCGTCCTGGTTCGAGGCCTTGATCCGCAATACGTAGCTGCCTCCGGGCAAGTTGGTGTAGCGCCCATCCCGCTGTCCCCCGACCTGGTTCCAGGTGCGGTCGAAATTTTCCAGCATGTAGGCGTACTGGTTCTTCCCGGGCTGGGCATAACTCAAGGCGGAATACTCGAACTCAAAACCCCTCTGCGGCCAGCGGAGCGTAATCTCTTTCAGCAACTCTGGAACCGCCTCCCCGTTCAGGGGCTGACCATCCTGCGTGATCGACAACAGCACAACCGGCGGGACGAAGGGGCTGTCACTGATCAAATCGGGGTTGAAGATTGTCAGCCCGTTCACGCCGCCAAAGAATAGGTGCCCATCCGCGTCCATGGCATATGCATTCGGGTTGAACTCATTCCCTTGCAGTCCGTCATCAACAGTGTAATTTCGGACACTCTCGCCGGTGGACAGGTCGAAGCGCGAGATGCCGTAATTCGTGCTGAGCCAGAGATAACCGTCATTGTCTTCCAAGATACCATAAATGACACTGCTCGGTAAACCGTCTTCCTCCCCGAAATGGTTAAAGGTATTAGTCGTCGAGTCCAAGCGATTCAAGCCTCCACCGTCCGTCCCGACCCAGAGAGTGCCATTATTATCCTGGTAGATGCTGAGGATGGAATTGTTGCTGATACTGCCAGATTCCGCGGGGTTGCGCTGGTATCGATAGAATTGGCCGATGTCTGAGTCGTAACGATCGAGGCCATCGTTAAACGTCCCGACCCACAATGTCCCAGAGCTGTCAATGAAAAGCGTCTCGATTTCATTTCCACTGAGGCTGTACGGATTCCCAAGGACGTTCTGATAGTGAACGAAGGTCTTGCTCTTAGGATCGAACCGTTCCAGACCAAATTCCGTACCGAGCCAGAGATCCGAAGCGCTGTCTTCAATAATGGCATACACCGGGGAACCGATCAGGCTGGCCTGGTCGGCCGGGTTATTTTGGTAATGGACAAAGCTGGTGGAATCCGAGGCGAGCATGTCCAAGCCGGCGGAAGTCCCGACCCAGAGCGTACCGCTGTGATCGGTATATACGGACCAGACTTCGTTGCTGCCCAGGCTGCCGGGGTCATCGGGATTATTCAGGAAGCGTTTCACCAAACCGGAGTTGGGATCGAGACGGTCCAGACCACCGTCGAGTGTACCGATCCAGATATTGCCTTCTTTGTCGATGCTGATGTTCCGGATGTTATTTCCGCTAAGGTTCTTTGGATCATCCACACTGGAGTGATAGTACAAAAAGCGATCCTGTCCGCGGTAGTATTTGTTCAGCCCCCCGCCGGATGTTCCAATCCACAACACGCTGTCACTGCTTTCGCTGATGGCCGAAATGTTATCATTACTCAAGCTGGTATCCGTCGCGGGGTCGTTTCGATAGTGAACGAATCTTCCCAAGGAACGATCATACCGATCCAGACCTTCGCTCGTGCCGATCCACACATTTCCATTGCCATCCACGTAAACGACACGCACAGAGTTGCTTGCCAGGCTGCCAGGATCTCCCGGGGAATGAAGAAAACTGGTGGCCAAGCCAGTCAGCGGGTTAAACAGGTTGATACCTTTATCCGTGCCCACCCACAGGGCGCCGGTTGAATCTTCTTGAATGGAACGGATGTTATTGCTGCTCAACGAGGAAGGGTTTGTGTCTTCAAAAGCATAATTAATAAAGGTGTTGGTTTCCTCGTCATACCGGTTCAGGCCAGCGTATGCGGTGCCAATCCATAAGCGGCCATTTCCATCCTGGAAGATGGCAGTGATATTGTCTCTGCTGGGTTCAGAGGCGGGCAGAGGGTTGAAACTGTAATGCTCGAAGCCATTCCTGGAAGGGAAGTATCGATCGAGGCCTTCGGCTGTCCCGACCCACAAACGTCCCTGGTTATCCTCAAAAACAACCTGGACCCGATCACTGACAAGACTCGACGGGTTGGCTGGATCGTTAACGAAGTGCGTAAACAGTCCAGTGGCGGGGTCGTACCGGTTGAGCCCACCCAGACGCGTCCCGATCCAAATGTACCCCTGTTTATCCTGAAAGAGGGTATTGATCCAGCGGTCGTTGATGCCCTGGGAATCATCAGAGGCGGGTCGGAAAACCTTGAATGTGTAGCCATCGTAACGGTTCAGACCATCCTGGGTACCGACCCAGATGAAACCCTGGTTATCCTGCAGGATGCAATTAACGACACTCTGCGAAAGCCCATTGGATACCCCGATCCGCCCGAAGCGGATATTCAGCGGCGGTAAAGAGGAAGAGTTGGGTGCGGGAAGAGAGGAGGCCGGGGCGGGCTGGGTTGGGGGAGCTGCTGATGGTTCGAGGCCGGTCACAGGAACCCGGCCTCCACAGCCCGCCAAACCGAAAAAGCCGATAACGAGGGTCATCAGCGCCAGTAGCGGTTGTTTTAGGTTTGCATTCTCTCTGGTCACAATGGTTTTCCTGGAGCCGCAGCTCGAGCATATGCAATTATATCCAGAACTAAACCGGGCGAGTGTTTCGATTGTCTCTCAAGTATATAGCAGGTGCGGGCAATGAATTGTCAAAACAATGAGGAACAATTCTTCTTCCGGTGAAGGTTCATCTTATAGAACCTATGTGGAACAGACTTCGACGAAATCAGGCATTTGTTTCACGAAAAAATTGTCAAAACGAAGAGGAACGAATGACTGTTTTGTGCGGGAGAGCACCGGGGTCTTCGTATCCGCTTTGCTCTGCTCAGACCGCCTTGGCCAGTTGTCCCCTGGCGGGGATGACATCGGTGCCTCGTCCCACGAGGATCCCCTGGCGGGGACGATGTGCTTCGCGATAGCGCCGATATGGCCGTGTTTGGCGACTCGTGTCGCCAAACCGGTCGATGGCTTTCATCGAAGGCCCATGCCTTCGATGTGGCGCACTGCGACTTGAAGCCGCAGTGCGCGCATGACGCCGCTTCGACACGTGGCGACTTGGCCCACGGGGCTGCTTCGAAAAGGCCGCCTTGGTCAGGCATTCGTTTCCGAAAAATAAAAAAAAAGGAACGAATAATATTCTCCTGAAACGCCATTTCTCATCGAGGGTTTCTTCATTATAAAGTTAGCAGGTGGCGATGGGAGGATTCGTTTCCTATTCGTTCCGCGAAACGAATCCCCTGCGGGCACGATTTCCCCTGACGGGGACGAGGCGGCAGGGCGGATGCCATCCGCCCCTACCACGGCTACGGAATACTAACTGTTAAGGTTCTAAAAAACTCGGCAAGGAAGACTAGAACTACCGCATCGTTATTATAGCACAAATGTTCTGGTTTTACAAGGGTGATTCCCATAAATAATGGCATGAGAAGGGGGTTAGAATAATTGTCCCGCCGGAAGCGTGGCCTGTACCCACACGCCTTGCGGCACATGTCCCTCAAGCATGCCGATTTCGTTTTACAATAATAAGGAGATTTCTTCCCGAGAGAACATCGGGATGATATCCCGGAAGAACACCGGGACGATGTCGCAATGACACAAAGCAAGATCACGACTTTTACAACTCCGTGCCGAGATTTTCGGGAGAAAAAACGGGGAAAATCACTTGTCCGGGCGGCGGGATTCAATCCGGTACCGGCACATCTCCAATCCCCACAAGAAAAGCCGGTCGGTGAAAACCAGCCCGCATTTTTCCAGCACACGGATGGAGGGGACGTTCTCCGGGTGCACAAGCCCGATGATCTCCTTTAAGCCGGAAATATCAAAACCAAAGCGGATGGCGGCGCTGGCCACCTGGGTGGCGAACCCGTGCCCACGAACCCGTTGGCTTAGCAGGTAGGCAACTTCCACCTCGTCCAGTTCAGGCAAGTATTCCAGGCCGTTCCATCCAACGACCTGACCGTCCTCCTGGGTTACCACGGCCCAGTGGCCGTAACCGCGCGCCTGCCAGTGGCTGAGCTGGTGTTTTATATAATTGCGTGTTTTTTCCAGCGTGAATGCCGTGGGGGGAAAATATTTCAGGATATCCGGTTCCTGCAGGATAAGAAAGAGCGTATCAGTATCTTCCAGTGTCCAGGGGCGCAGGATGAGGGGAGGGGTCTCGAGGGTAGGAATTATCACGTTGTGCCTCCAATAAACGAGTCCACCAGCTTCTCCAGGACCGTAAGTGGCAGTGAGCCGTTGATCAGGATGACCCGGTGGAAGGCTTTCAGGTCGAAGCCTGTCCCCAGAGTATCCATCGCCTTCTGGCGTAATTCCAGGACTTCTGGAACACCGATTTACTTTTCGGAGGCCAGGAGTTTTCCGAGGTCGAAGGCTTGTTGCAGCAATTCGGGGTGCTTTTCAGCGTCGCCCACATCATTCAGCGAACCGTGGACAATGCCAACGATTTTGCTCTCCAAGAAGCGGCACATGGTTTCGAAGGTGTGGATGGCGTTGATGGCGCCGGAGGTGTAGAGGTCAGTATCGCCGTAGGTGAGGATCACACCAAACTGTTTGTGGCTGACTTCCTTCCAGTGATTACCCTGAAAGCCGTACCAGCGGTCGATGCAGAGCTTGAGCTGGGCGCTGAAAGTGAACCAGTAGATCGGCGAGGCCAGGAGGATGGCATCCGCGGCGGCCAGCTTGGGATAGAGCGGCTGCATGTCATCTTCGATGATGCATTCGCCGGCGTCGCACAGGTCGCAACCGTCGCAGGGACGGATGTCCAACCCGTGCAGATAGATGCTTTCGACCTGCGCCCCGGCTTCTTTCGCACCGGCCGCAGCCCGCTCGGCGAGGACGGCGCTGTTGCCTTTCTCACGCGGGCTGCCTTTCAAAATGAGGATGTTCTTGGTCATGGTTTCTCCTTATCCGTGTTGCACGCGAGCATAGGAAAATGCTGTCGCGGCCAGGTTGATGAAATATGTAATTAAAGTGACGAAGCCAAAAGACTTCCCGATTAAAAAGGTGTAGCCGATCATACCCATCAGCGCCAGGTAGTATAGACCCAGATATGGCCCAAGCCAGTGGGAATGGCGGAAGTCAAATTTGAGGACATAATCCAGCAGGAACTCGACCGCGTCGTAGAGCACCAACAACCCCGGCAGGACGGATGTCCACCACGGATGCCCTCCCAACGCGTTCAGCACGGCCGCGGTGAGAAGCGGAATTCCCAGCACCACCGCACCCCAGCCGAAGGCACTCCCGAACTTTGGCCTACCGCGCGCACGAAACAGGAACATAACCGCCAGCAGCAGGTTGGTCAGGTTGGCAATCACGAAGACGGACAGGTCAATAATATGGATAATTCCAATCGCGTTCAGCATTTTTCTCCAACAACAATCAGCGTGGTTGCGATGCGGAAACGTCCAGCACTTTGCCAGCGGGCATGTGCCTGAGGAACTCTTTTGGGGTAGTCTGGGAGGCAGACTGAGTTTCCGTGTTTTATCCTAGGGCTATTTTACTAACATTTTGTCAATTAGACACACGCCTGCCGTAGGGTATTTTCCTATCCCTGAGGATTGACCCTTCCCAACTGGGCAAGATGGTAAGTCCAAACAAACTGGAGAAGCCGGGTAAATTGACTGCTCTTTAATTAATCTTGACATAACTATCCAAAGGTATTATACTAATGGTATAATACCTTTGGAAGGAACATTATGGAAGAAACCAATCTTGAAAACCTGCTGTCCCAATGGGAAGAAACCTATAAAAAAGGACTGCTCAGTTTCTGGCTTCTGCTGCTGCTCGACCAGCGCAAGGCTTATCCGTATGAGATCAAGAGCGCCATCACCGAAATGAGCCGGAATACGATCAATGCTGACGAGAACAGCATTTACCGGTCGCTGAACCGCCTGGCGGATTCCGGCATCGTAGACAGTGAAGTGCTTCCCTCCGGGACCGGTCCCAGCCGCCGGTATTTCTTCCTCACCAGCCTCGGCCGCGATCTGCTAACACGCTTCATCACCCGCAACATCCTGGTTTTCGAACAACCTGAAGTGGCTAACCTGATCCAAAAAACGCTCTCATCCAACGGAAACTAGAAAGGATAACCCGATGACCACCACCCCCTTCTCCCCGAAAGAAAAGAAGCTCCGCAACCTGCGCAAAATCCTATGGATCGTCTTCAGCGCCATCACCATCGCGATCCTGCTGGTGAGCAGCCTGTCCCTGCCGGCTGCCTTGTTAATCAATAAGACCACCAGTCTTTCGAGCCTCTTCGCCAACGAAACCGGGATGATCCTGTTGTCTCTGCTGGCTGTCATCCTCGTCAAGATTGCCATGATCGGGATCATCTGCGTGTTGATCTATTTCATCTTCAAATATCGGCTCGAAAAAGACGATGATCTGTTTCTCTAGATCAAGTACCCATTTGGAAAAGGCACAAAACCATGAATTGGACGATTGAAACCGAGACCCTGGGCAAGCGTTATGGAGATGTGACTGCCGTGGACGGGCTTTCCTTACGGGTCGCCGAAGGTGAGATATATGCCTTCCTCGGCCTGAATGGGGCTGGAAAGACGACCACGATCCGCATGCTGCTAGGGATGATCAAACCTACTTGCGGGAGCGCCACCGTCCTGGGGAGACGCGTCCGGCTGGGCAGCAATGAACCCTGGGCGCAGGTCGGATACCTGGTGGAAATGCCGCACGCCTATCCAGAGTTGACCGTCTGCGAGAACCTGGAAGTTGCGCGGCGTCTCCACCCGGGTACGGATAAGAAAGCCATCAGCCAGGTGATCGAACGCCTGGGCCTGGCTGCTTACGCGGACCGGCGGGCGGGCGTGCTCTCCCAGGGGAATGCCCAGCGCCTGGGATTGGCCAAAGCCCTGCTGCACAATCCCAAATTGATCCTCTTGGACGAGCCGGCCAACGGTCTGGAC